>ERZ808051.1247-NODE-1247-length-18074-cov-4.987109_pt1 | contig 18074 bp, 16 predicted proteins | sample MGYA00380199_ERZ808051 | MGnify/ENA primary metagenome ERZ808051 (study PRJEB31490, sample SAMN06133391) | mouse gut metagenome | isolation source: J11 | host: mice | place: China: Chengdu | collected 2015-05 ...
GGGGCTGTTTTTGAATTTCCGTATGAAATACAGAAAGTTCCCATATTATAATAGAGTAAGTATTAGAACAGAAAGACAGGAAATGTAAGTGACGATCATTTTATTTATTCTGATATTCGGGGTTATCGTGTTATCCAATGAGTTTGGACATTTTATCGTGGCGAAAAAAAACGGCATCCATGTCGTGGAGTTTGCCGTGGGAATGGGGCCTACGATATGCGGCTTTAAAAAGAAGGGGACGAAATATTCTTTAAAGCTTTTTCCCATCGGAGGAGCCTGTATGTTTGAGGGCGAGGATGGGCTGGCGGAGAAGGACGGGGAGGAGACGGAGGGATCCTTTCAGAAGGCAAGTGTGTGGGGGCGTATTTCCACGGTGGTGGCCGGTCCTGTCTTTAATTTTATACTCGCTATCATAATTGCTTTTATCATGGTGAATATGACCGATATTATCGCCATCCGCGACCCTGTCGCCACGCAGGTGGTTGAGGGCGGCGGCGCCCAGCTTGCAGGCATGCAGGACGGGGACGAGATCATCTCCATAAACGGCGAGCGGATGAGGCTTTATCAGGAAATATCCCTGTATATGCAGGCGAGCTATTCGGGAGGAGATATAAAGGTTGTCTATGAGCGTGACGGAACCCGGAATACGACCATGCTTACCCCGCAGCTTGACGAGGCGACAGGGGCATATATGCTTGGCGTGATAAACGCCGACTATGTGGAGCCTAAGGGCTTTGAAACGCTGAAATATGCATGGTATGAAATGCGTTACTCCGTGAAGGCTACCTATAAGAGTCTTGGCATGATCTTCCGCGGCAAGGTGAGCAGGAAGGATGTGGCGGGACCGGTGGGCATCGCGGTGAATGTTGTGGGTAAAACCTATGAGTCCGCCAAGGATTACGGCTGGCAGAGCGTGCTGCTCAGTATGCTGAATATCACGTTGATGCTCTCGGTGAATTTGGGAATCCTGAATCTTCTGCCTATTCCGGCTCTGGACGGAGGCAGGCTGGTGTTCCTTTTTCTGGAGATCATCCGCGGCAAGCCCATTCCGCCGGAAAAGGAAGGGATGGTGCATTTTGCCGGTCTGATGTTTTTTATGGTTTTGATGGTCTTTATTTTCTTTAACGATCTGGCGAATATTTTTATAAAGTAGCTTTACGCATTCATTTTATCTTATGCCGCGTCTGCCTGCTGACGGGCGGCTGCGGCTTCTGAGGGTACTCTGTCCGGCTCCCGGTCCTGGGAGCCGGAGGATTCTTGGTTTTTCAGGCGCACGAGGGCGCCGTTTTCCGGTTTATCCTGATCAATTTATGTTGCGAAAATGTTTTCGCATTGCGTCTGTGCGCTGCCAGGCGTAATGCTTTTTGGCGTATGGCTTCGGAGGGCGGAGCCGTTGGGGCGGCGCGGAAAGGGAGGGAGTATGCGTTTTTTGACAGCCTGCTATTGGCATCAGACCCGGGATGGGGACGGCAATGGTTCCGGTTTGCTGCTGCAGCAGTATGTCTGCCGGGGAGTCTGCATTCATTTTTCCTGCGTGTGCAGGGGACAGGGCGGGGATGACAGGGCAGGCGGATATATGACGGAGCAGCTTTTAAGCTGGTTTCGGGGATTAAGCCTGAAAAAGCTGGTAAAAAGAAGGGAAAGGGCGTTGGAGAGGGCGGAAGCGGGTCTGAGGCGGGTTATCCTGCAGACCGATGACGAGCTTGCCGCCGGGGGTGCCGTCGGGAAAACGGCGTTTTCCGGTATCTTCTGTGTGGGAGAGGAATTTTTTCTCTTTTCACGGGGAGAGCAGAGAAGCTATCTTATCAATACGGGCTTCGGACGCGCGCATATAAAACGGCTTGGGATAAAAGGGGCTGGAGCAGATGAGACTGAATCAGAGCGGTATGGAATCAAACAGACCAAACGGCATGCGGAGACAGCTGGGGGGTTTTATGTCCAGAGGGGCGTTTTGCAGCCGGATGTAGGGCTGCTTTTTGCGTCTGCGCCCTTCTGGGAACATATTACGGAGCAGATGCTCAGGGAAGGGCTGTCTGTGCGGGAGGTTGCGACGGAGGAGCAGATGCGAAAGCATTTAAACGAGCTGGGAGCGGAGGCCCGGAGACAGGGAGCAGGGAATCTGGCCGCGGTGTTTGTCAGAACGGCCCGGGGAGATGCAGGGCCGGCACGTGACAGGGCGGAAGTGGGGAAATCGGAAGGCGGCTTCTGGGACAGGTCTGTGCATGACAGGTCGGAAGTGGGGAAATCGGAAGGCTACGGCTGGGACAGACCTGGGCAGGCAGGCTTGAGGCGGGAGAGAGCGGGAGAAAAGGGGCAGGAGCCCAAAGTACCGGAAGCAACGAAGGAGCGGCAGAGCCTGGAAGGGAGAGGCTATATTGTGAGGCGGCTTCTGGGGCAGGGCGCTTTTTCGAGAGTGTACGGCGTGGAGGAACAGGGAACAGGAAGGAGAGCGGCATGTAAAATCAGCGAAAACCTGAAGCTGTTTAAGCGGGAGGAGAGAATATTAAAAAAGCTGAGGCACCCGCTTTTCCCGGAATATTACGGGAGCTGGCAGGAAGGAGACAGAGGTTATCTTTTGATGGAGGAGATCTTGGGAGAAAATCTGGCGAGTCTGATAAAACGGGGCAGGAGATTTTCCGTATATCAGGTTGCGGAGACGGGTATGGAGCTGGCAGAGGGGCTTCTGTATCTCCATGAGAGTCTGCCGGCAATCTTGTTCCGGGATGTCAAGCCGGATAATATTATGCTGAGGAGGGACGGGCGTGTGAAGCTGTTGGACTTCGGATGCGCCTGTGAGGCGGATACGGATATCAGGGAAAGGGCGGGGACGCCGGGCTTTGCAGCGCCGGAGCAGCTTTGCAGGGGAGGAGAGCAGACCGGCTCCTGTGATGTGTACGGTCTTGGGCGCACTCTGCAGGAATTGCTGGGGGCGGGAGCGCATGACGTGCGGAGCGGGCAAGGCAGGCTGCACGGGCTGCGGGAAGGGCTTAGAGAGCATATGGACAGAGGGAGGCTGGAAAAGCTTTTGACAGCCTGCGTGGAGATGGAACCGTCCGCCCGCCCGGCGGATATGCGGGTGATGGCGGAGGCGCTTTTCCAAATCTGCGCTTCGGTGTCGGCAGGCGCACGGCAGAGGCGCGGCGGTCATTTTTGGCAGAAGGGAATTATTTGTGAAAAAAATATTCGTAAAAGCACCCGGAAAACCTCTTGATGTTTGAGTGTTTACCCTGTATACTGAAAATGTGATAGGATAATGTGCATTAAGGCGGCGCATTGCTGGGAGCCTTGGGCCGTAAAGGCAGGGCATGAAGATGGTACATAGCAGTGCGGACCGTAAAAAAATAAGAAAAGGAGAAATTTGTTATGCGTTTTTTCATTGATACCGCAAAGGTAGAGGACATCAAAAAGGCAAATGATATGGGAGTGATCTGCGGCGTTACCACAAACCCCTCTCTGATTGCAAAGGAGGGCAGGGTATTCCGGGAGGTTATCGCAGAGATCGCATCCATTGTGGACGGTCCTATCAGCGGCGAGGTAAAAGCGACTACCGTAGACGCGGAGGGCATGATCAGGGAAGGCAGGGAGATCGCAGGCATCCATCCTAATATGGTGGTAAAAATTCCCATGACGGTAGAGGGACTTAAGGCGTGCAAGGCGCTTGCATCCGAGGGGCTCAAGGTAAACGTCACTCTGATATTTTCCGCAAATCAGGCGCTGCTTGCGGCGCGTGCAGGGGCGGCATACGTTTCCCCGTTCCTGGGCAGGCTGGATGACATCAGCCAGAGGGGTGTGGACCTGATACGTGAGATTTCTGATATATTTGCGGTGACGGATCTGGAGACCCAGATCATAGCGGCAAGTGTACGCAATCCCATCCATGTGACTGACTGCGCCCTTGCCGGTGCGGATATTGCAACCGTTCCCTATGCTGTCATTGAGCAGATGGTAAAGCATCCCTTGACCACTGCGGGCATTGAGAAATTTCAGGCGGATTACAGGGCGGTATTTGGGGAATAATACTCGCAGAACCGAAAAACAAAAAGGGCCGGGGCGTTTGCCCCAGACCCTTTCTGTTTTTTCTTGCTCTATTCGGGGAGCCTTACTTCATCTGCTCTTCCTGCTTCTTAATCATACGACGAACCATCTCGCCGCCGATAGAACCAGCCTCACGAGAAGTCAGGTCGCCGTTGTAGCCTTCCTTCAGGTTTACACCAAGCTCGGATGCAACCTCAGTTTTAAAGCGATCCATTGCTGCCTTTGCTTCAGGCACCTCTACTCTATTACTTCTGTTACCGGACATTTAATTCACCTCCAATGCATTTGTTTTTTATTTATCTTCTCTATCTTCAAGATAAGTGCTGCAAGCACCTATCCTGAAGTTCTCAGTTCTAAGTGTTCGCTGCAACTTATCTTGGTCTTAGTATGACCTATCGCAATTAAAATATGTTGGAAAGTTTTGGGGTTTGTTATAGATCAGATTGCAGATTTTTCAAAGCAGCTTAATTTAAAAGAGCTTTATTCATATATTTTTGAGGTAAGGGATAGCGCCGAGAAGATAATCTATAGCTTATCTTATGATGAATTGAAAAAGATAATATCAGAAGATAGAAAAGAATACTTAAAATCATTGAATGCTGTAAGCAATGATAAAAATGCAATTTGGCTCATTGATTATTGGTGTGGGAAGGATATTCTAGGGTTAATACAAATGCTGCAAGCTTGAAACTCCGTCAGTCTGCCTCGAGGGCTTTGATTTTTTAATTGCAAAAATATAAACAGGAATATAATTTGGGGGTTGACAAATTATGGCAAAGGAATTACAATAAAAACGGTTAGCAGAGGCTAACCAATATTTAGGAGCTTGGGTTAGCTATTTCTAATTCGAGTTAGCTGTGTGAAAGAGCGCCGGATGCGTCAGCAGCCATTTGGCAAATGCCGCGAGGGTCAAATACCATAGTATCCTCTGGACGTATAGCGCTTTGCTGCGTTGCAAGCCTGAAACCCCGTCAGCTTGCTGCGGGGCCTTTGACTGGACTTATTTTTTGTTTGACATAAGGGGACACTTCAATTACGCGCGGAGGTACAGGTATGACTTTAAGGGATGCCATAGAAGGAAAGGAATACATTATTAAAGGGATTGAAACCGAGGATGAGGAATTAAGCGCTTTCCTTTTTTCTCTTGGGTGCTACAGCGGGGAGGCAATCACGGTAGTTTCTCATTTAAAGGGCGGTTGTGTGGTATCCGTTAAAGACGGAAGATATAATATGGACAGTCAATTGGCGGAAGCTATATTTATCTGAAGCTTTATTTCTGCGGGCAACAGGTGAATACCAATGTGTCTTTTGGACACATTCCCCTTGGGGCGCATCCAATTCCATGCCCTGCTGCATGCGGCGGGGCTATTGACCTCTGCGGTATGATTCGGCGTGCAGGCGTCGGGCGCCGCATTTTATTTTCATTTTGAGTTAGCTATAACTAATTTTTATTTTGCATACCTAACCGTCCTCCGAAAACTGTTCCGAAAGGAGCAGGCAGAGGGGAGCCGGTAAAAAATAAAAAGCATATATGAGGAGGAAAAAACCATGAGAATTGCATTGACAGGCAATCCAAATTCCGGTAAGACCACCATGTACAACGCTCTGACCGGACGCAATGAGAAGGTAGGCAACTGGGCGGGCGTTGCCGTGGAAAAGAAAGAGCATCCCGTTAAAAGGACCTACCTTGCGGGCGGAGAGCAGCTGATCGCCGTGGATCTTCCCGGAGCCTATTCCATGTCTCCCTTTACCGGTGAGGAGAGCATTACAAGCTCTTATGTAAAAAAGGAGAATCCGGACGTCATCATAAATATTGTGGACGCCACCAATTTAAGCCGCAGTCTTTTCTTTACCACACAGCTTTTAGAGCTGGGCATTCCGGTCGTTGTGGCGTTAAATAAGAGCGACGTCAACGAGAAAAAGGGAACTGAGATTCGTACGGATGTTTTGTCCGCAAGGCTCGGCTGCCCGGTGGTGAACACGGTTTCCGTATCCGCGGAGGGCTTGAAGGAGCTGGTGGAGGCTGCGGTGGAGACGGCGCATATGCCTCAAAAGGCGCCTTATCATCAGGGCAATATTGACCTGACCGACAAAAAAGCCGTGGAGGAGGCAGACCGCAGACGTTTTGAGTTTGTAAACAAGTTCGTAAGGGATGTGGAGACCCGCAGGGTTTTGACCAGAGATAAAAATACCGGCGACAGGATAGACGCCGTTCTCACGAATAGGTGGCTGGGTATTCCTGTATTCGCCGCGGTTATGTGGCTGGTGTTTCAGGTCTCCCAGGTGTGGGCAGGACCTCTTATTGCGGATACCCTGGTGGGAATGCTGGAAACGTTTCAGGGCTATGTGGGAGATTTGGCGGCAGACGCTTCCCCGCTGCTGTCGGCGGTTCTGGTGGACGGCGTCATCGGCGGAGTGATTGCCGTTATCGGCTTTCTGCCCTTGGTTATGGTCATGTATTTTCTGATTGCCCTTTTAGAAGACTGCGGCTATATGTCCCGGGCTGCGGTGGTGCTGGACCCTGTCTTCAAGAAGGTGGGACTGTCCGGAAAGTCCGTGATTCCCTTTGTGATCACCGTGGGCTGTGCGGTTCCCGGCATTATGGCAAGCCGTACCATCCGCAACGAGCGTGAGCGCAGGGCTACCGCAATGCTGGCGCCCTTTATGCCCTGCGGCGCTAAAATTCCGGTCATCGCTCTTTTTGCCGGCGCGTTTTTTGAAAACGCCGGATGGGTGAGCACCCTGATGTATTTTTCCGGTATCGCCCTGATATTTCTGGGGGCGCTGCTTGTCAATAAGATCGCGGGCTACAGGGCGAGGAAATCCTTTTTTATCATTGAGCTGCCCGAGTACAAGGCTCCTTCTCTGTGGGGCGCGTTTAAATCCATGTGCAGCCGGGGGCGGGCATATATCGTAAAGGCGTCAACCATTATTCTGCTTTGCAATATGGCGGTTCAGATCATGCAGACCTTTGACTGGAGCTTCCATGCGGCGGAAACCTCCGATACCTCCATCCTGGCTTCCATTGCCAGCCCCTTTGCATATCTGCTTGTTCCGGTCGTAGGGGTGTTGAGCTGGCAGCTTGCAGCCGCGGCAGTGACCGGATTTATCGCGAAGGAAAATGTAGTGGGTACTCTGGCTGTGTGCTTTGGGCTTGAGGCTTTCATAAATACGGAGGATCTTGCTCTTATGGAGGGCGTGGCAAACGCAGGGCTTCAGGTAGCGGGCGTAATGGCCATAACAAAGACCGCGGCTCTGGCATATCTTATGTTTAATCTCTATACGCCGCCCTGCTTTGCGGCGATCGGGGCCATGAACTCCGAGATGAAAAGCGCCAAATGGGTCTGGGGAGGCATCGGGCTGCAGCTTGGCGTGGGCTATACCGTCGCATATTTGGTGTACACCCTCGGGACGCTCATTACCGCACCGGCCACGTTGAATGCAGGGGCGGCGGCAGCCGGGCTTGCCGTGGTGGCGGCTTTTGCAGCCGTGCTGGTTATTCTGGTCAACAAAACCAGAAGACAGCTTAAGTCTGAATATTCTTTGGCAGCGTAAAACGGCGTATTATTGCCCCTGGTTGGAAAGCCCGTTCAGGCGGGCAAGGGGGCGTTAGTACTTTGGCTGATTAGTGTCTATATTCGTACCTTTTGTATTAGAATCTTGAGAAAGGCAGCATAAGTGTCTATAATTGTGCTGGAGGTGTTAAATGGATATTCAGACTATTGAACATAAAAAAGAATTGTTACAGGTGATTATTAATGCCGACAGATAAATAATGAAATTATGCGGTTAAAATATCATGTTGAAATGTTTTACAAAAAACTGTAGGCGAAAAAAGATAACGGATAGCTGGTATTAATTATTTGATGCAGTAGTCAAATGATGGTTGAATTAGAGAATCAACCAATAGTTCCTTTCAAAAAAATACTTATTATGTATGATAAAACTAGGAGGTGAGAAATGAATCAAGAAAAAATTGGAAAATTTATTGCTGAATGTCGCAAAGAAAAAAATCTTACTCAGTTACAGCTGGCAGAAAAGCTTAATATTAGTAATAGGGCTGTTTCAAAATGGGAAACGGGAAAAAGCTGTCCAGATGTATCGATAATGATGGAGCTATGCGACATTCTTGGAATAAATGTAAACGAATTGTTGTCAGGAGAAAGGATTATAATGCAAAATTATCAAAAAAAAGCAGAACAAAATTTGGTGGAATTACAGAAACAGAAAGAGCAAGCAAGCAAGATGAAAAGAAAATTGGAAATATTATGGGGAGTAATTGCAATTTTTCTATGCCCAGTTCATTTAGCTATAAATTATTTTTATCCTGAAAATCAAGGAACATATATTGGTTGGGTAGTTTTGATAGTAGGGGTTCTTTTGTTTGTGCCATATTTTTTGAAATATTACAAAGTGGAAATTAAATTGAAATAAGTTTCCAGCTTATATATTTGAACTTTTTGTATAGCCTATACAAAGAAGCTGGCTGCATTATCTCCGAAAATATTTTTCAATATCAGAAGCCCTTTTCTTAAATCATCTTCCGTATCGGGTGAGGCGACAGACACCCGTATGTAAGATGATTTTTGTATGCTTGTCATGGCAAACCGATGAGAACCTAAAATATGCACTCCCCTTTGTAATGCGAGCAGTTCCATTTCCTCGCTTGTCAAATGCTCTGGAAGTGGGAGCCAGTAGAAGAAACGCACTATATCATCTTGTCCGGACACATCAAAAACAGACTTAAAAATCCGGTTTCTTTTTTCAGCCAATGCGAGTTTCTGATGAACAATATTGAGAGCCATGCCGCTTTCAATCAGTTCCGCAACAATTTCCCCATTCAGGGAAACGGTTTTCAGGTTGATGTTGAGCATACCGGCAACCAGCGTTTCCCTATATTTTGCCGCAAATGCCATAAACGCCACGCGCAGCCCTGCGCACAGGGATTTTGAAATGCTGCAAATGTGAACGGTCTGCTCCGGGAGTATGGAAAAGAATGATTTTACGCCATTCGGAGCTAAAAAGGAGTAAATATCATCTTCAATCACCAGCAGAGAAAAACGGCTTGCAATGTCAGCAATTTCCCGTCTGCGGTCAGCCGACATAAAAATACTTGTGGGATTGCTGCATGTCGGCATGAGGTAAAGCCCTTTTATTTCGGTATTCCGGCAAGCCTGCAATAGTGAGCTTGGAGACATTCCACATTCGTCTGCCTCTATGGAAATGAGCTGTATATGAAGAAAATTAGCCAATCCCTTAAAATTTGTGTAGGTAAAAGCGTCCACCGCAATTTTATCTCCCGCTTTGAAAAGGGAAATCAATACAACCGATAAGGCGTTTTGCGCCCCGGCTGACAACAGGATATTTTCTTTCGGCGCATCGATGCCAAAATGATGAAGCCACTTCCGGGCAGCTTTTATCTGGCGCTCTGTTCCGAATGGATTGCTGTATTCTAACAGACGGATATTGTCCGGGCCGTTTACCACCTTTTCGGCTGCGCTCAAAACGCTTTGATTACACTCATAAAACGGTTTAATCATTCCCATTTCAATGACAGGGCTGCTTTTATCCAAAAACGTGTCCTGAACAGAAATTCCCGGTGAAATAAAGGTTCCTTTTCCTGTTACCGCATACAGAAGCCCTTTTAATTCACAGAGCTTATATGCTCTTGTGATTGTGCTTAAATTCAAATCCAGAAAGTCGGCCAACTCCCTTTGCGGCGGCAGCTTTGTATTTTCCGGCAAAGCACCGCTTAAAATATCCTTTTCCAGACTGGCGGCTATGGATAAATAGTATGGTTTTTCAAGGTCTGCTTTTTGCGGTTTCCAAGACATAGGATAATTTTCAAATGAATTTACAGGCATATCCGTTTCTCCTTTCCAAATTGTATGCAACATAATTCTAACATTGTATGCCTACAATATCAAGGCTATAATGTGGACATAGTGTGAGAAGAACTTCTGCTTGCCTTCGGCAATTTCCGCTCATGTCAGAGGGAATTTCGCGGAGAAGTTCTAAGTCTCACACCGAGAAATGGAGGACGAGAGAACATGAAGAAAATTACAGTGAAAGACATTACATTGATCGGGATTATGGCGGCAGCGGTTTATGCTGCGTCTGCCTTTTTACAGATTCCAATACCGACGGCTATCGGCAGTACCCGGCTTCACATGGGAAATGTCATGTGTCTGTTATCCGGTATGCTTCTGGGGGCGGCGCCCGGAGGGCTTGCAGCCGGAATAGGCTCTATGCTTTTTGATTTAACAAATCCGGCATACATAACGTCTGCGCCTTTTACCTTTGTGTTCAAGTTTCTTATGGCGTGGCTGTGCGGGAGAATCATTTCCAAATGCAAAGCGGGGATGAAAATACGGTTTGCCGGCGGCGCGGCGGCGGGGGCTTTCCTTTATGTCCTGCTCTATATTTCCAAAACCTTTATCGAAGACCGTTTCGTTTTAGAACTGCCATTAGAGGCTGTCATGCTTACCGTAACGCAAAAGACTGTAGTATCGGGAGCAAATGCTGTTATCGCTGTTATTGCAGCGGTTCCTTTAGGACTTGCATTGCGTCCGGCAGTTGCGAAGTTTATGCCGAAAAAGCATGAAGCCAGAAATGGTAACGGAAACATAAAGCATTAAAACAAGCGTAGCCTTTGTTTTGGCACGAAAGTATGGTAAAATAATAAAATAGGCGATTGAACAATAATATATTTTACGGGGAGAGATTATGGAAAAGACTGTTCAGATATATAATAAGAAGTTGGATAACTATTTTGATTCTAATGGAAAATTACTGCAATATCCATCTAAAAGACCCATGAGGATTATTGTTCTTATAAAAATTGTAGAACAAATGGAAGCAAATAGGAAATATACAGAAAAAGAAGTAAACGAAATTATTAGGTTAAATATTTCATTTAGTGATATAGAGTTAATTCGCAGAGAAATGTACCAATATAAATTGCTCGGAAGACTTCGAGACGGTTCAGAGTATTGGGTAGAAGCTAATTGGAGAAATGCATATGCAGAATACATCAGAGAGGATTAGACGGATTTTATTCCGATCATTGCGGGATTTGCTTATTAGAATGTCCGGCTAAAGCCAATGAACATATTGAATTAGAAAATTAAGTCGTACTCCCCTTATTCTCATGTGGGAAATCCTTTAAAGCAGTTGTAAAGCGGTTCCGGATGGTGTATGCTTTTATGGTTAAAATGAATCGGGCAACTGGCGGGAGGGATTTCAATCAGGAAGTAAATCCCAGGACAAAAGCACAGGAAGAATGCGGAGATGAGGAAAACATGATAATTAAAAGGCAAACAATCAACCAGGCAAGTAAACAGCCGGTCAGGCAGTCAAAAAAGCGTGCAACCGCTTTTTGCCTGAGTCTTTTTATGCTGTGGGGCCTGTTTTGCACGGGCTGCGGCAGTAAGGAATCAGCCAATGTGAGGGTAGGCTCCCTGAAGGGGCCTACTTCCGTAGGAATTTTATTTTTGATGGAAAAGGCGGAGAAGGGCGAGACTGCAGGCGGCTATGAATTTCGGATGGCCACGGCAGCCGACGAGCTTCTGCAGCTTATGGCGAAGGGTGAGCTGGACATAGCCCTTGTGCCCGCAAATGCCGCCGCTGTCCTGTACCAGAGGACGGACGGCGGGGTCGTGGCGGTGGATATCAATACGCTGGGGGTGTTGAGCTTCGTATCGGGAAGCGCCGATATAAGCAGTGTGGCGGACCTGAAGGGCAGGACCGTTTATCTGACAGGCAAGGGAACTACACCGGAGGCTTCCCTGAAATATATTCTGCGGCAAAACGGTCTGACGGAACAGGACTATGCTCTGGAGTACAAGTCCGAGGCGGCGGAGGTTGCGGCGGTGCTTGCGGAAAACCCGGCGGCGGTGGGGCTTTTGCCTCAGCCCTTCGCAACCGCGGCAATGCTGCAGAATGAGAGCCTGAAGGAGGTCCTGAATATGAATGAGGAATGGGACAGGGTCCAGGGCGAGGGCGGAAGCGCCATGGTTACGGGTTTGACCCTGGTGCGCAGGGAATTCCTGGAGGAGCATGAGGATGCGGTGAAGGATTTTATCAGGGAGCACAGGGACAGCGCGGAAAAGGTCAACAGGGATACCGCCGCCGCTGCGGCGCTGGCGGTGCAGGCGGGCATTGTGGCGAAGGAATCCATTGCCCTGAAGGCAATTCCCAGGTGCAGCGTAACCTGTGTGACGGGAGAGAATATGAAGCTGCTGCTGTCGGGATATTTGGGCGTGCTGGCTGATTTTAATCCGGAATTGGTGGGAGGCAGCCTTCCCGGAGACGATTTTTATTTCAGTGAGCAATGAGTCAAGGGGAGTCAGCTTACTGCGGGGCTATTGCCTTTCCTGAACAATCAGCCAGATCAACATAGAAAAACAAAATGAAAGCATCTATAAAAGATTATATATATGATAAATAAAAACAAGCTTCATAGTAATAAGCCTTGGAAAAGCATGGTGCAGAAAAATACAGCTCGGAAAAATCAGTCCCGGATAAACAGGTATTGCCGGAAGGCCGCAATCGTGCTGTTCTGGCTTGCGGTCTGGGCAGGGCTTGCCCTTGCCGTGGATAACAAAATATTGCTGGCGGCGCCCTGGGAAACGGCGGGAGAATTGCTGGAAATGCTGGGAGAGGCTTCGCTTTACCTTTCGGTGGCACGCTCTCTGCTGCGCATAGGTCTGGGCTTTGCGGCAGGCTTTGCCGCCGCTTTGCTGCTTGCGGCAGCCGGCAGCCGTTTCCGCCTGCTGGAGGATATCCTGTCGCCGGTGATGACTCTGATTAAGACAGTGCCGGTGGCGTCCTTTGTGGTACTTTTGCTCATTTGGTGGGGGTCGTCCTTTCTGGCGGCGGCAGTCAGCTTTCTGGTGGTGCTGCCCAATATATATATCAGTACCCTGGAGGGCTTGAAAGCCGCCGATAAGGGGCTTTTGCAGATGGCGCAGGTATTTTCCGTGCCCTTGTGGAACCGTTTCTTATATATATATTGTCCGGCGCTGAAGCCCTTTTTGTCCGGCAGTCTGAGGGTCGCTCTGGGGATGTGCTGGAAATCCGGCGTGGCGGCGGAGGTTATCGGAACGCCGGACTATTCCGTCGGCGAGGGTCTCTATATGTCCAAAATCTATCTGAATACTGCCGGCGTATTGGCATGGACGGCGGTGATTGTAATAGTCAGTTTTCTTTTTGAAAAGGCGGTTCTTTGGCTGTTCGGGCTTTTCCTTGCATGGGAGCCGTCCTGCAGGAGGGCGCAGGCGAAAGCGTCTCCGTCGTCTGTCGGCGCGCTCCGCATGGAAAATGTGGAAAAGAGCTATGGAGGCTGTACGGTTCTGAAGGACTGCACGGAAAGCTATGAGCCGGGAGGCATCTATTATCTCACTTCGCCCTCAGGCAGCGGAAAGACCACCAGGCTGCATATGCTGGCTGGTCTGATAAAGCCGGACGGCGGGAGAATTTTGGCGCCCCGCAGCGTCGGCATGGTTTTTCAGGAGGACAGGCTGTGCGAGGGCTATGACGCCGTAAAAAACGTGGAGCTGGTGACGGGGGACAGGGAAAGGGCGGAGCAGGCGCTGCTTGTGCTTCTCCCGCCGGAGGCGCTGCACAAGCCCTGCGGTCAGCTCAGCGGAGGCATGAAGCGAAGGGTGGCAGTTGTACGCGCCGTGGAAGCGGAGTCGGAGGCATTGCTGCTGGACGAGCCCTTTACGGGTCTTGACGCCGGTACGAGAGAGCGGGTAAAAAAATATATCGAGGATCGCCGGGAGGGGAGAACGCTCATTGTGGCGACCCATATTTAACGCCTTGTACGGGATGGAAAAAGCGGAGGTTGCAGTTTTGCAATAGCCATAAGGGACACAGCCCCGTATGCTGACATCATGGAGCGGAAATGTACGGCCCGCTTTTATCCGGCAATGTTTTAATTCTGTCCGAGTCTGATACATTATATTATATTCGTATATAGCCTTGACAGGCATATAAATTTGCTTTATAGTTATGCAAATAAAACGAATCTGAAAAATTGCTCATAACCCTTAAGTGATACTGATGAAACGGAGCATGTATGAGAAAAAAATATGCAAATTTATTTGTGAAAATGACCGCGAAAAGCCCGCTTTTGTTTTTATTGCTTATCTTATTAAGCGTTTTATTCCTATTCGGAGTTACACTGACGACTAAGGTTGATGTTATTAAAACCTACAACGTCAAAATTGAGAACGATAAAATCTGCATTCAGAATGCTTCGGATTTTATGCCGGATGAAGTGTATGTGTATGAAAATAGAAACGAAGCGGTATATAAGATTAAAATTGAACCGGAAATGCTCAGCCGGGAAAACAATTCTCTCGAAATCTCTGTGAACCAATTATCATTTATTCCTCAGTCAGATTATGTATACATAGACATTCCCGTTCAAAAAATAACATTATTCAGGCGGGTTTTTATACAAGGCGGAAAATTCTGAAAGTAAACTTTTCGATATAGGTTGGTAAACGTGCAAAAGCATGCAGCGGGGGATAATATGAATAAGAAGCTTACTTATTTTTCTACGGTAAAATTCCTGTCAAAGTACATATTTGCATATAAAAGAAATTACATCATGTTCGCAATAGGCTGGCTGTTTGATATTTTATTGAGTATTTTTACACCGATCATGTTTGCGGTTATGATTGATGAGATCGTTTATTACCAAAATGTTTCTGTTTTTCTGAAAATCAGTATATCGCTGGTCATCATGATACTGTTAGCGTGCATTGTGCACTTTTTTACGCAGCAGCAATACGCTTATCTGCAGATTATGTACGCCTTTGAGATAAAAAAAGATTTATTTAACGCCGCGCAGTATGCAAAAGCGGAGGCTCTGGCGGATATGCAGGCAGGCGACGCCCTAAATACCATACAGTCTCACGCCTTTGAGTGTATGGTATTTGTTATCCGCAATATCATTCATACCGTAAATCACTTTTTTGCCCTTATTTTTTATGTAATCTATATTTTTGTGATAGGATGGCAGTTCGGACTTTTGATGCTGGTGGGAATTCCCTTATCTGTGTATGCCACAATTAAGTTTGGCAGGATTACACGCAGATGTAATGATGAATATAACTCTGTCTATGGCAATTACAGCGGCTGGCTGATGGAGCGTTTGTCCGCGCTGCAGGATATAAGATTACTGAACGCGCAGGAGGCGGAAGAAAAAAAATTTACAGGATTTCAGAAAAAATTGTTTCACAGGGAAAATCAGAACAGTGTCATTAAGCTTTCAGCTCAGAACGTGGTACAGACAATCAATTTTGTGGTGCAAATGTCGGTGTATGCCCTTTGTGCCTTTTTCGCGTGTAAGGGAGAAATGACCATTGGCGTACTGACCATTATTCTGGCCTTTTTCGCAAATATTAAGAAAACGGTGGTATTTTTCAGCGATTATTTCATAGAGGCACAGAAAAGAATTTCCCGGATACAGCGCGTGTACGATCTGTTTAATCTTCCCAGCGAAAAGGAATGGAAGGGCAGTGAAAAGCTGCATATCACTGACGGAAAAATAGAATTTCAAAATATTACATTCGGGTATAAGGATAAGCAGGAGCTGTTCCAAAAATTCTCATTGGATATAGAAGGCGGCCGGAAGGTTGCCCTTGTGGGGAAAAGCGGTTCCGGCAAAACTACGCTGGCATACATGCTGGCGGGCTTTTATAAGCCGGGGCAGGGCCGCGTCACAATCGACGGAAAAGATATTTCGGATTGCTCGCTTAAATCGCTCAGGCAGAATGTAGGCATCGTACAGCAGGACGTCCTGGTGTTTGACGGAACCATCCGGAGCAATTTACTGCTTGGCAGAAAGGATGCCTCCGAACAGGAGATCACCGACGCATATGAAAGGGCAGGCTTGGGAGAGCTTATACGAAGTCTGGACAAGGGTATAGATACCGTTATAGGTACAAAGGGAGTCGGGCTGTCAGGCGGGCAGAAGCAGCGGATAGCGATCGCGAGAATCTATTTGAAAAATCCGCAGATCATCGTTTTCGACGAGGCAACCTCGGCGTTGGACAGCGAAACGGAGGCGTTGATACACGATTCGTGGAAAAGCGCACTGGCTGGCAGGACGGCGCTGGTTATTTCCCATCGGCTCAGCTCGGTTATGATGTGTGAAAAGACAGCGGTGATCGAGGACGGCGTTCTTCTGGAATACGGCGACACAAAGGAGCTGTTGGAAAGCAGCGACGCATTGAAGACATTGTTTGCAATGTCATAGTCGGGAAACGGAGATGCCCCGGAAGGAATTTACTGCTATGCGTTCCCCTAAAGGAGCGAAGATGCGGAACATAAAGTAGGAGGGAAGCGTGTTGAAATCAGTAAAATATAAACTTTCTGTTCTGGACAAAATAATGCCCCTGACAAAGGGCGTAAGGCATCTGTTTATTTTGAATCTTCTTTTTTCCATAGCAATAATTGTCTCGGGGTTTATTGCGCCGTTGTTTTATAAAATATTTATAGAAGAAACGATTATATCGGGAAAAATGGAAACCTTTCTGCCTGTTTTGTCGGGCTATGCGCTGATTCATTTCGGTGTTATCATAATACAGTACATAAAAAACCACTTTAATAATAAAATACGCAACTGTGTGACATTCAGGGCAAAATTAAAAATGTGGCAGGATTTGTTTAAATGGGACTTCCCGGAATATGAGCGCGCCAATATCGGGGACACCAAAATGTTTATTGAGGACGACGTACAGGTTTTGTTAAATTTTTCTTCCTATTATACAATCGATTATCTTATCCAGTTTGCCACCATGCTGGTATGCGTCGTGATTTTGTTTGTTATGGATTGGCGTCTGGCGTTATTTTCAATTACCTGCATTCCTCTCACGTCGGGAGTCGATTCTTTTTTAAGCAAGCGCGAGAAGGCATTGAACAATGAGCAGCGGGAGAATGACAAGGAGATGAATGCCTGGTTATTCAGCAGCCTTCAAAGCTGGAAGGAAGTAAAGGCATTAAATTTACAGAACAGGCAAAAATCTGTCTTTGTAAGACACATAAAAAAATATGCCTTATATTATGCTAAATGGATCAATTACTGGACGCTGAGGGTGTTGGTCATTCCTAAAATAAGAAACGAATTCCTGATGAGATTCGGGTTATATTTTTTAGGCGGGCTGCTGGTAATGAATCGGCAGATGTCCATAGGCAGCCTGCTGATTTTTGCAACCTATTTTGAGATGCTTACAAAGGCAATACAGGGAGTCTCGTCTACCGATGCGGACTTACAGGGAAAAAAACCGTATTTGGACAGGCTGCTGCAGAAGCTGGAGGAGGAGTATCCGGCTGAACAGGGGGAAGACCTTAATTCCATCGATTCCATAGAGATAGAAAAGCTTTCTTTCCATTATCCGGAGCAGGAGGATCTTTTCAGGAACGTGAGCTTCTCTGCCCGCCAGGGTGAACGGATTGCTATTGTCGGAAAAAGCGGGTGCGGTAAGACGACACTTTTGAAACTGCTTGTTGGCCTGCTTCATGCGGACGAGGGAAAAATCCGGTATTCCGGTGTGGAAATCCATAATATAAAAATATCCGGTTTACATAAGAGGATAGGGTTTATCCTGCAAAACAGCCGCCTATACAATATGTCTGTCAGAGAGAATTTGCTGCTGGTCAGTCCCGATGCTGCAAAAGAGGATTTGGAGGAGGCTTGCAGGAAGGCATGCATTCTGGATTATATTCAAGAGCTTCCGGATGGATTTGATACAGTGATAGGAGAAAACGGAAGTAAGCTTTCCGGCGGGCAAAGGCAGAGAATCGCGTTGGCAAGGGCTTTTCTGATGGATGTGGATGTCTATATTTTTGACGAGGCCACCAGCGCCATCGACCAATACAGCGAAAAGCTGATTAACGATGCGATTGCCGGCGTGGGAGAGGATAAAATTGTAATTATTGTCGCACACAGAGAGTCTTCCATTCAGTTATGTAACAGAGTTATAAGACTGGGCGAGTAGACAAAAGGGCAATTTATGTTCAAAAAA
>ERZ808051.1249-NODE-1249-length-18042-cov-19.725911_pt1 | contig 18042 bp, 21 predicted proteins | sample MGYA00380199_ERZ808051 | MGnify/ENA primary metagenome ERZ808051 (study PRJEB31490, sample SAMN06133391) | mouse gut metagenome | isolation source: J11 | host: mice | place: China: Chengdu | collected 2015-05 ...
TCGCCCAGATGATTGCCCCAAAAGTCCTCAACGGCCACGCTCAGCACCAGGCGGCTCATGGGGCGGCCTCCTCCAGCTTGAGGCCGATTTTTATCGCCAAAAATAACAACCATTTTCCGCTCCACGCTCCGCCTCCCAATAGGGGCAGACATCCTCCCGATTCACAAAGTCGTAGTTGCTGTCGCTGTCCCGGTTCCCGCAGAGAAGCCCGCCGCCGCATTCCGGCCTTCGCCATTTACACGTGCCGCAGCACTTGCCCTCACTCATCGCGCTCCCACCTTTCCGCCGCCGCCAAAACTGCCTGGGCATACGCCCGGATCCCGGTGTCCCATCCCGCGTTGTACGCCGTCAGGGCCGCCGCCGTGTCGCCGTGCCGCTCCAGCAGTTCGCCCAAGAACCGCATCCCGTGCCGGACGTTGTCCGCCGGGGACAGCCCCTCCGGGAAGTACCTCGGGTTGAGCTGGCACAGCCCATAGCAGCCCTCCGCGCTCACCGCATCCGCCTGAAAGCCGCTCTCCACCTCAATCACGCCCAGCGCCAGGCTCAGCGGCACGCCGTACTCCTCGCAGCTTTCCGCCAGCGCCTCGACCACGGGCTTGTCCAGCGGGACATCCGGCCCCGGCTGGCGCGTCGGCTCCGCTGCGACGCAGAGCACTGGGACCGATTCGGCGGGAAGGCCCTGGGTCTGCGCGGGCCGCGCCGGGGGCGGTTCCCGCCGCGCCTGCTCGATGGAGTGGGACAGCACCCACGTCCCCGCCAGCACCACCGCAACCCCAGCCGCCAGCATCAGCCCAGCAAATATGTTGTCAAAGTATTTTTGCATCGGAATCCTCCTTGGCGATCAGCCGTAGCCGTAGCCGTCGCTGTAGCCGTCGCCGGAGCCGTAGCCGTAGCCGTCGCTGTAGCCGTCGCCGGAGCCGTAGCCGTCGCCGTCGCCGTAGCCGTAGCCGTCGCTGTAGCCGGAGCCGGAGCCGGAGCCGTAGCCGTAGCCGTCGCTGTAGCCGTCGCCGGAGCCGTAGCCGTCGCCGTCGCCGTAGCCGTCGCCGGAGCCGGAGCCGGAGCCGGAGCCGTCAATCAAAATCACTCGCTCCATACCGGGACCTCCTCAATGCTTTTTTGAGCCTTTTCTGTGATCGAAATGACTTCAATCACTTCGGTCAAAATAACTTTATCCACTGGGGCGGGAAATTTACATTCATTAGGGCGGCTTGTCCCATCCATAGCAAGCTGGGACAAGCTCGCAGCCCCGGCCCAGCGCCACATTCTGCGTGCATTCCGCAGAACAGCCTCTTGCCCATCCCGGCGCTCAACATATCCGGCAAACACGCCGGCTGAAAAAGTTCGAACCATGCAGTACTCCATGCCGTCCAACTCAGGGGCCATCTGCACCGCGATTCCCTTTGGCACATACGTAACGCCGTTGATCTCGATCTCATTGATTTTCTGTTTCATAATGATTCTCCTTATCAATAATTATTTTCCCATGTTGATGATAGAGTCCGCGCCGGTGACGCTGGGCAGCTGGCCGTTCCACTGCTCATATTTCAGCTTCTCAATCAGCTCTGGAGTGAGAGACCCCGCAATCCTTTGGTTCGCCTCCGCTTCCGCCTTGGCTGCAATCATCGTTGCCTCCGCATTTGCGTTCGCCTCGATGATTGCGCCGCCAGCACAAGGGCGCAATTCACCCTCTCATGCGCTCCGCCGCCCACTCCTCCAACAAGACCGCATACACAAATGTACGAGGCGCTTCCCCGTCCTTCTCCGGCGGAATCACACTCCCAAACGGGAACGCGCCGCCCCGAATCCCGCGCACCAGCATCTGCGGCGAAATCCTCATGCCCCGCGCACGAAGCCACTCCGTTGCCTCCGCTGCGTTCATTGTCTCGATGGTGTCCATTTCTTCCCCTCCTTTTGGTGTTATGCACTTGTGTCTGTGTCGGCCAGCAGCTCGTCCACCGTGCAGCCGTACAGCATCTTCAACTGCTTGAGCCGCGCCGCCTCCGGCAGATAAGACCCGGCCTCCCAGTTGTAAACGTTCTGAGCGGAAACACCAACGGCCCGCCCGACCTCCACTGCCGTAAGTCCGGCCCGCTTCCGGGCCTCCTTCAATCCCATGTTCCACCTCCTGAGTAATAATAAGTTGAGCTTGACGCGACAACAAAAACCGTTTAATATAGGAAGTGCCAACAAACCTATAAAATCGAACATTCCAGACAACGCCGAGCAAAGCCCTTTAAGAGGAAGGTGTAACGACTGGACACGGAGCATCCTACTGGGATGAAGGCACAGTCTGAACTTACGGGCGACCGTAAGAGGCGGGCAGAAATGACCCGCCCACGCTGAAAAGCGGAGTAACAAATTTGGATTACAGGAATCAACAACATGGCAAAGGTCATTTCCGGCATTGGCTCTACTGATGTTGACATTGCCGCATCCAACGCTTCTATGATTCTCGACCGCGTCTCCAGCGCGGCCGCAGCCCTTGCAGCTCCCGCTTACGATAATGAGGTGAGCCATCGCCCCGCCGTCCAGCAATGAGCGGTGTGAACTCCGTAAATTCGGCGAATATCTGAAATATTCAATTTTCAAATGCCCGCAAAATTGGGGGCCTGGGTTTTTGTTGCTTTGTCAAGCATGGGTGCGCTCAGACCGTAAACGATAAAAATCTGTTGACTTTAGGAAAAATATTTCCTATAATGATCCCAGCCCTACATAGGGGCAGAAAGGAGATGGTGCCTATGCGGAGCAATCGGCGAGGCACTCTTTTTGCCCATACGTTCCAGACCGAGGAAATGGCGTGATGCGTAAGGGCAAGGGCTGAACCGGAACTGCCAAAGTGAACGATGCGCCATAGAAGCGTGCGTGGTGTGCGCGTGGCCGGAAGCTAATCGGGAGTATATACACTGGTACCGCCCAGAATAAAAAGGGGTATGCTCGTTTAACTTCCTACCTGCACCGCATTCTGGTGACAAAATTCGGAGTAGAGCCGTCCATGACACCACCGTGGGCGGCTTTGCTTATTCACTTGGCGTTTCTTTCTGCCCCTATGTAGGGCTGGGCTGTCAACGGTTAGGCACTGCCCCGACCCGCGCCGCGATCCTGGTAGAAGTCAAATGGGTTTTTCCCAAGGAACTGGCAGATAGCGAGTGCCTCGCCATAACGCAAATCTCGTTCCTTCCTCACGATGCTACGCCGCAGGATGTTGTCCGACACACCAGAACCACGGGAGAGGGCGGAAATGTTAATACCGAGCCCCTTGACGTAATCGGCGATGTTGTTTGTGGCGATGTCTGCCAACGTTGGCACCTCCTTTCAAAATAAACAGTTTTTTGTTGACTGCGGCGGGAACGTTTGGTAAAATGGAAACGGATTTAGTGTTGCTCTCCTTTTGATAAAGGGCGAAAGGAGGTGATGCTATGGCGTGTACTTGCAAACCTAAGCGCAAGTCGCCTATGACCGTAAAGGTTAAGGCACACAAGCGTGGTGGAGTAGCGGTAAAACGCCACCGGCGGCATAGTCCCCGGTAACCCACCGCCGCCCTGTGTTTACGCACGGGGCGGCAAACCTTGAAGTACGTCGGTGGCGGAGTTCGTTCCCGCCGCAGTCAGTAGCAATTCTTCAATTTGAATTACCGTTGTTACTATATCATTCATTTTGAAGAATGTCAATAGGATTTTATTCAGATTGAATAAAAAACATTGACATTCTTGCGTGCCTGGTTTATTATTTAAATTACAAAAGTAAGGAGGGGATTTTATGGATGATGTAATATGTGGGAAAAAGTTACGTGAAATGAGGATGAGTGCGGGAAAGACAGTCCAAGAAGTGTCGGAATATCTAAAATCGGTTGGGCACAAAGCCGCAACACAAACCATATACGGCTGGGAGCGTGGGCACAGCCAGCCTACAATTGACGCATTTTTAGAGATGTGCATCTATTATGGGGTAACGGATGTGCTTTCTTGTTTTGGCAGCTCAGAATCGCAGGCAAAAAAATCCCCCAGCACAGCCGAAGCCGCACCGGGGGAAGAACAAGTATCTGTGGAAAGAGCAACCAGCCTTTTGGTATCACTCGGGTTTATTGAGGATGGGCAAATTCTCTCCGACAACGATTTTTTGTTTTTGTCGAACGTCATGGGAATCCTGGAGGCGTGGTTTAAAAAGGGCCGTTAGGGCTTCACACATCCAGGCAGGAGAAGTGCAGGAATTAAGTAGATCTGCGAATTTTTCATTGTTGTTCTTCTCGTTTGCGTTCATAATTCTCCCCACTTTTAAAGGTTATTCATGCTGTGAATCACAGCATGAAGCGGTATATACCGCTTGCGGCTATTTTAGGCCGGACGGGGATGGAAAATTTGTCGGAGCACGTTGGAGTAAAAAATATTTGTATTGTACCGCTGGGGGTGTGGGTGTGGTAAAGAAAAAACTGATAAAATGTAAAAAATGTGGAAATCACATAGGGCAAAAAGAAGCCCGCTGCCCATATTGTGGGGCCGGAACGCCGAAAATGACGGGGAGAATTGCGGGCCAATATCTAATTTTTTTCTTTTTGTTTCCTATTGTTATAGGGATTATTTTCCCGTCCCGGGTGGACGAATCCAGACAGTTCTCCGATTGGGTCTATGTCTTATGGTTCGTTCTCCCCGCCGTTATTGTGTGGCAGTTGAACTGCAAAAAGGGCGTGCGGATTGACCCGCTTAAAAACCTGTTCGGGGCGGCATTCCAAAGCGTGCGGCAATTGTATGGGAAGAAAGTCAACCCTGACAATGAATTTCGCGTTCCAAAAAGTAAAAAACAGCAAATTTCTCTTGCGGAAAAGCTTCTTTCTTCCGCCAATTTGAACGCGGAACTTGCAAACAAAGAGAAAAATATTCAAATGTTCCTGCTTTTTTATGACAACGCTATTAAAGAGCTTGAAAAAATGGCTATGCTTGAAAAATCCGGCGTTAAAGATCAAGCGGAGCGAGATGTACACAGGCTAAAGGGTGAAATACAGTGGCATTTGTGTGATGCTCTTGTGAGGCAAAAAGAAAAAACAATATCAGAAATACGAGAAAAATATAAAAATAGCAAAGAGTTTCAAGTAAAACAATACAAATCTTTTGAAACGGACATAGAAGAAGTGAGGCCAAGATTTTCTCAAGAAACCGCTGATTTTGCGGGAAAGTGCTTGCGGGAAGTCGGACGGGAGGCCGGGATTTCTTTTAAAGACAGGCATTCCACTCAAACTTCCCATGCATATGACAGCTTGACGTCAATAGATTTTATGGAAGGCCATCAATTCGAGCATTGGTGTGCCACTCTGTTGCAAAAAATAGGATTTGCAAATGTGGAGGTAACGCAGGGTTCCGGCGATCAGGGTGTTGACGTTTTGGCGGAAAAAGACGGGATAAAGTACGCAATCCAGTGCAAGTGTTATTCTTCAGACCTCGGGAACAAGCCAATACAAGAAGTCAATACCGGGAAGGCAATTTACCATTGCCAAATAGGGGCCGTTATTACAAACCGATACTTTACACAGGGCGGGAAAGAAGCGGCAAAGGCAACAGGCGTTTTACTTTGGGATAGAGACTGGATTCAGGAAAAGCTAAAAGAAATCGAAAAATAGAACCCGCCCCGGTATCCGTACCGGGGCGGAACCATAGGGGGCGGTCATATGCAATGCCGAAAATGCCACGCCGATATGCCGGACGATGGGAAATTCTGCCCGTACTGTGGCACACGGCAGGATCGGGAGCCGCGCAAAGCTCTCAAGCGGGCTAACGGAACAGGCACTGTATACAAGCTCCAGGGGCGCAGGAGAAGGCCATGGGCGGCGTCTAAGAATCGAACCATCATAGGATATTACGAAACAAAGACCGCCGCCCTGGAGGCTTTAAACCGCCTTACAGGCCGTTCACTGGATGAGCGGTACAACATGACTTTTGCGGATGTATTTGAGGCCTGGAAAGACGAACATTACCGCGATATTGGGGAAAAGTCTGTTGCCGCTTATAACAGGGCCTACGCAATATTTGAGCCGTTGCATAAAAAGAAATTCCGGGCCATAAAGACAGCGGATTTTCAGGCGGTGATAGACAAACACATGGAAAAATCAAACTCTGCTGTATCAAAATACAAGCTGCTTGTTTCTCAAATGTCGGAGTGGGCAATCAGGGAAGAGTTAATTACAACAAATTTTGCCTCTTTTATTCGTGTTCCAGATAAAATCAAAAAAGAAAAAGAAATTTTTACCGATGCAGATATTGCAAAGCTGGAAGCGGACGGAAGCGAAACGGCAAAAATTATTCTCATGTTAATTTATACAGGGATGCGAATTGGGGAGTTATTTTCCCTTCCGCTAAAAGATTGTTATGAAACTTATGTTGTAGGTGGAGAAAAAACGGAAGCGGGCCGAAACCGAGTGATCCCCATTCGCCCCGAAGGCCGAGGCTATTTCTCTTATTTTGCCGCACAGGCTGACGGACCGTTGCTGCTGTCGGGGTACGTGGGCCAGCACACGCCGGACAATTTCCGTAGGCGGGATTACTTCCCGCTTTTGGGCAAACTGGGCATAGAGCGCAAAACCCCACACGCTACCCGGCACACTTATGCCAGCCGCGCCCGAAAGGGCGGTATGCCGCCAGAAATTCTCCAAAAGATTCTGGGTCATGCGGACTATTCCACCACAGCAAACATCTATGTGCATACAGATATCGAGGAGCTTGTAAAAGCCGTTGAATGATTTTGTTACATACTCGTTACTAACAAATAAAAAATACGCAGAAAAGTGAAACCCCTTGAACCGTTGCGGTTCAAGGGGTTTCTTGGAGCTGGTAATGTGACTCGAACACACGACCTGCTGATTACGAATCAGCTGCTCTACCAACTGAGCTATACCAGCGCTCCGCGCCGGACACTCGCTTATCATACACCACAACCGCCGTTTTGTCAAGTGGTTGGGCGCTTGGTCCCTATCCAAGATAAGGGCTGGTAATATCTAAAATTGAAAATCTTTCGGATTAACTTATAACATACCAAAAGGCTTTTGCAACCGTATTGGTAAAATCGCCGGGAGTTTTAATAACAGTCTTTATATTGAAAAGAGATGGCGCTTGCTCCGTCACAGCAGTGGGGCAAACAGCCGCAGCAGGTCCCTCAGCAGCCGGTGAGGCAGCGAAATTGCCTGGCAGTCCTCCCACGTTATCCGCAGGCTTTTGGTCTGGGTATCCAAAAAGTCCTCCCGAATTTCCGCCACCGAAGGCGTCCCATACAGTAGCACGCCATTTTCAAAGTGAAGAAACATACTGCGGTAATCCAGATTTACTGTCCCCACCGTTGCAAAACAGTCGTCCACCACAAAATTTTTGCTGTGGATAAAGCCTGGCTCATACTCAAAAATCTGCACCCCAGCCTCAATCAGCTCCTCATAATGGCATCGGGTAAGCTCGAACACCGTCTTTTTGTCCGGAATATGCGGCGTAATAATGCGCACGTCCACCCCGGACTTTGCCGCGGTGGTCAGCGCCATGGTCAGGGAATAGTCAATCACCAAATAGGGCGTCGTGATATAGATATACCGCTTCGCCCGATAAATCAGGTGCAGATACACCGACTGCCCCACCGGCTCCCGGTCCCACGGGCAATCGTGGTATGGCTGCACATAGCCCTCCACACCGCCGCAGGCCGGCTCTGGCCGGAAGGGTGTGAAGTGCTCCGCCTCGCTGTGTGTGAAGTCCCACATGGACAGAAAGGACACCGTCATGGACCACACCGCGTCCCCCTCCAGACGAATGGCCGAGTCCTTCCAGTGGCCGAAGCGGGGCTTCACATTGATATACTCGTCCGCCATATTGATTCCGCCGGTAAAGGCCACCTGTCCGTCCACAATCATATACTTTCGGTGGTCCCGGTTATTCTGACGCAGGGACACCACAGGCACAAAACGGTTAAAGACCCGGCAGTGCACCCCCAGCTTTTCCAACCGCGCTGGATAATCGGACGGCAGCGTGGAGATGGAGCCGATGTCGTCGTAGATCACCCGCACCTCCACCCCCTGCTCCGCCTTCTCTTTTAGAATATCCAGCACCGAATTCCACAGCTTGCCTTCCTCAATGATGAAATACTCGATAAAGATATAGCGCCGGGCAGCCCGCAGAGCGTCTAAAATGTCGTCGTAGCAGTCGTCCCCTAGGGGATAGTATCTCGTCCTTGTGTTGCCGTACACCGGACAGCAGGTGGTCCGCTCCAGATAGCGGGCCATGCAGGCCGCGTCCGCTCCAATCAGCTCTCCTAAAAAAGCGGATCGTCCGCATTCGCTCCCCAAATTTTTTCGGATTTTTCGCTCCATGGAGCGCAGCCGGCGCTGGTTGAAGGAGGACAGATGGTTGCCCCCCAGCAGCAGATAGGCCAGGGACCCGAAGGGCATCAGCCCAAGCACAATAATAATCCAGCCTATCTTATAACCTGGGTTGCTCTTATCCCCCACAATCCAAGCTGCGGACAGCACAGAAAGCACCAGGAAAAACCATTCCACCCGGTCGAAATACACGCTGTCCCGCAGCACAACCAGTCCCATGATATACAAAATAATCTGGGCAATGATGAGCACCGCCACAATCCCAAGCCGGTGAAACAACACCTTGCCAATTTTACTCAGAATTCTTTGCATAGCCTCTCCTTGGGCCGTCCTACGCTCCCGTTTCGGCCCGCTTTTCCTTCAGCACTACATTTTTCTCTCCCAGCGTCTCACGAAGCTCCGCCAGCAGCGCCTCGTGGAGCAGCCCGTGGCTTTTGAGCCTTCGACCGCTGTCCGCAAGATAGACAATCATCTCCAAGTCGCCGGGAAACATCCCCAACAGCTTCTTTAACCAGGTAAAGGATTGGCCGCTGTCCGGCAGCTTAATCCACAGCACCTGATTTTCTCCGGTCGCAGCCGCGGGCTGCCTCTGGCCGGACAGGGGCGCTACCCGGTCCACCATCAGCTGCGGCGACTTCTCGTCCCGAATTGACACCCTGCCCGTCACCACAATCGGAACATTCGCTTTTAGATACGCCCCGCTCTCCGACAGCACGCGGGAGAAAACCAAAAGCTCAATAGAGCCGGTGGCATCCTCCAGCATCACGTAGGCCATCATTGAGTTGTTTTTTGTGGTTTTGGTCCGCACAGACGCCGCCACACCCGCCAGCGTAACCTGCGCTCCGTCTCCATATTGAGAAGAACCGGCTTCCTCGTCTGCCGTCATCACCGCAGAAATCGGCACAGCTCCGTATTTCTGAACCTGTTTACGGTATTCGTCCATGGGATGCCCCGACAGATACAGCCCTGTGGTCTCCTTCTCCATCGCCATCAATTCCCCGCGGGAGAACTCCGGAATGTCGGGAAGCGTCACCTCCGGCACCGATGCCGTCTCCCCCCCGCCGCCAAACAGGTCAAATTGACCTTCCAGATTTTTTCGCCGGTCCCGGCTGATGGAATCTACCACCTGCTCGTACACCTTGAGCAGTTGGGAACGGCGGCAGCCCATGCTGTCAAAGGACCCGGAGCGAATCAAGCTTTCCAGCACCCGTTTGTTCAAATCGCACTCATACATCCGGGAGCAGAACTCCGCAAAGGAGGCAAAGGGGCCGCTCCGCTCCCGCTCGTCCAGCACCGCGTTGGTGAAGCCCAGCCCCACCCCCTTCAGCGCCGCCAGCCCAAATCGGATATTGCTTCCCGACACGGTAAACGCCGCGCCCGACTCGTTGATGTCCGGCGGCAGCAGCGCAATGCCGTTCTCCTTGCACTCGGCGATATACTCCGCCACCTTGTCCTGGGAATCCAGCACCGAAGTGAGCAGGGCCGCCATATACTCCCTGGGATAGCGGTACTTGAACCACGCCGTCTGATAGGCCACAATGGCGTAGGCCATGGAATGTGATTTATTAAAGGCGTAGTGGGCGAAATCGTTGATCTCATTATAGATGGATTCCGCCACCGCCGCCGGGATGCCGTTGGCCTCGCACCCGGCGATATTTCGCTCAGGGTCGCCGTGGATGAAAAACGTCCGCTCCCGCTGAACGTCTTTTTCCTTTTTCTTGCTCATCGCCCGGCGCACCAGGTCCGCCTGCCCCAGAGAATACCCCGCCAGGCGGCGGAAAATCTCAATGACCTGCTCCTGGTACACAATGCAGCCATAGGTGTTGGACAAAATGGATTCCAGCGCCGGATGCTTATAGACCACCAGCTTTGGGTCCTGGGCGCAGGCCAAAAACCGGGGAATGGACTCCATGGGACCAGGACGGTACAGGGCGATAATGGCGCAGATATCCTCAATGCTTTTGGGCTTCAACCCAACGCACACACCGGTCATCCCCGCCGACTCCATCTGGAACACGCCGGAGGTGCGGCCATCGGACAGCATTTGATAGACCTCCTGGTCGTCGTCCGGAATATCCTCCAGCTTAAAGCCGGGCTGGGTCTTTTGTACCATTTTTACCGCGTCGTCCAAAATAGTCAGGTTTCGCAGGCCCAAAAAGTCCATTTTCAGCAGGCCCAATTCCTCAATGGTGACCATGGTATACTGCGTCACCGGCTGGCCGTCGTTGGTCGCCAGCGGGACATACTCGTATACCGGGCGCTTGGTGATCACCACGCCCGCCGCGTGGGTCGAGGCGTTGCGGGGCATTCCCTCGATCTTCCGGGCCATGTCCACCAGCCGCTTTACCCGCTCGTCTCCCTTGTACAGATCGCTCAATCCCGTGGACAGCACCAGCGCCTTATCCAGTGTCATCTTCGGGTCAAAGGGCACCTGCTTGGCGATGTTATCCACTTCGGCATAGGGGAAGTTGAGCACCCGCCCCACGTCGCGGATGGCGGCCTTGGCCTTCATGGTGCCGAAGGTGACAATCTGCACCACGTGGTCCTTTCCGTACTTCTGAGAGACATAGTCAATCACTTCTTGCCTCCGCCGGATGCAGAAATCCACATCAAAATCAGGCATAGTCACCCGCTCAGGATTTAAAAACCGCTCGAAAATCAGGCTGTATTTCATGGGGTCCACATCGGTAATGCTCAGGCAGTAGGCCACGATGGACCCCGCCCCGGACCCCCGCCCCGGGCCCACCGGAATCCCCTGCCGTTTGGCATAGCCGATAAAATCGGACACAATCAGGAAGTAGTCCACAAAGCCCATCTGCTGGATGATGCCCAGCTCATAGTCCATCTGCCTGCGCTCATTCTCCCCGCCATTGGGATAGCGCCGGGCAAACCCCTCCTCGCACAGATGGCGCAGATAGGCCGGGGAATCCTTCCAGCCCTGGGGGAGCTTGAACTCAGGCAGATGATACGTGCCAAACTCAAACTCCACCGTGCACGCGTCCACAATCTTCTGCGTGTTGTCAATGGCCTCCGGGCAGTTGGGAAAGAGGGCGCGCATCTCCTCCTCGCTTTTGACATAAAACTCGTCCGTCTCAAACCGCATCCGGTCGGCGTCCTCCACCAGCTTCCCCGTCTGGACGCACATGAGCACATCCTGCATCTCCGCGTCCTCCCGGGTGAGGTAATGGCAGTCGTTGGTGGCCACCATGGGGATGCCGGTCTCCTGGCTCAAGCGGATGATCCCCGCGTTGACCACCTGCTGCTCGGGGATTTTGTGGTCCTGGATTTCCAGATAGTACCCATCCTCCCCAAACAGCTCCCGCATTTCCAGGGCGTGGGCCTTTGCCCCCTCGTAGTCCCCGTTCCGCAGCCGCCTGGGAATCTCCCCCGCCAGACAGGCGGACAACGCGATCAGTCCCTCGCTGTGCTGGCGCAAAAGGTCCATATCAATCCTGGGCTTGATATAAAAGCCCTCGGTAAAGGCCATGGACACCATGTAGCTCAAATTTCGGTAGCCCTGCTCGTTCCGGCACAGCAGCACCAAATGCCGGGCGGAGCCGTCCAGCTCGTGCACCCGGTCAAACCTGGTCCGAGGGGCCACATAGACCTCGCATCCGACGACAGGCTTCACCCCCGCCGCCTTGCAGGCCCGGTAGAAGTCGATGACGCCGTACATCACCCCGTGGTCGGTGATGGCCACGGCGGACTGGCCCAGCGCCTTCACCCGCTGTATCAGCTGCTCAATGCGGCAGGCGCCGTCCAGAAGGGAGTATTCAGTGTGGAGATGTAAGTGGGTAAAGGGCATGGTGGTCACTCCTCAATTTGTTCGTCTTTCTTCTGTTTCAATTCTTCCGCCGCAAGTCCGTCAACCGTTTCTATCAGGCATTCCAGCGCATCCCACAGCTCTCCGGCGCTTTTTGTTCGTTCCGGAAACAAAAAGTCTCGGAGCATCGGGATGCCCAGAATCAGGACGATCACATATATCCAATATTGCCCCGCTGCGGCGCAGGAGATAAGTCCCAAGCCATATACCCCGCCGACAATCACGGCCCAGCCCCATAGGGGCTGCCGGAAGTAGCCGGAAATCACGCTGCCTGCTTCATTAGGGGCAATCTGTCCGCAATACACGGGAGAGAAGCCTACAGATTTGCCCTCGCTCACGCCGGCGCTCAGAAAAACCCGCCTGTGCTCCGCCCCCACGGCTCCATACGTCCCGGAACTGCTCCCATAATTCATCCTGCAGGCCGTAAAACGGTTTTCCTTCTTCCAGTTCAGAGCCACCTTACACGCCTTCTTGTGCAGGCTGTTTTGTACCCGGACTTCCAAATCCAGCTTGTCCTTCAATTTCGCCGGAGGCAGGCTGCTGTGGAGCTCATACCGTCTCATGGCCTAACCCTCTCCTTTGTCACGCTTTGCAGACGGCTGCTCCGCACTTCCCGCCAGCTCCACCAGCTTCCGCATCCGGTGGTTCAGCGCCGACTTGCTCACCGGCGGGTCGCACAGCGCCGCCAGCTGGCTCAGATTCAGCTCCGGGTGCTCCATTCTGAGCCGCGCCGCCTCCTTGAGCTTGTCCGGCAGACAGTCCAGCCGGTCCGCCTCCTGCAAGCGCTCAATCACCGCCAGCTGCTCCCGGGCCGCCGCCACAGTTTTGTCCAGGTTTGCGCTGTCGCAGTTTACCTGGCGGTTGACGCTCCCCCGCAGGTCCCGCTCGATTTTCGCCGCCATCACCTCCATGGCGGACACCGGCGCGCCTAAAAAGGTCAAGTAGTCCTCGATGTGGTCGCTCTGCTTGAAGTAGATCACCCGGTTCCCCTTCCGGTCCGTCTCCTTCGGCTCGAAGCCCGCCTCCCGTAGCAGGGCGGGCAGCTCCCTCCCCACGTGGTAGTGGGAGGTGGCCATCTCCAGGTGGTAGCCCTTCATGGGGTCTGTCACCGACCCCCCTGCCAAAAACACCCCCCGAAGAAAGGCGGTACGGCAGTGCTCCTCCTCCAGCCGGGCTAAGTTGATGTGCAGGGACACCGAGCTGTCCCACTCCAGGTCAAACGCATCGAAAACGGCCTTCAGCTTGCCTGGCTTCTCAATCAAAAAAGCTCCCTTTCCCTCCCCCGTCTCCGGGAGCTGGTCGAAGGATACCTGAAATGCCCTGTGGAACAGGACGGGCAGCCGCTCCTTCAGCGCGGAGCACTCGGTGACAATCCGGGCCTGACGCGTGTGAAATATACTGCAAAACAAGAGAATGCCGTAGGCCTCCGCCTGGGCGCAGCACCGGCGGCCCACCCGCTGCCGGCACAGCTCCTGCTTCACATTGGCAGAAAAGGCCACGGCCCCCTCCTCCTTTCCATCAATCAAAAAATTTTGGTATCCGCCCGCTGCTGGTAAAGCTCCACCACTGCCCGGGCCACCTTCACTCCGGAGTGGCGGGCATAGCCGCAGTCCAAATCCATCAGCGGCCGGAACACCACCTCCGCCCCCAGCAGCTCCATCTCCCGCCGGTCCACCCGCATGGGCTCCGCGTCCTCGGCAGAGTAACGCTCCAGCAGCGCCGGACCAATGGGGTCGGAATTGCACAGGCACAAGTCCACCAGCCTCGGCCCGCCGTGCTCCAAAAGGGCGGCCACGTGGTCCTGCGCCGTCATCCCCTCCGTCTCCCCGTCCTGGGTCATGATATTGCACACATAGATTTTCAGCGCGCCGCTGTCCGAAATAGCCTCCGAAATGCCGTCCACCAAAAGATTGGGAATCACACTGGTATACAGGCTCCCCGGCCCCAGCAGGATCACCTCCGCGTTTCGGATGGCCTCCAGGGCGGCGGGCAGAGCGGGTGTGTGCTCGGGGAGCAGCCGCACGTGATGGATGCGGCAGTTCTGCTCCTTTTTGGCGGCAAAGATTTTGGACTCTCCCCGAACGCTGGAGCCGTTGTCGAAGATGGCTTCCAAGGTCACACTGTCGTTGGTCACCGGCAAAATGCGCCCGGAGATGGCCAGCACCTGGCTCATCCGTGCCACCGCCTGGTCAAAGGAATCGGAGATGCCGTCCAGCGCGGCCAGCAGCAGGTTGCCAAAGGCCTGCCCCGCCAGCCGCCCATCCGGAAAGCGGTACGCCAGCAGCTGCTGCATCAGCGACTCTGTGTCCGCCAGCGCCTCCATGCAGTTGCGGATGTCCCCCGGCGGGGGCATCCCCAGGTCCTCCCGCAGCACGCCCGAGCCGCCGCCGTCATCGGCCACGGTGACAATGGCGGTGAGGTCGTCGGTGTACAGCTTCAGTCCCCGCAAAATGGCGGACAGCCCGTGGCCGCCGCCCAGGGCCACAATGGCGGGGCCCTTGCGCAGCTTCAATTCTCCCATATTACGCCCTCGTCATGTCCCGGTGGGTTTCACCGGCGGCATAGCCCAAGCCCTGAATGTACTCGCACAGCGCGTGAGTCACCGCCACCGAGCGGTGCCGGCCCCCTGTGCAGCCGATGGCGATCACCAGGGCGCTCTTGCCCTCCTCTACGAAATGAGGCAGCAGAAAATCCATCAGCCCCCGCAGCCGCTCCAGCAGCTCCTGGGCGGTGGGGTTTGCAAATACATAGTCCGCCACCCCCTTGTCCAGCCCTGTCTGGGGCCGCAGCTCCTCAATATAGAAGGGGTTGGGCAGAAAACGCACGTCAAATACCAGGTCCGCCTCCAGCGGCAGGCCGTATTTGAATCCAAAGGAGGTGACGGTGACGCTCATTTCATTCACACTCTTTCGGTTGGGTGCGAACATATCCAGCACCTGCCCCCGCAGCTTGCGCACCGGCAGCGAGGTGGTGGTGATGACGAAATCCGCGTGGGCGCGCACCGGCTCCATCGCCGTCCGCTCCCGCTCCACCGCCCGGGACAGGCTGCCCGCCTCCCCCATGAGGGGATGGCTGCGCCGGGTCTCCTTATAGCGCTTGATGATGGATGCGTCGTCCGCGTCCACAAACAATACCTTATACTGGAACTGCATGGCCTTCAGGGAATCCATCGCCTCGAATAAACCGTCGAAGTTCTCTCCGCCCCGGATGTCGCACACCATGGCCACCTGCTCATAGGCCCCGGTGCCCGCCATGCACAGCTCGGCGAATTTGGGGATGAGCACCGGGGGCAGATTGTCCACGCAGAAATAGCCGCTGTCCTCCAAGATGGACATGACGGTGGACTTGCCCGCCCCGGACAGGCCGGACACAATCAGAAATTCCACTGTTCTCCCTCCTTCCCCAGATAGCGCACCTCAGGCTCCAGGGTGACGCCCGTCTCCCGGAACACCCGCTCCCGCACCTGGGCCATCAGCCCTACAATATCATCACAGGTGGCCCCGCCGCGGTTGACGATAAAGCCCGCGTGCTTCTCCGACACCTGGGCTCCGCCCACGGCGATCCCCTTCAGCCCGCACTGGTCAATGAGGGCCGCGGCGTAGACGGGCTTCCCGTCCACCGGGGCGGGGCGCTTGAAGGTGCTGCCCGCGCTGGGGTATTCCAGGGGCTGCTTTTCCCGGCGGCGCTGGGCAAAGTCGTCCATTTTCGCGCGGATTTCGGCGGGGTCGCCCGGTTTCAGCGAGAAGCTCGCCCGCAGAATAAAGTCGTCCTGCCCCTGGAACTGGCTGTGGCGGTATGAGAATTGAGGGTTGATGTACTCCCGCACATCTTCCTCGGAGGGACAGCTCACGCAGGACACGCTGGAGATCACCTGCCCCAGTTCCCCGCCGTAGGCTCCGGCGTTCATGTACACGCCGCCCCCCACGCTGCCGGGGATGCCCTGGGCGAACTCCAACCCGGTGAGACCGCACTCCAGAGCAAAGCCGGCCAGCCGCGCCAGGGATACGCCGCTCCCGGCAGTGATGGTACGGTGCCCGGGCCACTCTCCTTCGGGCAGCAGCTCCAGCCGGTTCAGGCCATCGTAGGCTTTTATCACCAGCAGGTCCGCCCCCGCATCGGACACCAGCAGGTTGGTGCCTCTGCCCATGAAGAAGGGCTTGACGCCAAACTCCAGCGCGGCCACGGACAGGACCTGCTGCACCTCGTCCTCGTTTTTGGGCAGGGCCATAATGGGCGCAGGTCCGCCCACCTGGAAGGAGGTGTGGCGGGACATGGGTTCCTCCCGGCGCAATTCCAGGGCCGGGGCCCTCGCCTTCAGGCGGTCATACAGCTTGTTCCAATCCATAGCAGGACCCTCCCAGCGGTCTTAATATTTTGTTATTTTACCACGTTTTGGCGAAAAAGAGAATAGCCTTCATGAAAAATTAAAGAGCGGGACGGATAAGCCGTCCCGCTCCCGTGAATTATCCACAGGTACAGTAGTTTTTGGTCTCCTGATAGCCCTCCGGAGGCGCAATGGTGTTGGGCGGGAAGAACTCCTCCATGGGGAACTGCACCTGGCGGAAGATGGCACAGGGATCCTCCTCGCCGCCGCCGGCGCTGCACTCCTTGCTGGGCATACAGTAGTCGTAGGCGGGAATGAGCAGCTGGCTGTCCCGCTCCAGGCGGATGATGGAGAACTGGCCCAGGGTGACATACACCCGACGGCCCTCGCCGCTCATGTTCAGCTCCCCGGGGAAGCAGCCCGCAATGCCCGCAGGCACCTCCGCCGCATCGCCGCAGGGGCACACCGGCCCCTCGCAGGGGTCGGACAAGCGCATACTCAGGATAATGGGGTCTACCGTATTGACCACTGCGATGGGCAGATTCGTGCTCATCAGGTTCTGCTCGTCCAGGTCGTCCACCCTGCTGTTCGAAGAAAACACCTTCGCGGAGCCTTCGCTTCCAAACAGAATGGCCCGCTTGTCAAACACCGCCAGCCCACAGATGGACACCGGCCGAGCGGCGCCCACAAAGGCGTCGGCAGTCACACGGTAGAAATAGCGCACGTCTACGGTGAAAAAGCCCCGGTTGAAGCCCACAGGCTCCACGTCGATGTAAGCGTACAGCAGCTCGGCCTGCCCGGCCTTTAAACTGATGGCCCGGTCAATCACAGCCTGAGAGCTGACGGTGGGGTAGAGTCGCAGGTCCTCTACACAGTCTTTATCGTAAGATATCGCACCTTATAGATTATCAAGACAAATCAACTTTTCTGATGCAAATGCATTATAGCATATTTGCGCAGATATGCGAGACAGAATTTTCAACAATAAAAACCCCCGGCGCGTATCACCGCGCCGGGGGCTTCCTTTGACCGAATCGGTCACTGATTCTTTTCCTGGATGCTCTTGATCTGTTCCAGCGTCTGCCGCAGCTTATCAAATCCAAACATTGCGGCATAAGCGACAAACACGCCCAGGATGACAGCACCGACCACCATATACCATTTGACTGCAATGCCACCGATCTGGCACACGGCGAAGAATGCCAGCAGCGTCAGCGCCATGGCCACCGCAAAAGCCAGGATGTTGGTGGGCAGCTTCTCCCAGGTCAGCCGTTTAAGGACCTCCACAATGATGTTGGTGACCACCATCAGCACCAGCACCACCGGCAGCACCAGGTCCGCCGCCGCTGGAATGTTCTGAATCAGGTTTTCCATTGTCGTTTCCTCCTAAACTTATTTTACCGCCCCGCCCAGGGCGCACAGCAGGTCGCCCAGGCTGGGGTCATCGTGATAGTGGGCCAGCCAGTAGTCCGGCGTGTCAATCACCCCGGCGGCCACCAGGGCGCTGATGCCGTCCTCCGGCGCGGCAAACCTGATACCCGCCCGCTTGATTTTCGC
>ERZ808051.1255-NODE-1255-length-17977-cov-4.476257_pt1 | contig 17977 bp, 17 predicted proteins | sample MGYA00380199_ERZ808051 | MGnify/ENA primary metagenome ERZ808051 (study PRJEB31490, sample SAMN06133391) | mouse gut metagenome | isolation source: J11 | host: mice | place: China: Chengdu | collected 2015-05 ...
ATATTATCTGGTCCGATTTGTTTTACTTATTGGTGTATGTTTATATTGTGAGTTAAAGAATATAGATATATTAACTATTATCTATAATGTTTTAATGATTATTATTGTTATATCATTAATTTTCTATGTATTAATTAATGTTTTTCAATTTGATTTACCTCATAGTAATATTCCTTTGGGAATAGATGAAGAAACAAATTATTATTATAATTATTTTGGATTCTATTTTTTTAGACCATTTGGAGATGCTATATACCGATTTGGTGATATCGAAATAGTAAGACTTTCAGCTATGTTTTGGGAACCCGGTGTATATGGGATTTTTTTGAATTTTGAATTATTTAGATTCTTATATAAAGACCAAAAGAAAGGTAAATTCAAATTTATAGTGATATTAACCAGTATTGTATTGACTTTTTCAACAAGCTGTTGGATGGCGAGTGTTATTTTAATTGCAGTCTATATCTCTGAAAAATTTTCAATGAAATCAAAACAAATAGCATTTATAATTTTTGGATCAGCAGCTTTTTTGATTAGTACGTACATTTTTTTTCAAAAATATCAGATGACATCCGGAAGTATCAGAGTCCTTGATCTTACGGTAGGGCTAAAATTGTTTTTTGAAAATTTTTGGGTAGGAACAGGATATAAAAATATGGAACCTTTTATTTCTAAGCAAGGATGGGGAAGAAGTTGTTCCAATGGATTGGTTACATGGCTATTTACTACCGGAATGCTGGGGAGTATTTTTTTGTTTTTACCATTTATTAAAAATTATATTAATAATAGAAGATATATTGTATATATAATAATGTTTATTATTTGGAATATGGGAGAACCCGTAATTACAATGTCATTTATTTCTTTATTAATTGCATATGAATATAGTTTGTTTTTGACAAGAGTTTGGAGAAAAGATGAACAAAATATTTAAGGAAATAGGTTATAGAATGTATCGTTTTTTGATGTATCCTGTTTTGTATTGTAAATTTAAAAAAGTAGGGATTCATAGTATTATATATTCACCAAATCTTATTAAGGGAGCAGGTTATATAGAAATAGGTGACTATGTTCGTATTTATAAAGGATTAAGAATAGAAACAGTAAACCAAGAAGAAAATCTTAATAGAAAAAAAATATTTATTGGAAACCATGTTGCTATTGGGCAATATGCTCATATTATATCAAAGGCAAAAGTAACCATAGATAATTATGCTTTATTAGCTGACAGGGTTTTTATCACAGATTGTGAGCATAATTATTGTGATGTGGAGAAACCTGTTATGTATCAGGGAACCAGGGTGTTAAAAGAAATAACGATTGGAGAAGGCTCTTGGATTGGTGAAAATGTTTGTATTCTTGGCGCAAATGTAGGAAAACAAACAGTGATAGGCGCAAATTCTGTTGTGACGAAGGATATTCCAGATTATTGTATTGCGGTTGGAATTCCTGCAAAAGTAGTTAAAAAATATGATAAAGAAAATAGGGAATGGAAAGTAGTACAAGAGAATGAGAGAAAGGAATCGACGGATGAATAAAAATGAGATAAGAATTTGTTTTACTGCGAGGCCTCAACTCGATCATTTAGTAACAAAACTTTATACTTCAATGAAACAAAGCTATGGAATATGTATAAAAAGTGGTTTTATTACTTCAAATTCAAAAGAATCAGCTTTTATACAGAGATCAGTTATAGACACTGATATTAAAATTCATGAAGTTTCTTCTTACTTTAGGAATCATTGGAATGAATTTACATATGATAAATTTGTATTTTATGAGAAAAAATATGAATGCAGTCCAATATGGAAGTACATTTATTCGGATCGATTTCTTATTGAAAAAGATTTTAATTATTGTATCAAAATTACAGTTGGATATTTTCACTTTTTTGAAAAGATTTTTTCTGAATATAAATATCAATGTTATTATGATGAAAGTGTTTCAACTATCCAGTCTTATATAGCTTATCTTGTGGGGCGCAAGCAAAAAGTTACTTATATGGCTCAAATTCCAGCAAGAGGAGGAATTGAAAATAAATACAATTATCTATCTGTTGATCCAATGGATAATTTGATAAATTTTAATAAAGAGTATTTGAATATAGAGTATAATGCGGAAGAAATTATCGGGGCTGAAAAGTTTCTTGAGGATTTTGAATCAAGAGACCCTCGTCCTGCAGGCTTAAGTTATTCTGATATAGAATTAAAATTTAAACCTAAGTTCAGGATTTCGTATGCTTTATCTCCGCTTAAGTATATTAGAAATAGGTTTGATACATACAAGAATGATAAATACTTTTATATGTATTATCAAAGCTATAGAAAGATATTTGATAATGAAAAATTTCTTATAAGATATCATATAAGTAAGAAATATTATAGAAATGCAGATTATTCTCAAAAATATGTTTTCTATCCACTTCACTATCAACCGGAATCATCCACACTTGTGCGTGCCAAAAAATATGAGAAACAGCTTTTTTATATTGATTCATGGGCAAAGAGCCTTCCGGCAGATACATTACTGTATGTGAAGGAGCACTATGTTGTATTGGGAAATAGAAGATTATCTTTTTATAAAGAATTAAAAAAATATCCTAATGTTATTCTGATTAGTCCGTGGGAAAGCTCGAGAAAATTAATTCTTCATTCACAGGCAGTGACTACACTTACAGGAACAGCAGGATTTGAGGCGATGTTGTTGAGAAAACCAGTCATTATATCCGGAAATGTTTTTTATCAGGATGCCCCAGGAGTGGTAAAGGTAGATGACATTTATGGAAAATATCTGGATATTATGAATCAGTGGAAACAACCTGACAGACAAGAAATAATAAAATATTTATGCGAATATTTCAGGAATATTTCAGAGGGATGTTCTGATTATACTAGCGTAGAGACATATACTGAAGAAAATATCAGATACCTTGCAAATGATTTATATAGAAAGATAATAAGAATGATAGAATCAGCAGATTAAATAAAAAGAGCATAAAGCATATTACGAGGAGGAGTGTATTATTATGCTGAATAATAAAACAGTTTTGGTAACAGGAGGAACCGGTTCATTTGGGCACCATTTTGTGGAATATGTCCTAAAACATTATAAACCCAAAAAAGTTATTATCTATTCCAGAGATGAATATAAGCAGTTTCTTATGGAAAACAAATATAAGGACTTTAGAAAAGTGCTCCGTTTTTTCATCGGAGATGTACGTGATGAAGAACGACTTAAACTAGCTATGAAGGACATAGATTTTGTGATTCATGCGGCTGCACTTAAGCAGGTTCCGGCATGTGAATATAATCCGAACGAAGCAATCAAAACGAATGTCAATGGGGCAATGAATGTAATAAATTCCTGCCTTACGGCCAATGTAAAAAAGGTTGTTGCTTTATCTACTGATAAGGCTGTAAATCCAATCAATCTATATGGAGGCACAAAACTGGTTTCTGATAAGATGTTTACAGCTGCGAATGCATACAGTGGAGAATACGGGACAAAATTTTCTGTAGTTCGCTATGGAAATGTAGCCGGTAGCAGAGGATCTGTAATCCCATTTTTCCAAAACATAATTGATAATGGGGGAAAAGAGCTCCCTATTACAGATTATAGAATGACTCGTTTCTGGATCAGCCTGGAACAAGGCGTGGAACTGGTTATCAAGGCGCTGGAGGAGTCACGGGGAGGAGAAACATTTATTTCGAAGATTCCTTCCTTTAAAATTACGGATCTCGCGGAAGCAATGCTTCCTGGATGTGAAAAGCCAGAAGTGGGAATCCGTGAAGGAGAAAAACTGCATGAAGTCATGGTGACAAGGGAAGATTCTCTTCATACATATGAGTACAAAAAACATTTTATTGTATATCCACATTATAATTGGTGGGGAGAAAAGGATATTATTCCCGGAGGGAAATTGGTAACACCTGAATTTGAATATAGTTCAGGCTCGAATACCGAATGGCTGAGTGTTGAGGAATTAAAGGAGAAACTTGTAACGGACCTGGATAAACATTAAGGTCTTTTTTTATTTAAACATTTAAGAGAGTGGTTTGATGGAAAAACTTGCAATAGATGGTGGAACACCGGTAAGAAGTAAAAAAATATATTATGGTCAGCAGTGGATTGATGAAGATGATGTGAAGAGTGTTGGGGGAGTACTGACAAGTGATTTTATTACCTGCGGGCCTAAGGTAGATGAGTTTGAGCATATATTGGCAGAACGGGTTGGCGCAAAATATGCCGTAGCAGTAAGTAATGGGACTGCTGCTCTCCACTGTGCATGCATTGCGGCATGCATCGGAGCAGGGGATGAGGTCATAACGACCCCATTGACATTTGCGGCGAGTGCAAATTGTGCCTTTTATTGTGGAGCAAAGCCCGTATTTGCAGATATAGATCCTGAAACTTACAACATAGATCCAGTAAGTATCGAAAAGCATATTACGAATAGAACAAAAGCAGTTGTAGCTGTAGATTTTACAGGACAGGCTGTAAAAATAAAAGAGATAAGAGAAATTTGTGACAAATATCATCTTATTTTTATTGAAGACGCAGCGCACGCCATTGGGACAGAGTATTGCGGCAAACCGATAGGAAGCCTTGCAGATATGACCTGTTTTTCCTTCCATCCCGTAAAAGCAATCACTTCCGGTGAGGGAGGAGCAGTAACAACGAATAGCGCGGAGTTTTATAAAAAGTTAATACTTGCACATACACATGGTATTACTCATGATGAATCCTTAATGAAAGACGCGCCTCATGAGGGGGCATGGTATTATGAACAGATTTCATTAGGTTACAACTATCGTATGACGGATTTTCAGGCGGCATTGCTTCAAAGCCAATTGAAGAAACTGGATTTTTTCAAAGCCAGAAGAAAAGAAATTGTGCGGAGATATAATGAAGCGTTTCAGGACATTCCTGAAATCATTGTACAAAAGGAAATCCAGGAATCAGATACATGCAGACATTTATATATCATAAGACTGGATTTGGGGAAACTGACATGCACGAGATGTCAGTTTTTTGATGCAATGGCCGCAGAAAATGTGCAGTGTCAGATACATTACGTACCTGTATACTGGTTTCCGTATTATCAACATCTTGGATACGAAAGAGGTCTATGCCCGAATGCGGAGGAAGTCTACAAAGGGATAATGAGTATACCACTTTATCCTAAAATGACAGATCAGGACGTGGAAGATGTGATTCATGCTGTGATAAAAGTAGTGGAGAATTATCGAAAATGAAGAGTAAAAAACCTTATGCCATAATAACGGCCCGCAGTGGATCAAAGCGGGTGCCGAAAAAGAATATCCGTGATTTCTGTGGGAAGCCCATCATTGCGTACAGCATTGAAGCTGCGATTGAAAGTGAGCTTTTTGATGAAGTCATGGTTTCTACAGACAGTGAAGAAATTGTAAGCATTGCAAAAAGGTATGGTGCGTCCATACCTTTTATGCGGAGCGAAGAGACTTCCAATGACTATGCGGATACTACGGATGTGCTTCATGAAGTGATTAAAAAATATGGAGAACAGGGAATCTTTTTTGATGAGTTCTGTTGTATCTATCCGACTGCTCCATTTATCACATCGGAGAAATTAAAGGAAAGCTATAGGCTTCTCCAGGATGAGGATGTGTATAATGTCATCCCGATGGTTACGTTTTCATATCCCCCGCAAAAAGGCATGATTGCAGATGGGAAATATGTCAGGGCTGCACGGCCTGATCTAATGGTCAGGCGTTCACAGGATTTGGCTCCCATATATCATGACTGTGGACAATTTTATTGGATAAAGACAGTAGAATATGAAAAGAACGATGATCTTTTAAGCAACCATACAAGACCTTTTTGGATATCAGAATTAGAAGTACAGGATATTGATAATGAAAGCGATTGGAAGCTGGCAGAAATAAAGTATAGATTTATGAAAGGCATAAGAGAATGACAGCAGGATTCAGGATTGGAAACAAGAGCATTGGAAAAGATTCAGAACCGTTTATTATAGCAGAAGCTGGAATCAATCATAATGGTGACATTAGTCTGGCAAAAAAGATGATCCTTGCCGCAAAAGAAGCAGGAGTGGATGCCGTGAAGTTCCAAACATTCCAGACAGAAGAATTTATCCAGGACAAAGAAGAAATGTATACGTACCAATCCCAGGGGATTCAGGTGACAGAGTCGCAATATGAGATGTTTAAACGTACGGAATTTTCAGAGGAAGAGTGGAAAGAGATAAAAAAATTCTGCGACCAGCAGGGTATTATATTTTTATCTACGGTGTCAGGGATTGACGGTCTGGAACTTCTGCTTCGAATTGGGATTGACGCAATCAAAGTCGGTTCAGATGACTTTGTGAATATCCCTTTGCTTACTAAATACGAAACATACGGACTGCCTATGATTGTTTCTTGCGGTATGGCTACAGAAGAAGAAATTGAGGTTACTCTGCGGACACTACAAGTACATAAGGGACACCCCGTCTGTTTGATGTTATGCACTTCTGAATATCCTACACCATCAGCGGATGTAAATGCGAGAAAGCTTTTAACAATATCAGAGAAGTTTCCGGAAGTAGTTCCAGGATTATCTGACCATACACAGGGAAGTACTGCGGCAGTGGTGGCAACAGCCTATGGGGCTAGGGTATTTGAAAAACATTTTACGTTGGACCATAATCTGTCAGGGCCTGACCATTGGTTTTCAGCGGATCCTGTTGAATTAAAACAATGGGCAGATGGCATCCGAACGGCATATATCATGCTGGGGGATTCAGAATTGAAGCCTACGGAAGCAGAGGAAAAACAGCGGTTTGTGATGCATAGAAGTATTACTGCTGCTGCAGAGATTAAAGCAGGAGATATACTGACCAGTGAAAATCTGATTCTTCTCAGACCAGGGGATGGTATTGGAGCTATACATTGGGAAAAGTTTTTTAGAAGAAAAGCGAAAAGAGATATATCAAAAGGCGAAAAATTAACATGGGAGGATGTTGATGACTAAACAGGAGTTTCAAAAATGTTTTACAGAATTGACAAATATTCCGGAGAACAGATTTCATCCGCTTGTATGGATTGGTGGGGAACCAGAAATCGGTGAGAACGTTTATATTGGAGGCATGTCTGAAATATATGCAAAGGGGGCAAGGGTTGTAATAGGAGATAACTGTGATATCGCATCTTTTGTTTCAATTAATTGTTCGGACTCACATAAGAGATGTATAGGTATTGCGAATGATGTGGATAAACAAGATATCATAATTGAAAATAATGTGTATATCGGGACACAAAGTTATATAGGCGGCGGAGTATATATTGGACATCATAGTGTTGTAGGAGCAGGAACAATGGTGAGGAGAGGAAATTATCCCCCATATTCTTTGATTGTGGGAAATCCTGCTGTTGTAAAGGCTGGATATTATAAAAAAGAAGAAGGAAAAAATCTATGTTAAAAAATCATCTTATCATTGTGTTTGGAATGGAGCATTATAATCCGTTGGGATTAATCAGAACGCTGGGAAGATATGGAATCCATCCGGTGTATATTGCGATCAAAGGCAGAGGAGTTGCGTCTTCTAAAAGTAAGTACAAAAAAAAGGTGCATTATGTGGATACAATCGAAGAAGGATATGACGTCCTTTTGAAAGAATATAGCAATATGCCCCAAAAACCGTTTGTATTGACCACGGATGATGATGTACAGAGTATTCTTGATGTGAATTACTCAAAACTAAAGGATATGTTTATTATGTATCATGCGGGAACTGATGGCCGTGTCACCGAGTATATGGATAAGAAGCGTATTTTGGAGATAGCGGAAAAGCACGGTTTAAAGGTTCTTCCGACAGTGGTCACAGACAGGGGAATCGTCCCTGAAAATCTGGAATATCCGGTTATTACAAAAGCAATATCTCCTACGGAAGCAAATTGGAAAAAGAATGTTTTTATCTGTGAGTCAGAAGAGGAACTGCGAGAAGCCTTTGAACAAATTGCCTGCTCAAAGGTGCTCATCCAAAAGTTTGTAGAAAAGAAAAACGAGCTCTGTCTGGATGGATTTACGATAGATCAGGGGCGTCAGAGTTTTATCCCTATGGGGACAAACTATAATTATCTGATCCGGGGATATTACAGCCCCTATATGACGGCCTTTAATTTTGAGGATCAAGAAATGCTAGGCTCTATCAATTCCATGTTTGAGGAAATCGGATTTGAGGGGATCTTTTCTGTAGAGTTTATCATTGATCAGGATGATACCTGTTATTTTAGTGAAGTGAATTTCAGAAATTCCACATGGAACTATATTGCGACTTTTATTGATATGCCGATTCCGCTTCTATGGTGTGAGGCAATGCTTACCGGTAAGATAGATCAAAATTGGAAAAAAACATTCCCGGATCATTTTACCGCAATGACAGAGCCCATAGACTATAAGATACGGGTTGAAGGGGGAAACGTGGATCTCGCGCAGTGGCTGATGGAATTTAAAACGACAGATGTGCCGTTTTATCTTGACGCAGAGGATCCGGAACCATTCAGGGCAATGGTCAATAACTGGAGGGTATTTAGCTAGTCAGATCGGTATATATAAAGTTTGGAGAAAAAGATCAATGATACAAAATAAGAAAACATACAATCCGGTATTCCTTATATCGCTGATGATATCCTTGGGGCTCACATTTTTCGCAATTTGTTTTAATCAACAGTTCAGTGCTCTTTCTGATGCACTTTTTTCTGGTATTACGGAGAATTTTGCATGGATGTATCTTATCGTCATGCTTCTGTTTGTCCTGTTTGTATTGGGAATCGCGTGTACGAAATATGGAAGTCTGAGACTGGGATCAGATGATTCAAAACCTGAATATAATACATTTTCATGGTTTGCGATGCTTTTCTGCGCCGGAATGGGCGTGGGCCTTGTGTTTTGGGGCATATCAGAACCTGTTTCACATTATATGAACCCTATAGCAGGGATAGAGCCAGGTACTACTGAAGCGGCGGAATTTGCGGTCAGGTCATCTTTTATGCACTGGGGAATACATCCATGGGCAAATTACGCAGTAGTGGGATTATCTTTGGCATACTTTCAGTTTAGAAAGGGGAGGCCGGGATTGATGAGTTCCACATTGGAGGGGCTGATCAGGCAAAAAAGAACCAAAGGATGGATTGGCAAAACGGCAGACATTCTGGCAGCATTCGCCAGTGTGGCAGGTATTGTTACATCTCTGGGTCTCGGAGTCCTTCAGATCAACAGCGGGTTAAATACAGTGTTTGGCCTTCCGAATACATTGCTGGCCCAGATTATGATCATTGCAATCGTAACAGCGGTTTTTATGTGGTCCGCCATATCTGGAATTGATAAAGGTGTAAAGCGTCTTTCTGATTTTAATATTCTTCTTGCAATCATACTTATGGCAGCTACGGTAATCATTGGACCAAAGGTGGAGATATTAAATAACCTGATCAATGGAATTGGAGGCTATGTAGGAACATTTTTTCAGGACAGCCTGAGAATTCCCGCCTATGGGGATGCTTCTTGGGTAAAAGCCTGGAGGGTATTCTATTGGGCATGGTGGATCGCCTGGGCTCCGTTTGTCGGTATTTTTATTGCCAGGATATCAAAGGGAAGAACAATCAGGGAATTTGTGCTTGGTGTGGTTGGAGCTCCAACATTAGCATCTGTGGTGTGGTTCGCAATTTTCGGTTCAATGGGGCTTCACCTTGGGATGAATGGGAGACTGTCAGCGGAGGAACTTCAGCAGGTTGCCGCTGTTCCGGAATCCGGGCTGTTTACCGTATTGAGTCATTATCCATTGGGAACAGTTCTGTCACTCGTGGTGATTGTTTTATTATGTACCTTTTTTATTACATCTGCAGATTCCGGAACAGTTGTGCTGGCGATGCTTTCATCGGATGGAGAGATGAATCCACCGGCTGTAAAAAAAGTAATATGGGGATTGGTACAATCGGGGTTGGCGATTGGTCTGCTCATTGCTGGAGGATTAAAACCACTGCAGACGATCTCCATTGCGGCTGCATTTCCATTTATGTTTATTATGATTGGGGCTTGTATTTCTTTGTTTAGGGAATTAAGGCATGAAAAGGTGTAAAAGGAAGGATATTTGAATGAAGAATGTATTGGTAATAGCTGCCCATCCAGACGATGAACTGCTGGGGGTAGGTGGTACAATCCGCCGGCTTGTGGATGAAGGTGTATGTGCCTGCGTAGTGATCCTTGCGGAAGGATTGACATCACGGGGAGATAAGAGAGCGGATACGGATCAATCAGAGATAAAAGAATTACAAAAGGATGCCCGTGCGGCAGCCATTGAGGTGGGTTACACGAGCATTGATTTTTGTGGATTTCCAGATAATCGAATGGATGGAGTGGATTTACTGGATATAGTTAAAGTGGTCAGCAAGTTTGTAGAAAAGTATCAGCCAGATACGATTTTTACACATCATCATGGAGATTTGAATATTGACCACAGACTCACATGTGAGGCGGTGTTGACTGCCTGCAGACCAGTGGGAGCTTATTGTGTAAAACGCATTTATGCATTCGAGACGCCTTCATCTACAGAGTGGAATTTTAGAAATTGTGAGCCATTTTGTCCAAATGTATTTTTTGATGTAACGGATACATTAGAAGCAAAGATTCGGGGAATGGACTGTTATAGAACGGAAAATGCTGAATATCCTCATCCAAGGAGTTCTGGTGCTTTAAGGGCATTAGGGCGGTATAGAGGGGCAAGTGTTGGAATGGAGATGGCTGAGGGATTTGAACTGATAAGGGAAGTGATTGAAAAAAATAGTAAATGAGATATACTATTATAAATATTTGCTATATTTATAATGGGAGATCAGGAGGAAAAATGATTGATAAAAATATAGAGACAAAGAATGCGATTATTCTAGCAGCTGGAAAATCCTCAAGGTTTGCACCATTTACATATGAAAAGCCAAAAGGATTATTCAGAGTAAAAGGAGAAGTTCTTATAGAACGCCAAATAGAACAATTACAACAGGCAGGCGTGAAAGATATATATATTGTTATTGGATATATGAAAGAAAAGTTCTTTTATCTGGAACAGAAGTATAACGTAAAATTAATTGTAAATAATGAGTTTGGAAGGAAAAGTAATTTATACAGTCTTTATCAGGCAAGAGAGTACTTATCTAATACATATATATGTTGCGCAGATCATTATTTTCAGTCAAATCCTTTTGCTACAGATATGAATCCTAATAATTTTTCTTATAGAGCATGTAGCTATTATACCGGAAAATTTCGAGAATTTGCCGTACAATGTTCAGATGCGAATGTTATAACATCCGTGAGTATTGGTGGGAATGATTCACTTGCAATGGTGGGGCATGCTTATATGAATAAGAAATTCAGTGACATTTTTAGAACCTATATGGAACAAGAGATTAATGATTTTGGAATAGCAAATATGTTTTGGGAGGAGTTTTATGCAAAACATATTCATCAGCTTACTTTTTATAAAAAAGAGTATCAGGAAAATACGATTTTAGAATTTGAGAATATAGATGATCTGCGGTCTTTTGATTCAGAATTTCTAATGAATGTAGACTCAGAGATTGTTGAAAATATATCAGATACTTTACATTGTGAACCGAATAGTATTACAAATATAGCTGTTATAAATGCCGGTCTTACAAATGTTTCTTTTAGCTTTGATGTAGCTGGAATAAAATATGTTTATCGCCATCCAGGAGGAACAGCAGGAAATCTAATAAATCGTCATGCAGAGCTTTTTGCGCAGATGTTGGCAAAAGAAATTGGTATTGATAAATCTGTGATTCATATGGAGCTGGATGGATGGAAATTAAGCTATTATGTAAGGGATGCAAAAAATTGTGATTTCGAAAAAGGAATTGATGGACTTCTTGATGCCGATAAACAGCTGGAGTGCGCTATGGAGTATCTCAGAATACTGCATCAAGTACCAGTAAATGGACATGAAAATGTAAAAATATTTGATAATATAGCCGAGGGAAAAAGGCTTATGCAGATTGCTTCCGGTACAAAAGGACATCTTGAAAAAGAATTTTCTGAAATTATTAATAAGATAGAATGTTTATATGAGGTTATAAAAGCGGACGCAAAGAAATTAGGATACGGTTTGGTTCTTTGCCATAATGATACATATGAGCCAAATTATTTAATTGATGATAAATGCGAAATGTATCTGATTGATTGGGAATATGCCGGGCTGAATTATGCAGCAAATGATATTGGCTGTATTTTATGCCGATATGATTGGAATGATGAACAGATTGAGAGATATTTAATTGCGTATGTGGGACATGAATTGAATGTAAACGAAAAACGCTTTTATTATGGATTCATACCAATTAGCGCTTTTTATTGGTTCTGTTGGGGATTATATAAAGGTTCTGTAGGTGATGACGACAGTTTCTTTTTTTTACCAAGCTATAGAAATCTTGTGAGATTTTTAGATAAGGCATTGAAAAGCTATGGTATTTTATTTAATGAAAGTGGTGGAATGTGAATATTGTAATCATTTTGGCTGGTGGAGTAGGATCACGTGTTGGCGATAGTAGGCCAAAACAGTTTATAGAAATATTAGGAAAACCAGTATTAGCATATACAACTGAAATTTACCAAAATCATCAAGACATAGATGCAATTGGTATAGTGTGTCATGAAGAATGGATGGAATTTACACGTATGTTCATCAAAAATTATGGTTTTTCAAAAGTAAAATGGATAATTAAAGGTGGCGATACTTTCCAAAATTCTGTAATGAATGGTGTGAATTATCTCAGAAAAAAGCTGAATTATGTCGGTGGAACAGGTGAGATATCGGAGACAGATTTAGTATTAATTCATTATGGAGCAGCACCATTTACATCAGAAAGTATTATTGAAGATTGTATAAAGGTAGCATATAAAAATGGAAACGCATTTACAGCGACACCCTCCTATCAGTTATTAGGGAGCAATGATGAAAATAGGACGAGCCATTCCTGGATTGACAGGGATAAGATAATACAAATTGCTTGCCCATATGGCTTTAAGTTTTCTTATTTACTTTCTATATACGATCGTGCGGAAAAACAGGGATTAATTGACAAGATAGAACCACACACCACGTCACTTGCATATGCTTTGGGAGATACGCTTTATCAATCATATGGTAATCAAACAAATATAAAAATTACCACAAAGGAAGATTTGGATTTGTTTGAAGGTTTTATTTTGATGAAAGAAAAAAGAGGCTTATGATAAGATACGGTATAAAAAGTATAATGAGTAAAATGGACTGGACTCAGATAAAAAATGTAATAAAATCCAGTAAAGAACATTCAATATTTATTTTATCAACAGTGCTTACATCTTTAGCACATTTTCTGTTTTCCATTTATGTAAAAATGCATATTGAACCTTTAGAGTATGGAATATACTCCACATGCCTATTACTACAAACTTATATGTCTTATCTTCAATTAGGATCATTGAATGCGTTTAATCGAGATTATTCACAATTAATTGGAGCCAAAGATAACAATAAAGCAAAACTATATAGGGATAATGTATTTACATTTATTATAATTACTTTTTTAATAGCAGTTCTGATAATATGTTTCGGATTATTGATTTTACATAATACAGTTTCTATTGACATAAAGTATATATTAGGATTTTTTTTAATAGCGATAATCACTATGCTTACAACGATCGAACACTTTGGTAATTATAGAGTGCGCATAGATAAGGGCTTTATAAATGTGAGTATTATTTCTTTGGTTGAATTGATTTCTTTTCCAATTGGCATATATATGGTTAAGTGGACAGGGTATTATGGAATCTATTTGACTACGATAATATCATTAATAATTGGAATAGTTTTGTATTCTAAAAGTGCATATTTTGATATCAACTTCTGTATAGATAGAGAGTTTTTAAAAAAAATATTACGGTCAGGGATGCCATTATTAATAAATGGTTTGGTTTGGACGGTTGTAAACAGTATTGATAAATTTGTGATTTTGGGATGTATTAATACAGAAGCTCTTGGAATATACAGTATTGCACAGACCGCTTTTACATATATGATTCTTGTACCGACCTCTATGTCACAACTTTTTTATGCAAAGATGGGAGCAATTTATGGAGAGACTAAAAATAAGAATGACTTGACTGAGAAATCAGAAAAATTTTCTTTTATTTTAGCAGGACTTACTAGTTTAATGTCTTTGACAGCCTTCTTTTTTTTACCGATCATAGTCAAAACACTAATGCCTGGATATGTAAATGGGATACACTCGGCACAAATTTTAATTTTAGGGTTATCAATATATGCTACAACAATGATAAGTGGGAATATACTGACAATATTAAGGAATAATTCAGCTATTCTTAGAAGCTCGATTTATATGTGTGTTTTTAATATAATCTGTTCATTGTTATATGTTAAGCTAATTGGAGCCTACATAGAAATGGTCGCATTAGGAACAGCAACCTCATATATATTGTGTGCATTTATTACAATATATCAAGTTAATATATGTACCGGATGTGGATTATGGACATTGATAAAAAGTTCGATTATTCCTGTTTTTATCACAGTAATTCCAGCAACAATTATATATTTTAATGTAGATAGTAAACTTTTAGGGTATACTTTTTCTTTGATAATTATATTAAGTTGTTCTTATATTATTCATGGTAAGTATGTAAAAGCTTTGATTCAAAAATAAGTAATTTGAGAAGAGAGTGAGTATGGTATTTCCAGGTATGATCAATGACTTTAGATAAACTTGTACATTTTGAAGATTTGTTAGAAGAATTTAAAATCAAGAATCCACATGCAAAAAAGATAGTTTGTTTTCTGGTATGTATATTGTTTTTATTTATAATTAGCCCATTTGGATTCAAAAAGATAAATGGTGAATCATTTTCATTGACAGGAATTGAAGAGAAAACTTTTATGTTTTCACCACTAAAAGTAACCAGAGTCTATGGATATAATTCTAATGGAAAAATTATTTCATATACAGAAGGTGTTGACTATGAAATAGATTATAGAAAAGGTACTATTAGAAGATTAAATAATTCACAAATTCCTGATTATAAATTACATACAGTTTCTTATGATAAAAATAATAAATTTTTGTTTTCTAATGAACCTATTAGAAATCCGGAGCTAAATATATATTATCAGATTTATGTAGATTATTTATATTTTTTGAAAAATGAACATATACCAGCAAGTACGTTTTTATCAGATACTATACATCAAAAACTTTTGTCAGGAAAGCCTATAAAAATCAGTCTTATAGGAGATAGTATCGCAGCCGGAGCACAAACAACTGCCGAATATTATAAAGGAGATCAAACCCAATGTGCTTTTTTGGGATATTTAAAAACAGAAATAGAGAAAATATATAAAAACGATGTTACTATTAAGTTATTTACAAAGGGTGGTGGTTGTTCGGAATATTTAGAAGAATACATTGATAATGTAATCACTGAAAATCCAGATGTTGTTTTAATAGAATTTGGAATGAACGATCATCTTAATGCTAATATAGAGAATTTGGAGTGTTTTGAAAAAACTATACGAAAGGCGGTTAATGAATTAAAGAAAAACCAAATCGATGTTGCATTAGTGGGCTTTTTTCAACAGAATCCAGACTGGATATTAGAGATCGAAGACGATACTATATCTTATAACCAGATATTGAGAAAAATTGCTAATGATGAAAATATTTATTTTGCAGATATTTATAATGTTTTCAAACTTGCGTCAGAAAAAAAGAATATATATGAAGATTTAACAGCAGACTATATGCATCATCCAACTGATTTTGCGCATCAATTGTATTTGAGTTCTATTTTACCATTATTCATAAGAGAAAATCAAAAAATAAAAATGAATCAGACAATCTATTATTTAGATGTATATGAATAAGCAGATTTTAGATAACAAATTTCAAATAGTGAAAAAGATATTGAAATTGCTAGTAAAAGGAAGGATACAATATTATGAAAATTCTTATAACAGGTGCCAATGGATATTTGGGACAAGGAATAGTTCGTAAAGTACTAGATGCTGGGCATAATGTGATAGCAACCGACTTCACTACAGACAGGATAGATGAACGTGCAGAAAAAGAAATGTGTGATCTATTTGCAATCGATAATCCTTACATATTCTTCGGTATGCCTGATGTATTACTCCATCTGGCATGGAGAGATGGATTTGTTCATTATTCAGATGTACATATTACAGATTTGCCAATGCATTATGAATTTATAAAAAAAATGGCAGAATCAGGAGTTTCACGAATAGCAGTTATGGGCTCAATGCATGAGATTGGATATTTTGAGGGAAGTATTAAGGAAGATACACCTTGTAATCCTGTTACTCCTTATGGTATTAGTAAAAATGCGGTTCGTGAATTAACAGAAATGATTTGCAAACAAAAACATATAATATTCCAATGGCTTCGAGGTTATTATATTGTAGGAAATTCAAAATATGGGAGTTCTGTTTTTTCTAAAATTACAGCATCTGTAAAAGAAGGAAAGAAAATTTTCCCATTCACTCAAGGATTAAATCAGTTTGACTTTATAGATTATGATGAATTTTGTACACAGGTTTCTGCATCTGTAGGTCAAGATAAAGTGAATGGAATTATTAATATATGTACTGGTAGGCCAGAAAAGCTATCTGACAGGGTTGAGCGGTTTATCCGTGAGAACGGATATGATATCAAATTGCAGTATGGGGCATTTCCCGATAGACCTTATGATTCAAAAGCAGTATGGGGGGATGATTCCAAAATCAGACAGATAATGAGATTAAGTACTTTATGAATAGAATATATAAGAATATGTGTAGTTAATAATAAAGTAATTTGAGCTTAGTAAACAAGAAATTGCAGTGTTTTATGGGAGACTTCTCATGTTTTTTAACTCATTTCAATATGTGGCTTTTCTTCCAATCGTATTTGCTTCTTATTGGTTGGTTTATCCAGTATATAGAAATTATACTTTAATGTTTGCAAGTTTTCTGTTTTATTCGTGTTGGAATTGGAAATATTTCTTACTTTTCTTTGCAGAGATATTTATAACATATTTTTTTGGAATAAAAATAGAATATGAGAAAAAAAGAGGGAATTCAAAAGGAAGCAAAATATGGTGTGTAGTATGTGTTTTATTTTCTGTAATTTTAATTTTTATTTTTAAGTATTATAATTTTACAATTGGTGTAATAGATACTTTTTTTGAAATCCTGGGAAGTGGAAGTAGATTTAATACCCTAAATTTAGTACTTCCTGTGGGCATTTCATTTTATACCTTCCAATGTATTGGTTATGTTGCAGATATTTATCGGGGGGAATCAGTTCGGTAAAGGACTTTTCAAAATATGCTACGTTTATTTCTTTTTTTCCACAATTGGTAGCTGGACCTATAGAACGAGCTGATCATTTGCTACCTCAAATCAGTAAACAGCATAAGTTTAATTATTATCAGGCATCATATGGGTTAAAACTAATGGCATGGGGATATTTTAAGAAAATAGTGATTGCAGATACTCTGGGGATTGCAGTAGATAATGTATGGGGAAATCTTGCGCTATATTCAGGTTTTCCATTAGTTATAGCAACTTTTAGTTTTGGAATACAGATTTATTGTGATTTTTCAGGATATTCGGATATTGCTTGTGGAACAGCAAAATTATTTGGTATTGACTTAATAGAAAATTTTAAAAGTCCATACTTTTCAGCTTCAATTAAAGATTTTTGGTCTAGTTGGCATATATCTTTATCGTCGTGGTTAAAAGACTACTGTAGCGTCTCAATCATTTTTTGATTTATGCTAAATATACGAAAAACACTTGACTTTTTGCACTAAATATGCTAAAATATATGTAGAATATTTAGCATGAAGGAGAAAAGAAAATGTCAATCAC
>ERZ808051.1257-NODE-1257-length-17957-cov-4.525056_pt1 | contig 17957 bp, 19 predicted proteins | sample MGYA00380199_ERZ808051 | MGnify/ENA primary metagenome ERZ808051 (study PRJEB31490, sample SAMN06133391) | mouse gut metagenome | isolation source: J11 | host: mice | place: China: Chengdu | collected 2015-05 ...
ATGACCGTTCCCCAGACCGGGCCTATATCTGGCAGCATGCCTTGGCCAGTCTGAAGGTAGTCCTGATTGGAGGGGGGCTGGGGGTGGCAGTTGGAATCCCCCTGGGAATCCGCACGGTCAGCGTGATAGACTGTCCGCCCCCAAAGCTGCCCACCGTCCCGTAGGAAATGATCGTACGGCCAAACAGCGTCACTTTCACCATCTTCTCCTCGCCGTCATCCTCTTCCCTCAGATTCTTTCTGCGCTTAACCCCCGCGTAGAAGACGCCGTCATCTTCGTACTGATAGAACTCGTAATTCAGCTGGCTGTTCACACCCTTTGCCTCATAATTCACGTGAATCTTGTCGTCCTCTGAGCGCTCCACATGAATATTTGCCACCTTGCCCTCAAGGACCACGGATTTATAGTTGCCGGAATATTGAAAGCACCCTTCCGTTCCCGTCTCCCCGGCACTTTTCTCCTCCCCTGCCGCAGCCGTCTCTTTCCCAGCCGTAGCACCGGACTCCATAGCTCTCTGGGCAAATTCCCCGGGCAGATCCTCCTCGGCCAGCTCCCGGATCATCTCCTCGATATTGCCCAGCTCGTCGATAATCTCCTCCTCGGACTTTCCCTCGTTAGCGCCCTCCGTGAAATGCTGCCTGTAGTCCTCCAGAATCTCCTCCTGCAGCTCTCTGCCGAACCGTTCCAGCTTTTCCTGCAATTTTGCCATATACTCCTGCTTCGTCATCTCGCATCCCTCCTACTCCATAGTCAATTGATTCACTGCTTTCGCAAATGCTTCCCATTCCTGTCTCACATCCGTCTGGTACTGTTTCCCCTTGTCGGTCAGCTTATAATACTTCCTGGCCGGGCCGGATTCCGATTCCACCAGATATGTGGTCACATAGTCATCCGCTTTCAGCTTCCTCAAGATGGGATACAATGTGCCGCTGGCAATGGACATCACGTCGGATATCTTCTCCGTCAGCTCATATCCGTACTTATCTCCCCTTACGAGCTGAGACAGCACGCACAGCTCCAGGGCGCCTTTTTTAAATTGTGTGTTCATGTATATCCTCCTTTCTGTTTCTCAGTACTCATCTTTGACAGGTTCAGTTTATCACACACTATTATATATTGCAATATACTATTTCAAAATAAATATTAAATAAATCTAAATTCATTGTTTTACCAATGCGATAGGCCGGAAATCCGAAGATTTCCGGCCTCACTATATACTGTCAATATCACGCCGATTCCTCTGAAAGGATTAACTCCGCGTAGCATCCGCAGATGTATCTGCGGTAATAAACCTCCGGATAATAGCTGTCTCTCAGATGATACCAGGTCTCTTCCGGCACATTCCTGTATTGCCGTACTTTTCCGTCATTCGCCAATCTGACTTCCAAAAGGGCAAGCTGTGGATCATAACCCACCGATTGAATCAGTCCGCTGAAAAAGCTTATGTGTTTGATATTACCATCTTCCTTTCTCATATGTATTTTGAAGGACCTTTCCCCTCCTTTCTCCCGTACACCCCTTAAATTATCCTTCTACTATATATATGACTTCAAACCGGCAGGTTATTACAGCAAAATCTTATTCATTGTCAAAATGTCCAATATTTCATCCCGTCTCTCAGTTTCTTTCTGACGCGGAACAGACGCACCCGCATATTATTCTCTGTCACAGATTCCGACTCGGCGATCTCCGAGATGGTGTTCCCGAACACATGGTAGGCCTTGATGACCTGCCAGCCTTTCTTGCCGATGACAGCCAGCGCGGACAGATTCAGTTCCACCTCATAATAACAGTCCTGCGCGGCCAGCTCCTGGTGCAGCTCCAGCGGCTCCATATCCCAGCGCTTTGTTTTTCTGTACGCCTCCAGTATCTTATTGTGGGCGGTGCGAAACAGCCACAGCTTCGGCTCCGGATGCCTCAGGAACTCCTCCCCGCGCCTGAAAGCCGCAAAGAACGTATCCTGTGTAATGTCCTCCGCCATCTGCCTGTTCGGAATTCTATGGTACACTGCCTTATACACATCGTCAAAATAAGCTTTATAAACTTCTGCGAATTCATCCGTCTCTGTACTCACTGTTCTCTCCTCCTTCTTCTCACGGAATCCCGTTATAATTACTAATTTACCATCTATTTCTATACAGATATTCGATTTTCACGAAATGCGGAATTATTCTCCCCTGTTTCATTGTTCTTAAACCGATTTCACGGCTTTCACGGCAAATCCCTTGCAGGATGCGGCCTCATATATTATAATACTTTCATACTACATAGAAAGGATTGCTGCGGCAAAAGATACCATGAGCTTTCAATTCATAACCCATCTGCCCACCCCGGAGCAGATCAGGACGGAGCATCCGCTCCCCGAACATTTCACGGAAATCAAGCGGCAGAGAGATGCCGAGATCAGAGATGTGATCACAGGAAAGAGCAATAAATTTCTCGTCATTATCGGTCCCTGCTCTGCGGACAATGAAGATTCCGTCTGCGACTACATCAGCCGGCTGGCGAAAGTAAACGAGAAAGTAAAGGACAAGCTGATCCTGATTCCCAGGATTTATACCAACAAGCCCCGGACCACGGGAGAGGGCTACAAGGGCATAGTCCACCAGCCCGATCCGGAGAAAAAGCCCGACTTCCTGGCCGGGCTCATTGCCATGAGAAAAATGCATATCCGGGCCATCGAGGAGTCCGGGCTGACCGCTGCGGACGAAATGCTCTACCCGGAGAACTGGGGATATATCTCCGACATCCTCTCCTATGTGGCCATCGGCGCCCGGTCCGTGGAGGATCAGCAGCACCGGCTCACTGCCAGCGGTTTCGACGTGGCTGCCGGCATGAAGAACCCTACCAGCGGCGATATGTCCGTGATGCTCAATTCCGTCTACGCGGCCCAGCATCCCCATTCCTTTATCTACAGAGGCTGGGAGGTAGCCACCACGGGAAACGAGCTTACCCATACGGTCCTGCGGGGAGCGGTCAATAAGCATGGCAGTAATGTGCCCAACTACCATTACGAGGATCTGAATCTCCTCTTAGAACTCTACGGCAAAATGGACCTGATGTATCCGGCCTGCGTCATAGACGCCAACCACTCCAACTCCGGCAAACAGTTCGAGCAGCAGATCCGCATCACCAAGGAGGTCATGCACAGCCGCAAGCTAAACCGCGACATCCACAGTCTGGTAAAGGGTGTCATGATTGAGAGCTATATCGAAGAGGGCTGCCAGAAAGTAGGTGGCGGCGTCTACGGCAAGTCCATCACGGATCCCTGCCTTGGCTGGGAAGCCTCCCAGCGGCTGATCTACGAGATTGCGGAGTACGAATAGACCGAAAACACGCAAAAAGTCAGGATTGCGCGCAGACGCAGTCCTGACTTTTTCATATGTAACCATTCTGTCTGAGATAAGCCTTAGAATATCTTCAAAAATCCCAGCAGCAGATAAGGGTTCAGATACCCCTCCAACAGGCATCCCGCTGCGGCCACAGCCAGTATAAGCAGAAGCCTCCCTGCCTTTTTGAGCATAAATCTCCTGTCCTGGACGCTCAGCTCTCCCCGCACGTAGATTCCCCGAAACAGTTCCTCACACCACACCAGCAGCAGCAATACCGCCGGCATATAGAGCAGATAATGGGGAAACAGGCTGATGACTGCCAGCAATATCCCTTTCAGTCCGTATCGCAGCGAAAGCGCCGCCAGAAAGGCACCTGCAGACATACCGTACCAGAAAGCCGCGCCCATACAGACCACAAGCCCTAAATAGGTGCTGGAGAGCACTGCCAATATCAGCATTCTGCCCATCCGCTTCCGAAGAATGTAACAGAAAAGAGCATTGCAGTCCACCGTCATATATTTCATATGATACAGGGTGTATTCGTCGAAGAGTCCTGTCTCCCCCAGCAAAATGCTCTTTCCTATGTTTATCAAGATGATTCCCACCAGCAGCCCTGCCCCGAAACAAGTCAGGAAATTCCGCTGCCTGGCCAGAAACTGCTTTCCTGCAAACTGCATTCGCTCCACCGCCTTTTTTGAATGCTCTTTCCATTCTATGCGGCAAAACGCTCGTCTATGCAGAGGACAGTCTCAGGCCGTCTTCTATTTTAACCTGCCATTTTCTCACGAAAAGTCTTCGGCTCCCGGCCGTAGTTCTCCACAAGCTTCTCCACGCTCACCAGCTTGACGCAGAGTACGAACAAATCCGTGGCCAGAGCCAGCTCTTCCGGCGAGGGATAGGTGGGGGCAATGCGGATATTGCTGTCCGCCGGATCCAGGCCGTAGGGATAGGTGGCTCCGGCTCCTGTCAGCGTGACGCCGGCTTCCTTACATTTTGCCACAATGGCCTTTGCACAGCCCTCCATGGACTGGAAAGAGATAAAATATCCGCCGTTGGGCCTGGTCCATTCCCCGATCCCCGTGCCGGCCAGCTCCTCCTCCAGCACTTTCAGCACAGCCTCGAACTTGGGCCGCATCAGGGCGGCATGCTTCCTCATATGGGCCTTGATTCCCTCAAAATCCTTGAAATACCGCACATGCCGAAGCTGATTGATCTTGTCATAGCCGATGGTCTGTATGGTCAATGTCTTGCGGATGCATTCCAGATTCCCCTTTGAGGTGGCGATGGCTGCCACACCTGCGCCGGAGAAACTGATCTTGGAGGTGGAGGCGAACTCATATACCATATCGGGATTGCCCGCTTTCTCACACTCGCTCAGGATCTCCAGAATCTTATCCTGACGCTCTTCTTCCTCGTAGAGATGGTGCACGGAGTAGGCATTGTCCCAGAAAATGCGGAAATCCTTTGCCGCCGGCTTCAGATTGGCGAACCGCCTCACGGTCTCGTCGGAGTAAGTATAGCCCTGGGGATTGGAATACTTCGGCACACACCAGATGCCTTTGATGCTTTCATCCTCGGACACCAGCTTTTCCACCATATCCATGTCCGGTCCCTGAGGGGTCATGGGCACCGTAATCATCTCGATGCCGAAATGCTGTGTAATGGCAAAATGTCTGTCATAGCCCGGAACCGGGCAGAGGAACTTAACTTTGTCCAGCTTGCACCACGGCGTGCATCCCATGACACCGTGTGTCACTGCGCTGGAAACCGCATCGTACATGACGTTCAGGCTGGCATTGCCGTATACGATCACATTCTCCGCCTGAACCCCCATAATGTCCGCCATCATCTGCTTTGCCTCTCCCAATCCGTCCAGCACGCCGTAATTGCGGACATCCACGCCCTCTATGCTCGTCATATCGCTCCCGGAATTCAGAACGTCAAAGATATCCATCCCCATATCCAACTGAGCCACTGAGGGCTTTCCTCTGGACATATCCAGCTTCAGTCCTTTTCCCTTTACATCCTCATACTCTTTCTCCAGCTTTGCTTTCAGTGACAACAATTCTTTTCTGCTCAGTTCCTGATATGCTTTCATGTCATCCTCCATCCCATGCGCCGCTATGACGCCTCGTCTTTATTCCATAATGCGCGCACCCATGTATCATTGTATACAATCCAGCGCTTGCATTATCATACTATAAGCCGCCTGAATACACAAGAGGTAATATAACAAATTTGTCGGGAAAAATCCGCGACAATTAGTGAAAATGTATAAGAGACGTCAGGCCAAGGCCGGACGTCTCTTTTGTCACATTTTCTCTATTCAATTTTTATGATTATTTGGCATAATCAATGACTCGGCTCTCGCGAATGACATTTACCTTGATCTGTCCGGGATATTCCAATTCAGCTTCAATCTGTTTCGAAATATCACGCGCCAACAGTACCATATCGGTATCCGATATCTGCTCCGGAACTACCATTACACGGACTTCCCGGCCTGCCTGAATAGCAAAAGACTTATCTACACCTTTGAAATTGTTTGTGATTTCCTCCAGCTTTGTCAACCTGCTGGTATAGGTCTCCAATGTCTCCCTTCTTGCCCCCGGTCTTGCGGCGGATATCGTGTCTGCAGCTTGTACGATACACGCGATCAGGGTAGTGGGCTCCACGTCACCGTGGTGGGATTCCACGGCATTGATAACTGTGGCGTTTTCCTTATATCTGCGGCAGAGCTCTACGCCCAGCTGGATATGGGAACCTTCCATCTCATGATCCACGGACTTTCCAATGTCATGGAGCAGTCCGGCACGCTTTGCAATCCGGACATCCAATCCAAGTTCCGCTGCCAGCAGTCCTGACAGATGCGCCACTTCCACGGAATGCTTCAATGCATTCTGGCCATAGCTTGTCCTGAACTTCATCTTGCCCAGCAGCCTTACCAGTTCGGGATGAATGCCGTGTACGCCTACCTCCAGCGTGGCGGCCTCCCCCTCCTCCTTAATCATGATTTCTACTTCTTTCTGCGCTTTCTCCACCATCTCTTCGATTCTGGCGGGGTGGATACGTCCGTCCACAATCAGCTTCTCCAGCGCAATCCTTGCCACCTCCCGGCGGATCGGATCAAAGCCTGACAAAATCACTGCTTCCGGCGTATCGTCAATGATCAGATCCACGCCGGTCATGGTTTCGAGGGTGCGGATATTGCGGCCCTCTCGTCCGATGATTCTTCCTTTCATCTCATCGTTCGGCAGCTGTACGACGGAAATCGTGGTCTCAGAGACATGGTCTGCAGCACATCTCTGGATTGCCGACACCACATATTCCCTTGCTTTCTTGTCTGCTTCTTCTTTGGCCCGACTCTCCATTTCCTTGATAATCACGGCCGTTTCATGCTTTACTTCGTCTTCAACAATTTTCAATAAGTAGTCTTTTGCCTGTTCAGAGGTCAACCCGGAAATTCGTTCCAGTTCCTGCAGCCGCTGCTCGTTCAATTTAGAGACCTCTACCTTGATTTTGTTCAAGGCCTCTTCCTTGGCCGTCAGATTAGTCTCTCGCCTCTCAAGTGCCTCGGTCTTCTTGTCAATGTTCTCTTCTTTCTGCTGAATCCTGCGCTCCGAGCGCTGAACCTCCGCTCTGCGTTCCTTGATTTCCTTGTCCAGTTCATTCTTGGTGCGAATGGACTCTTCCTTTACCTCAAGGAGCGATTCACGTTTCTTGGACTCTGCAGTCTTGAGAGCTTCATCGATGATTTCCCTGGCCTGATCCTGCGCGTTACCGATGGTAGCTTCCGTCGTCTTCTTGTAATGATTCAGCACGACGAATGCAGTCACCACGGCTGTCACCGGCACAGTGATCACAATCGCGATAATAATCCCAAGCATTACAGGAGCACCTCCTATTCCGTTTTCATTGTACATTTCAGTCTCAGGGCGTCGCCACTGCCCCGGGGCTTTTAGAATGTATGTACAACATTCTAACAAGCAATTTGCAACAAATTTAATTCTATACGCAAATGAAGCTAATGTCAAGCATAAGGATATATATTTTCAGTTTTCCTCAAAGGATAGTTTTGTCTGGGACAGAGCCCTGCACACCTGTTCCCCGGAAAAGCCTTTTCGCATGAGGAACCCGTACATTTTCCGGCACTCTTTCAGGGAGGCCGCCTGGCAGTCAAATCCCTTTTTCTTCAGGAGATTCCCGATCATGGCCTGCTCATTCTGGCTTCCGCCCTCCGCTTCCCACTCGTCCCAGGCTCTCTCCAGCGTATCCCTGCGGATTCCCCTGCCCAGAAGATCCTGCTCTATCCGTCTGCGGCTCCTGTCCTGTACATGATTTCGGATAAAGTTCACGGCGTAGCGGCAGTCGTCGGTATAATGAAAGCTCTCCACATAGCCCAGCGCTTCCGTTATGATTTTCTCCGGGTAACCGCCCTCCCTGAGCTTTTCCTGAAGCTGCTTTACCGTGTAGTCCCGGTTCTTTAACAGGTTCATGGCCCGCAGCTTCGCCCGCTTTGGCAGAAGCTCTTCCATTATGGCGCACAGGGCGTCCTCTTCTATCTCTTCCCCCTGGCGGATGCGGAATCTGCGCAGCTCGCTTTTGTACAGCGTAAAGTCGGATTCCTCATCCGTGGATACTCTCACCCGGGCTTTGGAGACCTCGGTTATCTGTGTCACTCTCATATATACTCCTGTTCCTATCTCCCCCGCGGCCCGGCCGCAGCACCGAACCCCCTTGCAGGCTCGGCTTCCCCCGGCCGCTTTCTCTCTCCGGCCCCGTTGGCGCTGTCACCCTCCGATTCGGCCTCCTGCGGCCGCTGTCAGCTCTCGCTTCCCTCGGCCGCTTTCTCTCTCCGGCCCCGTTGGCGCTGTCACGGCCCGATTCGGCCTCCTGCGGCCGCTGTCAGTTCTCGCTTTCTGCGGCCGCTTTCTCCTCCGCCTTGGCAGCTGCGCCGGCTTTGCCCCCGGCCCGGCTTCCCGTCTTGGGCTCCGACTTTGTCCCAGCGCCGCTCTCCGCCTTGGCTCCGGCCTCTGCGGCCGCCGCGCCGCCAAAGCCGTAGTGCGTACGCACCTTGTCCTCTATAACCTTACAGACCTCCGGATTATCCCTCAGGTACTGCTTTGCGTTCTCCCGGCCCTGCCCGATCTTATTTCCCTCATAGGCGTACCACGCGCCGGATTTCACCACGATATTCAGGTCCACTGCCAGATCCAGGACATCCCCCTCCTTGGAGATCCCCTTTCCGAACATGATATCGAACTCCGCCTCCTTGAAAGGAGGGGCCACCTTGTTCTTCACCACTTTCACCCTGGTATGGTTCCCGATCACTTCACCGCCCTGCTTTAAAGCTTCCACACGGCGCACGTCCATACGGACGGAAGCATAGAACTTCAGCGCCCGGCCGCCGGTAGTGGTCTCCGGATTGCCGAACATAACGCCGATTTTCTCGCGCAGCTGATTGATGAACACCACCACGCAGTTGGATTTGCTGATGATGGAGGTCAGCTTGCGCAGAGCCTGGGACATCAGTCTCGCCTGGAGCCCCACATGGCTCTCCCCCATGTCCCCGTCGATCTCGGCCTTGGGCACCAGCGCTGCCACGGAGTCCACCACCACGATGTCAATGGCACCGGAGCGCACCATGGTCTCCGCGATTTCCAGCGCCTGCTCTCCGTTGTCAGGCTGCGAGATATAGAGATTGTCTATGTCCACGCCGATATTCTTCGCATAGACCGGATCCAGGGCATGTTCCGCGTCGATGAACCCCGCTATGCCGCCTTTCTTCTGCACCTCTGCCACCATGTGCAAAGTGACCGTGGTCTTACCGCTGGACTCCGGTCCGTATATCTCCACGACTCTCCCCTTGGGAATCCCTCCCAGCCCCAGCGCTATGTCCAGGCTCAAAGAGCCTGTGGGAACCGTCTCCACATTCATCTGGGCAGTGGGGTCGCCCAGCTTCATCACCGCCCCCTTGCCGAACTGTTTCTCAATCTGGCCGATAGCCGCATCCAATGCTTTTAATTTCTCTTCTCTTTCCATCTGGAATCTCCTTTTTTACAAGAACAAATGTTCTTCCCTTTTCTTAGAATAAAACATCCGTTCGCATTTGTCAACTATATTTTATCTCATTTTAAGTACCTTAAAACTCCCTCAAAGGCATCCCACCCTCCTGTCCGGAAATTTCTGAATCTGAAACCTGTGGCGAATCCGCCGGAATCTAAGAATGATACAAGCTCTTGAAGCATCAGATATGGAATCAGACAAGAAAATCATACCACAGGATGCCGGCCGTGGCAACCAAAAAAAGGAGTTCAGGACTCCTTTTTTCCGAATGTCACCTTGCTGAAGTATTCCAGCACACAGCTGCGGGTCAGGGTCAGGGCCGAGGACACGGCGGATTCCCGTATCTTGCCCCGGTTTCCGGAGAACTGGCATTTCTTCACAGTGGTCTTGCCTTTCACGTAGCAGGCGATGTACACAAGCCCCACCGGTTTCTCCGGCGTCCCCCCGTCTGGGCCGGCAATTCCCGTGACGGCCACGGCCACATCCGCCTTACATTCCAGCGCCGCGCCCTTTGCCATCTCCTCTGCCGTCTTCTCGCTGACGGCTCCGTGCTTCTGGAGAGTGCTCTTCTTCACGCCCAGGAAACGCCTCTTGGCCTTATTGGAATAAGTGACCATTCCGAATTTATACACTTCCGATATGCCCGGCACATTCACCAGCCTGGCGGAAAGCAGACCGCCTGTACAGGACTCCGCGCAGGTAATGGTCAGATCGTTGGCCAGGAGAAGATCCGCCACGGATTTCTCCAGCGTCACCGACTCGTCCGTGGTATACACATGATTGCCGAATCTGGCTTTCAGCTCTTTCACCATGGGCTTGATAAGCTTCGAGGCGCTCTTCTTGTCCTCCGCCCCCGCCGTGACCCGGATGTGCACCTCCCCGGTCTTGGCGTAGGTGGCGATGGTGGGATTGGTCTGGGCGTCGATCAGATCTTTTACCATCGTCTCCGCCTTGCTCTCCCCCACACCGCAGATTTTCACGGTGGTGGAGCAGATGACCCGGGAATTCAGGGAAGCAAGATAGGGCTCCACGCTCTCCTCGAACATGGGATACAGCTCACCCGGAGGGCCGGGAAGCAATATCACCCGCGCACTGTCCGTCTCTATGATTGCCCCGGGCGCCGTGCCGTTGTGATTCTCCATGACAATGGCGCCCTCGGGCACCATGGCCTGCTTCCAGTTATTGTCCGTAGGCTCTATGCCCCTGTCCGCAAAATAGTCCCCGATCGCCTGCCTGCTGGGCTCATGCAGATACAGCGGCCTGCCGCAGACCTTGGCTGCGGTCTCCTTGGTCAGATCGTCCTCCGTGGGTCCCAGCCCTCCGGATAATATCACAATGTCCGAACGCTCCACAGCGGTCTTAAGCACCTGCGCAAGCCTCTCCTCATTGTCTCCCACCACAGTCTGGTAGTAACAGGAAAGCCCCAGTCCCGCACACTTCTCCGCCAGATACGCCGCGTTGGTATTCACGATATTTCCCAGCAAAATCTCTGTCCCTACGCAAATCAGCTCCACATTCATACAAATTCTCCTCCATGCTCTATGCCGGCGGCGACTCTATTTCGACTCCCGCATAACCCCTTTGTTCTTCAGCAGATAATCCGCCAATGACACCACCGTGAGTATCAGCGCTGTCCACATGACGATGTCGGTCACAAGCTTAAGCTGCGGGATATCCGCGATCATCAGACACACCATCACCATCTGAAAAGTGGTCTTGAATTTCCCCCAGTAACTGGCCGCTATGACTACGCCATTATCTGCAGCCACCAGCCGAAATCCGCTGATGATGAACTCTCTGCTTATGATGATGATAACAATCCATGCCGGAATCCGCCCAAGCTCCACCAGCGCGATCAGGGCGGCGCTGACCAGCAGCTTATCCGCCAAAGGATCCATAAACTTGCCGAAATTGGTCACCAGGTTGTACTTTCTGGCAATCTTGCCGTCTATCAGATCCGTCAGGCTGGCAATGATGAAGATAAACAGCGCAATATAGTCCACATATTCCAGAATCCCCCCGAACAGCGCCCGATACCAGCCCCACTCAGCGCTCTCGCCCAATAAGAGCAGCACAAACGGCACAATCAGAACAATGCGAAAGATCGTCAATTTGTTTGGCAGATTCATCTTTTTCATACTAACCTCCCCGTTACCGCTTTCACTCCGCGCACATTTCGCCTATCAGATCATACTCATTGAAATCCGTCACCAGAGCCCGGACAAAATCTCCGCTCATCAGTTCCCTGTCCGTGCGCAGGAACAGATATCCGTCCACCTCCGGCGCGTCCCGGTAGGTCCGCGTCACATACACATCCTCGTCCGCAGCCTTTCCCTCCACCATCACCTCAAGTTCCCGTCCGATCATGTCCTCGGCTTTCTCAAAGGCAATGGCCTGCTGCAGCTCCATCAGTTCGTCCCGCCTGGCCGCTTTTACCTCCTCGGGAATCTGATCCGGCAGTACGGCGGCAGCCGTATCCTCCTCACGGGAGTAGGCGAACACCCCCAGCCTGTCGAATTCCATCTCATTGACAAACCGGTACAATTCCTCGAAGTCCTCCTGCGTCTCCCCCGGGAAACCGCTGATCAGCGTGGTCCTAAGGCAGATATCCGGAATCTCCTCCCGCAGCATCTCTATCTGGCGCCGCAAGTGCTCCTGCGTAGTCCGCCTGCCCATGCGCCGCAGGATCCGGTCCGAGGCGTGCTGGATGGGAATGTCCAGATAGCGGCATATCTTCGGCTCAGCTGCGATCACACGGACCAGCTCCTCCGTAATCTCCTCCGGATAGCAGTACAGCAGCCGGATCCAGCGGATGCCCTCCATGGCCGCCAGCTTTACAAGCAGCTCCGGAAGGCTCTTTCTTCCATATAAATCCATGCCGTAGAGAGTGGTCTCCTGGGCCACAAGGATCAGCTCCTTTACCCCGCCCTCCGCCAGCCTCCGGGCCTGGCTTAAAAGACTCTCCATGGGGATGCTCCGGTAATTGCCGCGCACCTTGGGGATGATGCAGTAGGTGCAGCGCTTGTCACAGCCCTCGGCAATCTTCAGATAGGCATAATATCCGCCCGTAGTCAATATCCTGTCCCCGCATGCGGCAGGAGGCGCGTCCAGCTCCCGGTAATGGTTCCGCCCCTGACCTGCCAGCGCTTCCTCCACCGCATCCCCTATTTCCTCTATGGCCGCCGTGCCCACCAGCGCATCCACCTGGGGAATCTCTCTCTGAATTTCCTCCCGGTAGCGCTGGGCCAGGCATCCCGCGGCAATCAGGGCTTTCAGCTTCCCCTCCTCCCGCAGCTGCGCCATTTCCAGAAGCGTGTTGATGCTCTCCTCCTTGGCGTCTCCGATGAAGCAGCAGGTATTGACGATACATATGTCTGCTTTCTCCTGGTCGTCCGTAAAGCCGAAGCCTCTTTTGCGCAAGATGCCCAGCATCAACTCTGTATCGGCAAGATTCTTGTCGCAGCCAAGGGATATAAATAAAATATCCATAAAAACCTCCCGTATATGGGATTTGCTATGAAAATAGCTGGCAAATCCACCAGCTACCTCCGCGCCCTATTCGCTGCCCAGTATCTTGATCTTGCCCTGATTGAGCTCCTCCACAGCCACGGACAGAGGCTTCTTGTCCTTGCTGTTCACCATGGCCTCCTCGCCGGCAATCAGCTGCCTGGCCCTCTTGGATGTGGCCATAACGATGGAATAACGGCTGCTCACCACAGGCGCCTCCCCCTGCTCTACCTCTTTGTTCACTACTTTCATCAAATCTGAATAGGATGGATGTAACATTACTCTTGCGCTCCTTTCGCGAAACTATGCAGTTCCTTTCTGATCTCTTTTACAAATTCTTCTCTTCTCACCGGAGCCCTGCGGGCCGCGGCCACCAGATGATGGACCTCCTCCGCGCTCTCCTCCAGCTTATCGTTTACTACCAGGTAGTCATAGAACTCCACTCCCTTGGATTCCTCGGCCGCTCTGGCGAGACGGCTGGCAATGACCTCCTCGCTCTCCGTCCCTCTCCCCTCAAGCCTGCGCCTAAGCTCCTCCGCGTTGGGAGGCGTCACGAAGATCAAGAGGCTCTCCGGAAGCTTTTCCTTGATTTTCAAGGCTCCCTGTATCTCTATCTCAAGGATGACATTCCGCCCCCGGGCCAGCTGCTCCTCCACATAGGCTTTCGGTGTGCCGTAGTAATTACCGCAGTAGGACGCGTACTCGATGAGGCCGCCCTCGGCTATCGTCTCCTCGAAATGCGCTTTGTCCGTAAAGAAATATTCCACCCCTTCGCGCTCTCCGGGCCTGGGCGTCCGGGTGGTCATGGACACCGACAGACAGTAGTCGCTTTCGTGTCTGCGCAGCAGCTCCTTTACCAGTGTACCCTTTCCCGCACCGGAAAAACCCGATATCACGATCAGAATTCCCTTTTTATTCTCTTTCATCCGTCCCCTCCACGCTGTTTTCCTCCTGCATCTGCGCGCTCCCCACACGCCCTGCGATGGTCTCCGGCAAAAGCGCAGACAGTACCACCTGGCTGTTCTCCATGACCAGAACGGACTTTGTCTTGCGCCCCTGGGTGGCGTCGATGGCGGTTCCCCTCTCCCTGGCGCTCTGCACCATTCTCTTGACAGGCGCGGAATCCGGGCTGACAATGGCGATGATTTTGGAGGTATTCACGATATTTCCGAATCCGATATGAATCAGCATGCCGCCACCTCTACTCTATGTTCTGAATCTGCTCCCTGACCTTTTCGATCTCCGTCTTGAGATCAATGGCGCAGTTTGAAATCTCCAGATCCCCTGCTTTGGACAGGATGGTATTGGCCTCTCTGTTCATCTCCTGGGCGATAAAGTCCAGCTTTCTTCCCACAGAGCCGCCCTCCAGGAGGGCATTCTTCGTGGTGTCGATGTGGCTGTAGAGCCGCACCATCTCCTCGTCCACGCACACCTTATCCGCAAAGATCGTAACTTCCGTCAAAAGCCTCCCCTCGTCCACGGCCGCGTCCCCCAGAAGCTCCTTTACCCTTTCCCCCAGCTTGCGGCGGTATTCGGTGACGATCTGCGGGGAGCGCTCGGAGATGAAGTCCACACTCCTGCGCATGCCGTCCAGCTTCTCTATCAGATCATCGCGCAGGTGTCTTCCCTCCGTCACCCGGCTCTCCACGAACATCTGCGCGGCACCGTTGACAGCCCTGCACAATTCTTTCCACAGTTCCTCCTCGTCCATGCCCGCCTCTTCCATCGTAAAGATCTCCGGAAACCTGGAGAGCGACGAAACCCGGATATCATTCTCCAGATGAAGTTCCTCCGCCATACGGCGCAGATATCCCAAGTATTCCTCCGCCACCTCCCTGTGGTAGCGCACCACGGAGGTCTTCTCGGAAAAGTCCTCGTAGGAGACAAAGACGTCCACCTTGCCCCGGGAGATATAGCTCTTCAGTTCATTGCGGATGGATGATTCAAAGAAATTGAGCGCTTTGGGCATCTTGATATTGATGTCCAGATACCGGTGATTCACGGACTTTATCTCCACCGTGAATTTCCTGTTCTTCTCAGTGACTTCACATCTGCCGAAACCTGTCATACTCTTAATCATAGGCGCTCCTGTCCGGGAATGGCTCCCTGCTGCATACTTCACTTTATTATAGAATAAGATTCCGAAAGCGTCAAGAGATTTTCCGGCATCCGTCTTGCAAAACACCCGCGAATATGCGATAATTATCCTACCGGGCAAGACAGGAAGCCGCCTTAAATCAGGAAGCCCTGCATGACGATACAGAACCGTACCAGAACACATGCAAAGGAGCCGAAACACATGTATACGATAAAATCCCAGAAAGACAATACGCTTGTGACCATCGTTCTTCTCATCCTCCTGATCACCGCTTTCAGGTTCGCCGTAACGTTCTGTTCCCTGACGGATCTGGACGCCGCCGGCTACATGCTGGCTCTCATGGTTGTCTACGGCGTCATTCTGCTGGGCGGTGCCTTTATGCTGATCCGGCTGCTCAGAACCCGCAAGCGCAAGCTGACCCTCCACGGCAGCGACTGCGTCTACATGCCCCTGTTGGGTGCGCCCAGGAGGCTGACCTACGGGGATCTGGACCGGGTGGACATGGGCGGGAAGACCTATGTGATATACGGCAGGGACGGAAAAAAGCTTGTGACATTCGACGACTTCCACACGGAAAATGCCCATGAGATCATTGATTTTCTAAAGCAAAAGGGAGTCAAAACCCAGATTTAAGAACGGAGGAGAGATGAAATGGCCTTTGACGGCGTGACTATAGCAAATGTAGTATCGGAACTGAGAAAAGAGCTCATAGGCGGCAGGCTCTATAAAATCGCCCAGCCTGAGACGGACGAGCTGCTGCTGACCATCAAGCAGCCGGACGGCACAAAAAAGCTGCTGATTTCCGCGGAAGCCTCCCTGCCTCTGCTCTATCTGACCCGGACAAGCAAGCCCAGCCCCATGACGGCGCCCAATTTCTGCATGCTTCTGCGCAAGCATCTGCAAAACGGCCGCATCGTGGACATCTCCCAGCCCGGTCTGGAGCGCATTGTCCATATCCGTGTGGAACATCTGGACGAAATGGGCGATCTGCGCGGGAAGATTTTGGTGGTGGAGATCATGGGAAAGCACAGCAATATCATCTTCTGCGACGAAGACAACACCATCATCGACAGCATCAAGCATGTGTCTGCCGCCGTCAGCTCCCTGCGGGAGGTGCTGCCGGGCAAAGCTTATTTCGTGGCCCAGACCCAGGACAAGCTGGACGCCCTGGCCACGGGCCGGGAAACTTTCCGAAACGCCCTCTCGGCCAAACCTCAGGCTGTGTTCAAAGCTCTCTACGGCAGCTTTACCGGCATTTCTCCCGTCTTGGCCCAGGAGCTCTGCCATGAGGCGCATATCGACGCAGATCTGCCCGTGACGGCATTGACCGACCCGGACTACGAGCGGTTGTACGAAGTCTTTTCCCGGATGTGCACCGCCATACGGGAGGAGCGCTTCTCTCCCAACATCGCCTACACCGGCGGCAGGCCCGTGGAATTCTGCGCCCTGCCCCTGACCATGTACGGGTACGGTGCGGCGGGGACTGCTCCCCTCAGCCCCTCCCCGGAGAGCATCCCCGCACCGACCGATTCGGTCAGCTCCGTTTCCGGCCCGGAGGATCATGTGGTGCTCTATGATTCCATGTCCGCCCTGCTGGAACATTACTACGCGGAGAAGAACGTCCTCACCCGCATCCGCCAGAAATCAGCGGATCTGCGGCGCATCGTGCAGACCGCCCTGGAGCGGAACGTGAAAAAGTACGACCTGCAGCTTCGCCAGATAAAGGACACCGAAAAGCGCGACACATACCGCATTTACGGAGAACTTCTCAACACTTACGGTTACGGCGCAGAGCCTGGCGCAAAGTCTTTCCAGGCCCTGAACTACTACACCGACGAGACAGTGACCATTCCCCTGGATCCCACGCTCACCGCCACGGAGAACGCAAAGAAATACTTCGACAAATACGGAAAGATGAAACGCACCTTTGAGGCCCTGTCCCAGCTGACCGAAGAAGTCAAGGCCCAGATCCAGCATCTGGAGTCCGTCTCCAATGCGCTGGACATTGCCCTGCACGAGGAGGACCTGGCCCAGATTAAGGAGGAGCTCACCGAGAGCGGTTACATCCGCCGCAAGGGCGGAAAGGGCAAGAAGCCTAAAATCACCAGCAGGCCTTTTCACTACCTAAGCAGCGACGGCTTCCATATGTATGTGGGAAAAAATAATTTCCAGAACGACGAGCTGACTTTCAAATTCGCCACGGGAAATGACTGGTGGTTCCACGCAAAGCAGATTCCCGGCTCCCATGTGGTGGTCAAGACCGGAAATGCTAAGGAGCTGCCCGACCGCACCTTTGAGGAGGCTGCACGCCTGGCCGCCTATTACTCCAAAGGCCGGGGCCAGGAGAAAGTGGAAGTGGACTATATCCAGAAAAAGCATGTAAAAAAGCCAAACGGCGCAAAGCCCGGCTTCGTTGTCTACTATACCAATTATTCCATGGCCATCGACAGCGATATCTCCCGGATACAGCTTGTCAGCGAATAGAAAAAGGGGCGGAAACCTCCGCCCTCTTCTTATTTCATCAACCTGCATTTCTTCGCCAGCTTCACCAGCAGATGTCCTTTCGGAAAGCCTCTGAGTTCCTCCTCGGACAGCCCCCTGAACAAAAGCAGCATGGCAAAATACACGCAGACCGCTACGCAGATGGCCACCGCCACGGAAATCTTCGGCGATGCAGTCAGCATCAGCAGACTTTCGTAGACAGCCCATGCCACCCCGCCCATACAGGCTGAGGCCATAAACGGAATCACAAAGCTTCTCTTGATTTCCTGTCTGTAGTCTACCGCCCTGCACACAGCCACATGGTTCAGCACACATACACAGACCGCATACAGGGTGTTGGCAATGACAATGGCATAGAGATCCAAATCCGTATACAGCAAAAGCAATATGGCCGCCACCGTCTGCAGTACCAGCGCAATCCCCGCGTTGATGATGGGGATACTTACCTTGCC
>ERZ808051.1258-NODE-1258-length-17927-cov-7.326218_pt1 | contig 17927 bp, 10 predicted proteins | sample MGYA00380199_ERZ808051 | MGnify/ENA primary metagenome ERZ808051 (study PRJEB31490, sample SAMN06133391) | mouse gut metagenome | isolation source: J11 | host: mice | place: China: Chengdu | collected 2015-05 ...
CTTACTGAGTTGCTTAAGCTTTCACTCATGCTTACTGAGTTACTTAAGCTTTCGCTCATGCTTACTGAGTTGCTTAGACTTTCGCTCATGCTTACTGAGTTACTTAAGCTTTCACTCATGCTTACCGAGTTACTTAAGCTTTCGCTCATTGATACTGAGTTACTCAAGCTTTCACTCATTGATACTGAGTTAGATAAGCTTTCGCTCATGCTTACTGAGTTGCTTAAGCTCTCACTCATGCTTACTGAGTTGCTCAAGCTCTCGCTCATGCTTACCGAGTTACTTAAGCTTTCACTCATGCTTACCGAGTTACTTAAGCTTTCACTCATGCTTACTGAGTTGCTTAAACTTTCACTCATTGATACTGAGTTGCTTAGGCTCTCGCTCATCGATACTGAGTTACTTAAACTCTCACTCATCGATACTGAGTTGCTTAAGCTTTCACTCATGCTTACTGAGTTACTCAAGCTCTCGCTCATGCTTACTGAGTTACTCAAACTTTCGCTCATGCTTACTGAGTTGCTTAGACTTTCGCTCATGCTTACTGAGTTACTTAAGCTTTCACTCATCGATACTGAGTTACTCAAGCTTTCACTCATGCTTACTGAGTTACTTAGACTTTCGCTCATTGATACTGAGTTGCTTAAGCTTTCACTCATGCTTACTGAGTTGCTTAAGCTTTCACTCATGCTTACTGAGTTACTTAAGCTTTCGCTCATGCTTACTGAGTTGCTTAGGCTCTCACTCATGCTTACTGAGTTACTTAAGCTAGCGCTCATACTTACTGAGTTGCTTAGTCTTTCACTCGTGCTTACTGCGTTACTCAAACTCTCCTGCGTACTTACACTTGCTACAGTACTGATACTTTGAGATGTTTGAACACTTGTACTTGTAGAAGTAGATTCACTATATGCTGTATAGCCTGTATATGCTGTGGTGACATACCGCTTTGTAACAAGCTGATCATTTACATTCGCTACATCTTGAACAGTACCTGGCTGATTAGGCATCAAAACAGTATTAGTACTTTCAACTGAAGATTTCGTATAGTCAGGATTACTATTAACAGTTGCTGTATTTGTTTCTACAAAAGGCGATACCTCTCTATCCATTCCGCTTTGATTAATAATATTTGTCTTCCTTGCATTGACAATATAGGTAACAGGTGAATTTCCCCAATACCCTTCTCCATTATCGTAGTGTGTGAAGAAAACTGCATCTGGATCAGTAATGTTAACTGTTACAGTTCCTCGACTAATAAAGTTAGCTTTACCTTCTAAATTTACATAGGCGCCAGGATTTATATTGAGAGTATTCTTAACTGACTCGTTATCGTAATTAAAATCTATGTTATGGCGTGGTATATTATTGTAGGGAAACGGTGTATTAGCATTTTTCACATTCATGGTAACAAAGGCATCATTACCAATATCAATTACATTATCACCGCCGTTATAACTTGGCATAAAAGTGTTGGAGCTAGTTGCACCCTTCATTTCAACGTGAGCACCGTCACCAATTGAAATATTATGTTGAGCATTATTACCCATGAGTGCAACATTGTATAATGCATTCTCGCCTGCATCGAACACAGCATTTGCACCTTTGTCAATAATTAAATTGTAGGCCGAATAAACTTGACAGTTAACACCATGAGCTATAGTACTCCAATCTGGTGTATAAGTTGTTCCATTATAGGTATAAGAACTAACCCCCGTAAGAGTTGTATTACCACTAATTTCTAAAGTCTTCGATGAGGGAGTAACACTAGTAGAAGAACCTGTATCCGCAAATGCGGCAACTCCTCCAATTTGAGTGACGTTATTATAAACTAATCTTTGCTTTGTATTTGGATGCCGTACAGGTTCAGTATTATTTAAAAATACTGCACCATAATAATTTGCAGTATAAAGCTTAGCATTATTAAATGTTACAGTAAGCTCATCAGTAGATGACAGCCAATTCGTATTAATATGGAAGTTTCCAAAATTAATGCTATGTCCATTACCGTTAATTGTTACACTATGCGGTGTAGACATGACGCCAGTCTGACTACCATAGCTTGCTCCCAAATCAATATCATTAGTTATATTAACAACACTGGCAGTACCACTAACAACTTGATTATAAAATTCCTGCGCATTACTTACATCAACGCCAGTGTTTGTTTGAACCAAGTTAGCAAAAATTCCATTCAAACTTAATTCATTTAACTGTTGCTTTTTATTAAGTTGATCTTTATTATCAGTACTACTCTTATTTATGGAAGTTTGAAGAGCGACAGGAATTTTAAGGTTTCTGTCTATAAGTTGTGTATTGCTCAAACTTAAACTAGTTGTATTGTTAAGATTACTTTGATCAGTACTTTGTCTTTCAGTAACAGATGAGTTCTCGCTAGAGTAGAAATTTCCTACATTAGTGCTATTACTGGAGTTTGATACGCTAGATTTTTCTTCATTTTTTGAAGAGCTAGTAGTACTATCTGCATGAGATGTAGAAGTGCTTTTTTTAGCTGCACTTAAAGAAGTAAGTTTACTTTTAGAATAACTTAAAGATTCTGATAAACTTTGTGAATTGCTTAGAGATGTAGACAGTGAAGTTGATTGTGAGTGACTTATTGATTGACTTAAAGATGTAGACGTACTATGAGCAATCAACAAGCTCTTTGAGCTAGAAGCAGACATGCTTTTAGCTTCTGAATTACTAGTACTGACTCCATTTTCATCAGATTTACTGTTTCCCTTTTTTGATAAGTCAGTTTGTGTGCTTTCAGATACTGATCCAACTATTTGTGATTTAGCATCTACAGAAGTTTGTGCGGCATATACACGATCATTGGGTAAAATTGCTGCTCCTGTAGCTCCAGTTCCTAAAATTGCCGCTAAAGCTGCTAGTTCTTTAAGATAGGGCTTAGAACTATCATCCTTTTCCTTTAAACTATTCGGATCGACATATTTATTTTTTTGATTCTTCTTAAATTTTTTGTCTTTCATAACATTTCCTACTCGTCACTATAATATTACAATTAATTTTATTTATTAGAAGTATTTCAATTGTTATTATTACATATTCTATAATAACTCTTTGGTAATTAAATAAAAGAGAGAAGTTGATAAATCAAAGAAAAAATAAAAAATATTTTTTCTTAATTGTTATTTATAAAATTTTATTATTAATAAAAAAGCAAAAATAATATAACTTTATTTGTTTTTTGTTATTCAACAAGTAAAAGACAAGGGTAAACTAAAAAAGAACAGAAAAAAATCAGTCCATAATACTGGCGAACTGATTTTTTAATTTATATTTTAACTATTTGTTTGAAAAAGTATAAATCAAACTAAAACTAGGCTTTTTTACTTAACTATCATTTGGATTAACATCAAAAGTAAAATTATTCCAAAAAGTAATCCCATAGTTATTTGTTTCCAGGGAAAATCGTTTTGCTTTTTTTCATAAGCTTTTCTCTGGTTTTCTTCTACTTTTTCTAATCGCTTCAACGCGTGTTGCTCCACTAACGTCGATTTTTTCTTTTCTTTATTCATTTCTCAAATCGCCGATAACCTCTTTATACTGTTCAACACTTACATCTCCCGCAAGTAAACGTTGCTCATCAATAAGCTCTCTCATATTATTTGTATCAGATAAAGCATCTGAAATCTTATCTGCCATCTTATCAACTTCATTCGGCTTAAATACATTTTCTGAACTAATAAATTGAGAATTGTGCAAAGTATTTTCAAATCCCAGAATTAACATATTTTGTTCAAAAGCACCACGAACCGCATCCAAAATTTCATTACCATGATTTATATCTAGATAAATATCACTAGTTTGATACAATTCCTGAATTTGTTTAGTTGTGGCATTAGGGTATAAACGAACATTGTTATACTTTTTGAAAGCTAATAACTTAGATGACATTTCAGTAATAGCCGCAATATTAAAATGAATATTTGGCATTGCTTGAACTACTTCATCTAAATGTTCAATCTGGTCTGAGTTAGTCAAAATAACTGCTTCAGGACGCATTTTGTTTCCTCTTGGATGAGGATAAATCATACCTAAAAATCTAAAATCAACATTTTTATCCTTCGGTAATTTATTCTTCCAAGTTTGCCAATCTACATAATTTTGGAAAACAATATGCTTAGTTCTGGTACTATTATCCATTAAATACTTCATATTACCTGGTAGATCGTTAGCAATCTTTTCATGCCAAAACAGCGTATCACTACCATCATTTTGAAGACCTAAACTTACCATCATTGACTGATTCAAAGTATTGTAGAAAACACGATCAACTTGATACTTCTTTTTTCTTAAATAGTAAGTCACAAATTGAGCTAAATTGGCAAAATATCTTTCAACATTTTCTTCATGGAGGAGAATATCGCCAGAAATTAAATATTGCGTAATAACTTCCTTACCTTCTTTATTGAAGTATTGCTTCAAAACTTGCTGCCCATTATTAACATAAGTTTTAGCAAATAGCTTTCCTTGTCGATTATAATGATCAATCCAGCTTAAATTGCCATTTTTATCAAGCCAATGTACTTCTTTAATTAAGCGAGTATTGTCAGTAGCAACAAAAAATATATCTGCTCTTTTTTGTTGCAGATCATAAACTTCTCCCTTACTTGCAGTTGCTACAATTCGATGAAATTCTGGCACCTTTAAGCGGTTAAAATACAGGGGAGTATTTTCATCACCAAATCCGCAATAGAATTTAAACGGAGAGTCTACCTCAATTGGTAAAAAACCATCATCATTAATTACCACAGAAGGAATTTTAATATTAGCAAAAAGTTGCGATCTTAAAAAATCAGTTGATTCTACGTCTAAACTTTCAAATAAATTAATCATTGACTAACTCCTCCACTAAATTTTTCCACTGTTTAGCAACATTTTTTGTTAGATATGGCTCTGCTATTTGATATGATTTTTTATTAAAGCTATCTACATCACTCTTCGTAAACAATTCGATAATTGCCTTTGTTAAAACTTCTTCTTTTTTAAAGTCAGTCCATTCTTCACTATATGGTAGAAGCATTCCATTTTTTCCATTTTCAATAAAAGTAGGATTTCCATAAGGAACATCAAAGCCAATCATTGCTAGTCCAGATCCCACAGCTTCCAGCAGTGAAAGACCAAAACCTTCGCTTGTTGAAGCAGCAATATAAGCAGGATAGTTTCGATAGACTTTTGTTAAATCTCTTTGGCCCATAATATGAATATAATCTTGTGCTTGATTTTGATTAATTAAATTAGTAAGCATCCCTGCTTCACCGCCAGTTCCATAGATATCTAAAGAAAGATCAGGAACACTATTTTTAGCGGCTATTACCGCATTCACAATCCAATCAATGTGTTTTTCTTTTGCTAAACGAGAAGCTGTAATTAAGGCATGTTTCATCCTGCCCTGTGTAGGATGCTCTAACTCATTTAAACTTCCTACCGGAATGCAATCAATGCGTGGTTCAATATTATAGTATTTTTTAAATTGATTTTTTAAAATCTTCTTTTGTTCATTTGTAGCTACAACAAAGCTATCTACATATTTCGCATGTTGGAATTGATATTCATAGAAGTTATTCCATAAGATGTTTTTATCATTAGTATAATGTTTATCAAAATGATCAGCATGTACTACTACGAGTAATTTAGCAGGACCGTGATTTTCAAAAACTAACTGACCATTAATTAAGTTTTTATCTTCATCTTCTCGATCCATGATAATTACATCTTTTTTAGTAAAGTTCAATCCTTTTAGCATTTTCAAATAGAGATCATCTTTACTATAAACAACTTCACCATTTTCAAATTCAAAAGTTTCTTGATCACCATTTAAATGTTGTGTATAAGCAATTGTGCCATCTTCATTATAAAATTCCCTAAAGGTAACGCGATTATCTTTCTCAGTTCCTAAATAATATTCACAAGCATACTTAGTATAAGAATAAAAATCTCTCTTAAGTAAAATATTATTCTTAACGTAACTCACTTGATCGATAGTACGCTTTTCTGTATCACTCAAGCGTGCTACTAATTGAAAATTATTATTTAATTGATAAAATACTTCTTTTCCAACAGTTTTAACATCACTAGTCTGAGCTCTTAAATTAAGTTCATTTTCTAAAGTATCTAAAGAATAATTTGATGTAGAGATTTTTATATCAGTAAAGAAGTTGTATAACCAGATAATATTGTCATTATCAAAACCCAAATTGGCAGTTAAATCTCCGATATTATTCCCTAAAATTAAATCTGAAAAAATAAATTTTCGTTTAATTCCAACTTCATTAAAACTTTGATCACGATATTTTTGAGCGTATTCTACTCCAGAGCTAGCCCAACCTATTCCTAAATTTATGTTATATACTGTCATAATTTTCCTCTACTAATTAAATACTACAACTAATTGGCCTTTTTCATTCGTAAAAATCTTGCTTAATAAAAGATTATCAAAGGCAGACAAGGTAATTTTATCTAAAAAATCTTTGTACGCTTCAAAAGCCTTTTCTTGGTGGAGAAGATCTTGAGGTCTGCCACTTTTTCCCCATTGCTGTGCATTAACCTTTATTTTTTCAATTCTATCTACTTGATCAATCCAATTTCCATCCATTGATGAAATGATTACTTGTTGATAAAAATCATTTGCTTGTTTTTTGTTAATTAATACATGCTTTTTCTCATCAAGAATCTTGTAAGCTAATTCTTTCAAAAAGTCTTTTATCGCTTTTTTCGTTTTTAAATTATCTGGTACGTTAACCTGTTGATAAGTAACATGCTGGTTAATAAAGTACTTTAAATCACTCTTATCTGATAAATCCTGTTTTTCTAAATAAAGATCCAATGCATTATCGATGATCCGATCTACATTTCCCTGTAAATCATCAGTTTTCATAATTTTGTTTCTTCTAGTATAAAAATTCTTCCGTTGAAGCGATAAAATTATTTCCATCTTGTTAGTTTGACTTCTCATCAACTCATTAAGATCTTCTTTACGAGTTCTCAGCATTAGCAAACTAAATCGAATTCGCGGACCTGAGAGAAGGGTAATATCTTTTCCCTTTGACTTCTTTTTCATTAATTTGCGGTAATACTTCTTCTGACGAGCAGTATTATTAGACGAAATAAATGAATCCTCTAAAGAAATCAAAAATTGACTACTACCTGGATCTCCTTGTCTGCCGGCACGCCCCGCTAACTGCAATTCCACTCTTTTAGGTAACATTTCCGTTCCAATTACTGCTAAGCCACCGAGTTCCTTAACTCCGGGGCCTAGCTTAATATCAGTTCCTCTCCCAGCCATATTTGTTGCAATAGTTACAGCATTTTTTTGCCCTGCATTTTTAATGATTTGTGCTTCATATGCGGCGTTATAGGCATTTAAAACATTATGAGGAATACCGATATTGAGTAACAATTCTGAAATAATTTCTGAATTTTCTACAGAACCCGCAACAAGTAATACCGGACGTCCAGTTTTATGCATCTCTACTACATCATCTACAGCTGTCATTAATTTATCTCTTGTAGTTAAGAAAATAAGTGGACGATAGTCTTTTCTAATTACAGGTACTCTTGTAGGAATAGTGACCACCTTTAAGTTATACGTCTGTAAAAACTCTTCTTCATTAACTTTCGCAGTTCCACTCATTCCACTTACTTTATTAAACAAGGCAAATAAAGCCGGAAATGTTATCGAAGCAGCTGTTTTCTGAATTTTAGTTAAATCAACCTTTTCTTTAGCTTCAACAGCTTGGTGAATTCCTGTACTTACCTGAACCCCACGCTTTAATCTACCGCTATCCTCATCTAACAAAACCACTTCGCCTTTTACCACTAAGTAGTCATGTCCTCGTCTCATAGTTAAATGAGCACCCATGGCTAAAATAATATGGCGATAAACACTCCTACTCTCAATAGAAAATAAGCTATCTAGTTTAAAAAATTTCTCAGCTTTTTCAATACCGTGGGCTGTTAACCAAAATAATTGATCATCCTTTTTAAATACATAGTCCACCTCAGGATCTAACAATCTTACAAACTGATCCGCCAAATGATATAGATTTGATTGAACGTTAGGACTAGAGGAAACCACAAACGGAGTCTGTGCCTCATCTAATAAAACCTCATCCACTTCATCAACAATAACATAATTAAATGGGCGTAAATATTGATTTTCTTTGGAGCTGGCAAGATTATTAAACAAATAATCAAAGGCTAAAGAAGAAGCAGTAGTATATACAATATCGGAGTTATACCATTTTCTTTTAGTTTTAGCAGTTATTTTCTTTTTACTATCTTTATCTTCTGCAAAAGCTAAGCTAACGCTTAAACCTAGCCACTCATAAACTGGAGCTAACTCTTTTTTATCACGAGATGCAAGATAACTATTTGGAGTCACTAGCATTGCGCCTTTACCTTCTAAAGCGTTTAGATACAGAGCCATTGTCGCAACTAAAGTTTTACCTTCCCCAGTTTTCATTTCAGCAATAGAACCATTATGTAATATAATTGCCCCTAAAACCTGCACATCATAGGGGAACATCCCTAAGATTCTTCTATCTGCTTCCCTTACGGTGGCATAAGCCTCTGGTAAAATATCGTCTAAACTTCTACCTTCTTTAAGTTGATTTTTAAAAATAGCAGTTTGTCCTTGCAATTCTTCATCAGTCATTGCCTTCATTTTAGGACCTAGTTTATTAATTTTATTTAATAACTTCCTAGCTTTTTTTAGTCTTAACCTATCTGTTAGCATTGCATCATTCCTCAAAATAATTAATAGCTTTTTTTACCATTCGAACTTGATCAGATTCTCTATAATTTTTTGAAAGATATGTTTCCTGCAAATTATAATATCCTTTATTTACAAAATCCTCCGAATACACTACCGTACAATTTAAGGATTTAGAGTTTGCTAAAGATTCATCTGTATCAGCACTACTGCTAAAGAGGACTAATTCTTTATCTTTATGTTCATTAATATAATCTTTCAACAGTTCAAGACCATGTTGTTTATTTTGCCAACTCAGATATCCAATAGTTAAATTGGCTCCCACATAACTCTTAATCTTAAATGGAGCAATAATTCTAGCTCGTTTAGAATCATCAAGTAGAATAAGCCCTTCTTTTTGGGAATTTTTATTTAAATAAATAGGATGAGGATAAAAATCATTGAAAACTTCTTCTAAATCCAAAGGAGAGATTTGAATTTTTTTAAAATTAATCTCTTCCACTCCACCACTAATTATTTCAATAGTGTATTTCACTGCTCGAGGTGGATATTTAAACTTTTGTTCTAAATCAGTGAAAATAACTTTATCAATTTCATTCCCCTGAATATCAAAAAAATGTATTCCAAAAATTGCACTATTTTCCGGCTTAATCTTTGCACTAATTTTTAATAAATATTCTTGTCCATTCAGGAGAAGTGGTAAACTAGGGACTTCTTTTGCTGCCTGATAATTTGCTATTGATGACCAGCTAATCAGAGTTTTTCCTGAAGGCATCAATTTATTCTTAAAAGTGACTTCATTCTTAGCGTTTTTCTTAAATGTCGTTCCATATAAATATGTCTCTGACATTCTATCCCAATAAACTTGATTAATTACGTTTTTCATTATCCCGACCAAAATCTTCTCTTAATAGTTCATTTAAACGATCAATAAACCAGTAGTTAACTTGTGGATCATCATTATGCCGTCCAAGAAATCCTTTAGCTGAAAACTGAGCTGCTTGTTTTACAGCAGGAGACTCTTTCAACTCCTTTACTGCTTTATCATCATAGTCATCATTAATCATATACCCAGCAAAAAAGCGTGTTTTAGAAAGATCTTGCTTATCAAATTCTTTCCAAAAATTTTCATCTATTTTTTTCAAGTCATTTCTATCCGTGGCTGGACCGATGCCTTTATCAATATCGAACATAGTTTCAAATTCATCGGGACGATCTAAGGCCGTCCTTGAAGCAATATAGCCCAAATTTACTAAAGGTTTTGCAACATTAATTGCATGGGCACCCATTTTAGCTCCATATTTTATTGCAGGATACGTTCCCATTGAAATTCCATTTACTAGTAGTTGCGATTCATCAAAACCTAGTTCATTCAATTTTGACTTAATTGTTTTAATAATTTCTTGTTCAAAAAAATTATCCTCATCATCATAAAATTGACCAATGTTTAATCGCATATCAGTAAACAAAAGCATCGGTGCTTTTAACCCTTTAAACAAGAAATATGCCTCAAAGCCTTCTGCTTCACGCGCACCGGAAAAATATACATTTAATGGGGGCTTCAGATCGCCAGGATTAAAGTAATAGGCAATATCATCCCTAGTCTGAGGATTAACTATTCTTTGCCCACCAGCAATGAAATTTCCGGCCCCATCTCGGCCCCAACGTGAATGAAGCACGCCAATGATTAAGTCGCCACTCCCCTTGACCTCTAGATTTAGAGTTGCAGTCCGATAGTGGTCAGATGCTTCAATTTGAGAAAAATATTCATCTTTATTAAAAGAGCTTAAGTCGATTACCCTTTGTTCTTTGACATCTCCATCTGTACCAGGTTGCTGAATAAAAATTCTCAGTCTAACTTGAAAATTAACATTTTTTAATGAAAGCCAAAAATTGATCTGCTTATCAGGATCGATAAAGACCCCACTTTTATAAGTACCTAAATTTACCCATTCATTATGGGTATCTAGATTTACTTTAAGATGCCCCTGCTCTTCAAACTCATAACTCTTAACCACGTGCTCATTTAATTTCAGTTGACTTGGAAAAATCCTTAATCCAGATTGTCCAGAGAAGTAACGAATTGGAAGTCTATCAATTAAGTACTGGGGTTCTTCTTTTATTTTTTGAGCAGCAATACTTTTCAAAAAATATTTTTCATGATCATCCAATTCTGTATTTAAATTAGAACTGTATAAAACATGATATGGGGATACTAAATTCTTTAACTTCTTCAACTGGTCACTAGTTAAGTTAGTTTTACCAGTAACTAAAATTACATCGTAACTTTTTATCCCCTTTTTTTTCGTAGCCCTTTTTTCCTCAAAAGAAAAGTCGTTAAAATGCCATTCCATATCTTCTGGGATTGTATATTTTTTCTCCCAGTTATCATTTCCTAGTTGCAAAACTCGCATTCTACTCCGCTTTCCTCTCTTTAAATACTTCTTTCCATTTCTCAATGATCTTTTCTTCTGAATACTGATTCATTACTTGCACATTATAGACAACAGTTTGATTCCAACTATTTAAATTAACTAAATAGTCATCAACTACAGGTAAAAGCTCACTTATTTTCTTTATAATTCGTCCATTTTTATTATCCACAACAGTAGCTGAAGAAAAGTTTTGCACTTGTGGAATTCCAATACTTACACCCGATATTTGCATTAATTCATCTGCTTTTCCCCAATTTATTAAAAGTCTCAGCGTATCTAAATTACTTAATACATCTGAAATATTAGTTAAACGGGTATGCGCAACATCAAGTTCTGGTAAACTAACTTCATCATCAAGTCCATCAATTGCAGCATTTTCTGCTTGTTCTGACTTTCCGATAATAAAACTGTTTTTGTTTTCTTCTTTTATTTGCTCAAGAATTTTATTTACACGATCAGCTTTCCAAAAATTATATGTAAATATTTTCAAGCTGTAATTATCTGGATTTTTTAAGATATAGTTACATAGCTTTTGAATAATTTGATGAATATCTTCGTCATTTGCGTTTTCCGCAAAGAAGCCAATCTCCTGTATATTTTGTCTTTGACTATGACCAAGACGAAATTCCGAATTAAAGACAGGAATAACTGAAATATCGAACTGTTCTTTATAATCTTTTTCTAGATTTTGTTTAATTTCATTGCTACTTACAATTACTTTTGCCTTAGATAAGCTACCTATCTTTTTACTATAGGGATGATGGCTATTAATTAAATATAAGGGTTTATACGGCCCAATAATTTTATTACTAAAACTACTCTCATCGTCTACTGTTACAATCATTTCATCATTATTCTTAACATTGATTTTTAGGTATCGACTTAAAATCTCGTCAACCAAATCTGTAATATTTTCATATTCTCTTCTTTTACAAAAATGCATTTCTGGATTAACCGTGATTTTGCCAGTGTTTTTGTCTTTTTTTAAACGCCAATTACCGTATGGATCAAAGTAGATAGTTTTTTCATCATCATCTTGATTAGAGATAAAACCACGACTATCTATGCCCAAAATAAATGCTTTATGCTCACCATTTTCAGGATAAGCGATCCTTAAAATATGACCATCAATATCATAGAAAACTGTCGCATATAGTTGATTCTCTAAAACAATTAAAGTTCTGAAAGGACCATAATCAAAAATTGCATTTTTAGGCCAGTTAAAATCTTCTAATTCTAGAACCTTATTTTCAAATCCATGAACTCCTTGTAAAAAATCATATACAGAAAATAGGCTATTAGGGAAAAAGGCGATTTGATTTAATTTACTTAATAATTGAGGCTGATAGTCTGTAATTATCAGACCAATTTCTTCGTCAAATTTTTTTAAAACAGTCATATATTCTGCTGCATCATAGTTTTCAATACTTGGAATATTAATTGACCAGTCATCATATTGTTTGTGCCATGCAGGAATAAAATATTTCATTATTGATTATCATCCTTTAATAAACGGTCGTAACGATATGGGAATAAAATAGTATCAATTTGATCTTTAATTCCTCCCATAAACATTGCAATCATAACAACATTCATTGGAATAATAGCAAAGCCAGCATAATTACCTAAAAAATTAGCTCCATATAAACCAAAAACAAGCTGGAAGGCATTTAAAACGGCTCCTGGAAAGGCAATAATCCATATTAACCGCTTCAAATATTGTTGTGTTGGACGTCCAGGAGCAATATTTGGAATATAGTAGTGATTATTTCGAAAACTCTTGGCCTGTTCTTTAGGATCGAAATTTACAAAAGTGAAGAAATAAAAAATCAATATTCCCATTACTGCAGAAAAAGAAGCTTGAAATACCCAATTGTTAATTAAAGATGTAGGACTAAAGTATCTTCCCACCATTAAAGGAAGGGTCAAAATAGCCATTCCTACCATATACATCATCATAGCAGCCATGTTTAATCCTAATGGTACTGTCATCAAATTACTAGAAGCAGGGAGACTAGGATTAACTACTTTTAAAGGATAGTAGGCTTTAATAAACGCGAGCCAAAATTTTATTAGTAATAAAATAAAAATAGCTAAAGCTGCTAACCAAACCCATGCATATTTCATGGTTAAAAGAAGCTTTACATTACTAATTATATTGGGAATAGCCCCATTAAGAATGCTTGTTAAAATAACTGGTGCACTTGCTCCGACCCCATATTTCATATTGCGGTAACAAAGCCAAACTACTAAACAAGACCCAGCACTTAATATCAGAATCATTTCAAAATCTTCTAATCCATCTCGCCGATTAGTAAAAGCAAAAACTAATAGTGCTGCTTGAATGATAGTGATAATCATAGTTAAAAATTGCATCAAGTACTGTACTTGCTTTGGTGATAAGGCATCAAAACCAAAGGAATGAGTAAAACTTAGAAGCTGAATAATTAACATCGAAAACATTAACGGATTCAGACCGATTGAAAAAATAGATATCCGTGTAAAATTGGCCCCACTAAATGCTCCTAAAATTGAAATAGGAGTATTTTTTACAGCTTCCATATACTGTTTAGTCACTTCTGCAAAAGGAAGCGGAATATATAATCCCATTACATAAATTATTACTATGAATAGACTAAAACTTACTTTCTTTACTACATTTAAAAGATTTTTCTTTTCCAATGAATTTCTCCTCGATAAATGAATTGAACCTTCTACTCTTTCAATCCTTTATTTCTTACACACATATCTCTTTATATTTAGTGTTATATTTTCCATTTTATACTCTATATACTACATTATAATAAAAAGGATTTAAGTAAAGGTATATAGAAGAAGAAAATAATATAAATTGTTATTTTTAAGGCTCATTTTTTCTAATTAATATTTTTTGTTACTTAATTAAGAATGTTATCCATCTGCTGGCTACTAGGTGTTATATTACTATAATCTTGCTTTTATATATTGTGCTTATATTCACAATATATAAAATATTTATTATATTATTACTATTATCATGATCTACATCATTGTCATACCTTGCTTCTTTTTTGAAGTCATTTTATTTGTACTTTGTGAAATATGAGACTATTATACGCATGAACAGATTAATAAATAACATATTGATTTTGTTTGTTGTAGATATTTATCTATATGTATATATTTAAAGGAGAAGAGAAGGAAAATGGAGAATTCTCATAAAGCAGGATCTGCTAAAAAACAAGCCTTTATCTCCATATGGACCCTAACTCTAATGAACGTGGCGATTATCGCTGGTTTAGGCAATGATGTCCAAGAAGCCTTTTATGGTTTATCGTCAGTTACCTATTTTGCCATCGGCGCTATTTGCTTCTTCATTCCTACAGCTTTAGTAGCTGCAGAGCTAGCCTCTGGCTGGAGCAACCGTGGTGGTATTTTCCGCTGGGTTGGCGAAGGTTTAGGAAAAGGATGGGCATTAACTTGTCTGTTGATTTTATGGTTTCAGGTAATGATTAACTTTGGGATGGGAATGCCGAGTTCAGCTGCAACTATTTTGTTCTACACGCCAATGTATAACAAGGCAGTTGCCTTTGCTCAAAATCCTACTCACGTTGTGTTAATCATGACTGGATGGATTATTTTATATTGGATTATGGCCATTATTGCTAATAGAGGTGTTAAAACTTTTACCACCATTACAAAGTATGGTGTTTTAATTGGAACCCTTATCCCATTAGCTATCATGATTATCTTAACCATCGTTTGGTTGTGTCAGGGACATACGCCTGCTATTTCTATGGCACCAAAACAATTAATTCCAAAATGGAACGGGATGAGCACTTTAGCTCTCGCAGCCGGTGTGTTCTTCTCTTACACTGGAATCGATGAAAATGCGGCCTTTATTAAAAAATTAAGGCATCCAGAAAAAGACTTTGTATCTTCAATCTTCATTACTTTGATCTTAGTTTTCTTAATCTTCGTAGTAGGTACCGTAATCATCGCAATGATCGTTCCAGAAAAACAAATTAATGTTTTATATTCATTAGTTACAGTATTTAAAGTTCTTGGTGAAACTTTCGCCTTTCCTTGGTTGTATCTAGTTCTAATGTGGGTGGGACTTTTCAATTTAGTTGCCTCTACTGTGACTGAACTAGCAGCTCCATCAGTTATGCTTGCACAAGCTGGTGGCAGTGGATTTTTACCAAAATGGTTACAAAAGAAAAATAAGCATGGGATGCCCGCTCGCCTAGTTTATGTTCAAATGGCTGGAATGACTATTATTGCATATTTATTCAAATTAATTCCAAACGTAGAAGGATTTGTAATTTTACTAACACAGTGTGTAACTGTTCTATATCTTTTCTACTACATTCTAATGTTTGTGGCATTCTTACGCTTACGCTATCAACAACCTAACCGTCCTCGTTCATTTAAAGTTCCTGGCGGTAAGATAGGTGCTTGGATTATTGCCGGTGTTGGTCTTATTTCATCAGTTTTCGGTATAGTTCTTGCCTTTTATCCACCAGCACAAGTTAAGGCAGAAGTTGGATCCCCAGTAACTTATGTAATTGTTATTGCAATTTTAGTTGCTGTTGTTTTACTTACATGTTTAGGACTTTATCTTCTTTCTAAAAAACACCCAAATTGGGTAAATCCAAAAAACGAATTTGCTCCATTTACGTGGGAAATTGAAGGATTGAAGAAACCGGAAAAAGTTACATCAAACATTCCTACTGTATTAATGTCTAAAGGACAGAATCCAATGGGGATGCCAATTAAGCGCCCATATAAACCTGATCAGCAAGTATCAAAAACAGTAGTTGATGCGGATGAACGGAATGAGTCAGTTGCAGAGAATCAAAGCTAATTTCTAGTAAAATAAATATATTCTTTCCTGTTGGTAAATAGTTACCCTATTTCACCAACAGGATTTTTTATTGCATAAAAAAGAGGCCATAGCCTCTCTTAACTTAAAATCCTTCTTCGACCAATTCAATTAAGTTTACTAGGAGTTTTTGCTATGTCCTCTCTTAATGAGAGCATTAAATTTCATCTCAATATTGAAGATCCTAATATTATTTTAAAAAATATATTAACGGCAAATATCATAATCTCTATGTAGCTGAACTTATTCAGCCCTATTGTCCTTACTGTCTTTCCTCTAACCTTAAGCATAATAGTCATTACGTTTCTAACATTCGTTTCATTACTGCTGATGCTAGTAAGCACATTACTATCAGATTAAGAAAACAACATGTTCTTTGCAATGACTGTTTAAAAAGATCTATGGCTCAATCTAATCTGGTTAATATATATTGTCACACCTCTAATGTCTCAAAACTTAAAGTCCTTTCTGCTCTTACTGAAGATTGTTCTATGACTAGGAACATAATGTATCTGTCAACACGGTTCAAAGAGTATTAGAATCCTGTTCTTCTAAGTTCTATGATAGTCTCCCTGAACACCCAGCTTTTGATGAATTCAAAGGTGTAGGCAAAAAGCTTCACTTCATTTGTCTAGATGGTGATACTCACAAAGTTGTTCAAATTCTTAGGACTCGTTTCAAGCCTGATATTCTACACTATTTTTATAAGTTTACTCCTAAGGCTCGCTCAATGGTTAAAACAGTCACTATGGATCTTAACTGCTATTATCCACTTGGATTATGCAGGACTTTACGACTGCTATTCAAAATAAAGATGAAAAGAAAGTTATTCACTTATTTCATTCAAAACAAGCGGTTGGTAAACAAATGCATCAAACACTACTGACCTTTAAGCATAATTATACCGATGTCCTAAATGGTATATCTTCTAACTACTCTAATTGTTGTCTTGAAGGTATCAATCGCAAAATTAAATAGATTGAGCGCACCACTTACGGATACAATAATTTTAGGCATTTATTAATTAGACTAGAGGAAAATTTCGTCAAAGAAAAAGAGCCAAACAACTATTTTCTAGTTGTTTAGCTCCCTTTACAAACTATTCATCAACAGGATTTGACAAACAGCCAATTTTGTTTTTATTAAACCTTGATTTAACAGCGTTTATTATTTCTGGAAATTATCTAGATTATTCAAATTTTAATTTTTCTTTTTTCGATTAGCACTTAAGCCAAATAATCCAATTCCTACTGCAAGTGCTCCAGATATAATGGCGAGCATATCCTTGTGAGCACCTGTTTGAGGCAATGTTTGATTATTTTTCTTAATCTGGCTTCTTGGTACTTGTTTTCCTATAGTTCTTTGTACAGTATTCACAGTCTTTATTTTACTTGTCTTATTAGTTGAAACTTGTGATTTTACTGGTGATACTTTCTCAGATTTCTTATTATTCGCATTCTTAGTTGGAGTAATAGGATTTTCTGGTTCTTGTAGTTTGCTATAAGCAATCCTTACAATTTGATCCTCAGTAGCTGGAGTTACTGATTCTTCTGGTACTTCATTTGAAGTGTAGCCTGGAATCTCTGGTGCACTGTACTTGTTCCAGTTACCTGAACTCTTATCCCATTCTCCGTAAGTTACCTCACCATTTACTGGATCAGTGTACTTAGGACGAGTGAAGGTTACAGTTTGTACAACTTTGTTCTCACTTCCATCTGGGTTTTCAACAATAATTGTTCTCGTTACTGTCTTAGTATCAGTTGTTTCAATTGCTGGATTCTTACTGTACTTCACAGTTACTGTCTTGTCTGCAGTAGCTGGAGTTACTGATTCTTCTGGTACTTCATTTGAAGTGTAGCCTGGAATCTCTGGTGCACTGTACTTGTTC
>ERZ808051.1260-NODE-1260-length-17921-cov-6.041751_pt1 | contig 17921 bp, 22 predicted proteins | sample MGYA00380199_ERZ808051 | MGnify/ENA primary metagenome ERZ808051 (study PRJEB31490, sample SAMN06133391) | mouse gut metagenome | isolation source: J11 | host: mice | place: China: Chengdu | collected 2015-05 ...
GGTCAAAAACTATACCGACATTTTTCAGGAAATGCCTGTTACTGCTGGGTTTCTGAAAAACATCGGTATAGTTTTTTTGTCGGTATAAGTGGTATACATAATTCTCCGGATATCATCCGAAAACTGGAAAAAGGAACTGACGTCCTCCCAGTTTTTCTCCCAGTTGCTGATGGCATAGGGGTATTTCTTTCCCCACTTTTCCCTGACTGCCTCCAGTTCCGACAGGGCTGCTGCCTCAGTCGGGGCATTGTAAACTGCCTTGAAATCGGACGAAAATTTCTTCAGGTCCTGGTAATTTACATATTTAAATGAATTCCGGAGCATATGGATCACACACCTCTGGATCTGGGCATCCGGGTAAACGGCGCTGATTGCCTCCTTAAAACCGGCGAGTCCGTCGACACAGAAGAACAGAACATCCCTCAATCCGCGGTTTTTCAGGTCATTCAGCATCCCCAGCCAGAATTTGCTGGTCTCATTGGCACCCACAGTAATACTCAGGATGTCCTTGTAACCTTCCGTGGTAACCCCCAGCACCACATAGGCGGCCCGGCTCAGAATCCGCCCCTCTTCCCGCACCTTGTAATGGATGCAGTCCATGAAGACAAATGGATAGACTGCATGGAGCGGGCGGGTCTGCCACTCCTTGACCTGGGGAAGGATCCGGTCAGTGATTTTGCTGACCATCTCTGCGGAGAGTTCCACTCCGTAGAGATCCTTCAGCTGGTCATGGATATCCCGCGTGCTCATACCCCGGGCATACAGGGAGATCACCTTTTCCTCTATGCCGGAGATATCCCTCTGGTATTTGGGAACCAGTTTTGGCTCAAACTCCCCGTTGCGGTCCCGTGGGACATCGATCTGGAATTCCCCATACTGGCTTTTAAGGTTTTTGGTGGAATGCCCGTTTCTCTTGTTGTCGGACTGGAGATCCCCCTTCTGGTTTTTTTCATATCCCAGGGTGGCATCCATTTCGGCTTCCATCAGTTCCTGGAGGATATCTTTGAAACTATCCCTGAGAAGGGAATAGACATCCGCAACACTGGTGATGTTGTTTTCTGAAATAATCTGTCGAATCTGCTCCTTTGCTACTGGCATAAAAATACTCCTTTTCGATAAGAATTGTCATATCTGAATTCTTACCAAAAAGGAGCCATTTTTTTCCAAAGACACAAACTATTTTACACTACCGATGACGAGACTGGCGTGGAAGGTTTCTATATCTTCTAAACTGTATCGTCTTGTCATCGACCCTTTGCAAAAGCTCATCTAACATATGTTCGATGAACTCCCGTTCTTTTTTACATCTTTAAAAATCGCAATTTCCTATAAAATAAAAAAATGTGTGCGGCACAACTGGATTTACGCAGCCATGCCACACACTGTATTTCGATTATATTACTTTTTTTCACATCCAAGGTCAGTTAGTTACAGTACAGCATCGATTCTATCAAGAGCCGTTTTCAGCATCTTATTCGTCACCGCAAAGTTAATGCGGACAAACCCTTTTCCTTCCGTGCCGAAGTGCTCCTCCCCGTCATCGAAATGAATATGTGCCCTATCCATAAAAAACTGATTCAGATTTTCTTTCCCGATTCATGCCTGACTGCAATCGACCCAAAGAAGGAAGCTCGCCTCTGGACGATATGGGACTAAAGGCAAATGGTGATTCTCAATAAAGTCCAGGGTATCCTGAAGGTTCCTCTCAAGATATCCGCGAAGCTCTGTCATCCATTCATCCGCCTCACCTTCCGGATCCATCTGAACATGACGCAGAGAATTATATTCTCGGTTCTTCCGGATGTCCTCCAGATTGAAAGATCTGCTGACTGCTGGTTTCATCATCGCCCTCATCATCCCTTTACAGCATAAACTATCCTTTCAGCATCCCTGCATATTTAACTTTTTCTGCTTCGGGTACCTTCAATGCCTCCATCGCCTGATCAGCAGTTAGCTTCAAAGTTTCCATCAAATTTTGGATTGCATTTAATGTTGTTATTTCTGTGCCCCGCTCCAGACCAATTGCAATTCCTCTCTCCTCCACACCTTTGCTCAGGTTACACATAGCTGACACCTCGCTTTCCAATGTCTTTGTCATCGCAATATCAAAATCATCCCGCAGGATTTTCTTCTTCTCTCCTGCCTCTTTTTCTGAAGACAGCAGTACATCCAACAACTTTAATATCCCTGTGTAATTATCATCTCCTGCATGGCCCAGGCAGATCATAACCACCGTTAACAGATCATAATTCTCTTTCCGTTCCGATACCTGGCCCACCAGATTCTCTTCCTGAATACAATATCTGGTGATGGTATTCTCTCTTTTCTTCGGTGGGTTGGAACAGATCCATATGGAATATACCTTCTTTATCTTCTCATAATGTGTTTCCGTAAATTCTGTACCATATTGCGAGGAGATCATCCGGCTGCAATAATAGAAAGCCCTTTTGATGATCGGATATCCTGGATAAAAGTCATTTTGTGCTTCTATATTGATGATCAACCGTATGGTTTCTCCAGTTCCCGGAACAATGGCCAGAAAACGGATATCATAAGTGATCGTCCCTTCCTGGATGGTGCTGTCCTCGGCATTGGCTCCCCGAATCTGTTCGCTGCTATCGCATGAACCCTCATCTGGATTTACTGCCGTTTCTGCGATCTGAGGACTCCCCTCTATATATTTTTCTGCTATCTCATTGACACTATGATCCTTATATTCTTCCAAACAGCTTTTCATGATCCAGGCAAGGATAATCTTATTTGCCAGGAGCCGTTTACATGCCGCATCATAAGCAGCCTTTTCACCAGCCGCTGTAATATTTTTTGCCGGGATATTTTCAATTTCCATAAAATCAGCTCCCTCCCTCTGTATATCCCTATTTTAACATATCTATTTTCAATAATCTATCAGTTTCGATAAAGCAAAAATAAAAGACTTCCCAACTTTTGCAAAAATTTCTTCCCTCTTGGGTTTAGTGAACCCTACGTTTATACGAATACCGGACTCTGTCATAAAAATTTGCTTCACCCTACACCATTTATTTATTTCATTTTTCAGCTCTCTTTTCCTTAATTGTATGCACTCTGCTCTCCAAACGCAATCCATCTCCTTATTCTCACCCAAATGTCTGCCCTATGTCAAAATGCAGTTCCTTCTCCACCTCTTCATTACCAGTTTCTTCCTGTTCCAGCGCCTTTCCGAATTTTCTAACCCCTTCCTGATACTTGCTCTCCGATACATGGGTATAGATATCAATGATTGTGCTGTAATGCTGGTGCCCCATAATACTCTGGACCACCTTGGGCTGCATCCCCGCCTCAAAACAACGGCTGCAGAAGGTATGCCGGATCGCATGAGGATACATATCCTCAAAATAGTGAGGCTCCCTCTGCTCCTGTACTGACTGGGATGCCTCTTGCTCATTGATGGGGCAACCAGGAAGATACAGAAATCGATCCGGGATTATGCCGGGCAAGTCCTTAGCTGTTGGAAAGCAGAAGGCTACATTAAGGGGTTCTCTTTCGTACTCACTAGACACACCATCACCGGCATTCAGATCGACCTCTGATCATTTCCTATCGTCTGGCTCATCTCTCCGTCTGCGAGGTGATGAGCCTGATCCAGGGTTGCCTGATCATATCTCAAAAACAGCCCTATTTTCAGTTTCCTCCTACCTTTTTTTAAGTATGGCTCAAATGTTTTATTGGGAGTTCTGCGAATAACTTTTTGGAACATATTTGAGATCTGATGGGAAATCAGATTGAAATAGTCGATGCATAATTATGCAAAACAGGGCTTCCAAAGATCGATTGTTAAAGAAATTTTAAAGCATCCCCCTCCTGAGTGGTTTCCAACTCTCTCTAAGAAGAATGCGAAGTTGTACATAGATTTTCATGTACAGTTTATGTACAACTTTTCCATTAAGATGTGATATTTTACGGTAAGCTGCGATAGTTCCAGGAAACAGCAAAAAAACGCCGGAAACCTTGATTTTAACGGCTTCCGGCACTTTATGATAAGTTACGATAGTTTGCAATCAAAACCTTCCAGTTAATCGTTACATTCCCATCTGCTTTGCGAAGTTTCAACTCCCCAGCAGATATCTAATATCTTCCAAAGCCCCATATTTCCTTACTTTTCTAACATTTATTCCCGATTTGTAAAAAAAAACCGTCCATTTTCCTACTCAACTATCATGAGTAAACCCTTTCCACTACATAATTCCGATCAAACTGCCGTACTCAACCGCAGAACCACCTTGTGACGGCGCATTCACAAGGAAATCACCAACTGCTTTAGCTTCCTTCTGTTTAATATCATCCAGTACATGGGTATAGGATACTGTTGTATTATAATTTGCATGACCCATTATTTCCTGTACTGTCCGAGGGGTCATACCCTTTTCAAAGCATCTGGTAGCAAATGTGTGTCTCAATGCATGCGGATGAATTCTTTCAAATTTTTTAGGAATTTCTCCCTTATATCGCGCCTCTCCCTGGAAAATTGCATTAATCTGTTCAGTGATATATCTCATATCGCTTTCAATGCTATACCTTCCTATGGGAGAACCCATTGAGGTAAAAAATACTAAGTCGCCAAATTCCTCAGGCTGCCTCCATCGCTCTCCCAATTCCTGCCTGCGGACCTTTATTTTTTGTTTCTGCCGCAGAAGAATTTCCCTGGTTTCTCCAAAAAATGGTATAGCCCTGACAGAATTATCTGTTTTAGGAGATGTCAGCTTCATCAGCTTTTTTCCATTTTCATACTGATAGGAAAGAGTCCTTTTTACATAGACAAACTTGTTGGTAAAGTCAATATCATTCCACTGAAGACCTCCTATCTCTCCAATCCGCATACCGGTCAAAAGCATGAAATTATACATTTCCTCATACCAGCTATTACTTTTTCTGAGATAATTTAAAAAAATGTCCTGTTCGTCTACTGTCAAAACTCTGCGTTCCACTGCCTCGCATTTCGGAATCACAACTCCCACAACCGGATTTATTCTCATCAATCCATTGGCAATCGCGGCCTCGACACAATTTTGAAATATTCCTGTTGCCTCCCGAACCGATTTTGAAGTTCGGCCTGCTTCCAACATATCCGCAATAGCAGTCTGCACATGGAGTTGCCGAATCTCTGTCAACGGTTTTGTGCCCAGACGGCTACCATAGTAGTTGACAAACTTTCTCTTATACGATGGGGAACCGCCGTCTTTTAACGTAGGGGCCTTATACTTAGAGTACCATTCCTCAAACCATTCATTCAACGTAATCTTGCTGCCATCAACTTCGGGCATTAAATTATTACGTTTTGCAGCGGTTACAGCGGCAGCCAAATCTTTCTTCAGCTGCGTTGCATTCCAGCCATACAGAGTAATTGGTTTTCCCTCTACCTGTGCTCTGGCTATGTACCTTCCATCCGGTCTTTGAGATAACCCCCTTCCAAGTTCCTTACCTTTTAAGTCTTTTCCCATAATCTGCCTTCCTTTCGTGCTTGTTGTTCCACTAAAAGATTTGTGCAAATTATTAAAAAACCACTTAAATGCCTCTTTAACTGCCTTGTTTCAAATGGCAGAACATGAGTATTGCAGGCTTTTTCTCATTACCTTCACACTCTATGCTATCAAAACGATTTTTAAAATGTCAAGGGCATTTTTGAATTTCTTAAATATTTTGCATCCCGTCAGAAAAATTTTTACATTTTTAGCTGAAATTTCGCATTTTTCTTTAGTTCCACATCCAGCAACTCCCTATGTATCATCACACGTCTTCCTATACGCACTACAAATTTACAGTCCGGCTTACGCAAAATTTCACCGGCTTTCGTTTTACCAATTCCAAGATACTCACAAAATTCCTCAACAGATAATAATGGTTTATCCATAAATTCTCCTCCTGCTACTTATATATTTTCAAATGAACATATGCCAGTTATTCTCCAAAGCAAATCCTTGTGCCGTATTTCCTCGTCCCCCGGCACCGGAATTGTCCTGCCCATCTGCAAAATGGCTTAAACCAGGCCGGATCTTACCATCACAGCCTCGCCTCCCCTCCTTCGGTGAGGGGCAGTCCCCACAAGTCTCCGGCAGATTCTTGTCTTCGCACAGCTTTGAAGGCAAATCCGGCAAAATGTGCTATTAACACACTTTATCGGATATTTGCCAAAGCCATCAGGCCCTTGCCAGGGTCTATTTTGAGTGGATCTTCATCGCGGCAGCTAAATCCTGCCATAGCGTATCCCCCGCATGCTCAGAATCTGCCTGTGTTACAGGACAACTGAACCTATTCTGCTGTCAAGGTACACTAATCTTTATAGCCTTTCATAAAATAAATAGGATTCTTATAAGACTTTTTTGGAATTTTTCTTAGATAATTTCAGATTCATTTACATTTCGGAAGTGATTTCCATATCTAAAAGCTGTCTCCTCAATCATGTATGCTGCCATTCTATACATAAACTCAAACAGGCTTATCCCCTGCATACACAAAAAGCCGCAGTTTCCCGCGGCCTTTCTGCTATTGATCCCTATTCCATACTTTTTCTACCACTCTTGCATAACACTTTCATACAATCTGATCTTTCCATCATCGGTAAGCAATGTCAAATTTTCTTCTATTGCGGTTGCCATAATTAATCGATCAAATGGGTCTGCATGAATCATAGGAAGATTTTGGATCCTTTCAAGATAATCTGTTTTTATTGGAAGAATTATAATCTGTTTCTCCTCACACTTTTTTTCCAGTTCCTTCACTGTTTCTGGAATATCCAGCTTTTTAATGGTTTTCTTAATCGCCACTTCCCATAAAGAAGCAATACTTAAATAAGCCTTTTCGCTTTTCTCTATCCTCTCAGCCACTCTTTCCGGAAGCATTGGATCATCATGTAAAAACCATAGCAATGCACAAGTATCTAATAAAATCATCACATATACTCCTTGAAACATTCTGGCGTTTCATTAAAATCATCCGCTAAAATAACTCTGCCCGAAAGCCCTCCTCTTGTCCTGTACTTCTTATTGTCTGTTTGCTCTATATCTGTTAAAGGCTTTCTCGACTTAGAAAAACGTAAAAATCCCATAAATTGAATCACTTGTGCTAAATCCTCATCTGAAAGAAGCCCTGCCTCTTTAATTACCTGCTGCTGCAATGTCATATTACACACGTCCTTTCCTCAATGACTTAGAACAATCAAAACCATAAAATTATAATTATCTTACCATGAAAAAGGGTTGAAATCAATGATGAAGATTTTTGTAAATTCGTCATGAATCTACATAAACTCAAACAGACTCATCTGCCTCGGCATATTCCGTTCCTCCTCCAGATACTTCTGATGACTCCTCTCCAAAGCCTCGATCTTCTCCTGGCCGAACCACTTTAGGGCATGGTGATAATCCAGAGAAAACGGCTCCAGGCTGCCCCAGCCGTTCCGTACAATCTTCTGCTCCAGCCTTTTCTCCCGCTTTTCTTTCTGCTTTGCACGGTTCTGCTTTTTCAGTTCCTTATTCCGCTTCTCCTGATCCGAAGCATGGACAATGGTAATCCCCTCCCGGATATCCTGCAAATCCTGAAGCAGGTCCCGGCTTTCCCTTTGTTCGGCCCGAATATTCACTACCTCTACTTTCCAGCCATAAAGAAACATCTCACTGTGGTACTTCGTCTGCTCATGACTGATAATCTGTTTTCTCCCATACCGCACAATATTCTCACAGATTGTCATGGATTTGCTGGTTTCCAGGAGGCGGCAGCCCTTCTGAATACTGATCTCCTTCTGGCCGTCAAACAGCGTACCATCACGGCGGATTCGTGTAATCTTCACATCATAGAATACATTCCCCCGTTTTTTGGAAATCGGCGTGTGCTTCAAGTCACAGATTCCGCCTGTATTCATACACATCCTGGCACATTCCACCGGGTCATACCTCTGCTCCCATTGCTCCGTCCATTCGTTATAGCTGGCTTGCCAGCAGCATACATGGCCTTTCTTCTGCTTTTTTAATTCCTCGTACTTTTCTCGGATTCTCTTGTGACGTTCATCACGGACCCGATCTCTGCTGTACCCATAATCATAGGCCACATCCACCTCATGACAATCACACTGGCTGATTTTGCAGATACCGCCGCCGTCAACATAATCCAGCAAAGGGCTGCGGAGTGTACAGTGTTCTTTTTTATAAGGGCAGGGAATCACCGGATTATTATTTTCCGGTTTCCAGTCAATCCCCATATAAGACATATATCCGTTTGAGAAATCTGACCCCCGGCACAAAAGCCCGCAGCCAGTGGAATAGACCTTCTGGTTCCGATACCAGTTTTCGTACTCAAACCCTCCCATAATGTCAAATAATTTCCGGTCGCAAACCGGATTTGGCATTTTGGCATAGCCGGGATAATGTTCAAAGGTATATCCCTGCTCAAAAAGCTTTTGTGTAAAAAGGTTATATTCTCTCATGGCAGACACCTACAATCCCAGACAAGGCCGCATTCCAAACACATTCTCCATGCGCCTGCGAAGGTCCTCCGGCTCCATGTCATATTCTTTTGCAATACAGTCCTCACAACAGGGATATTTGTAGGCCAGTACCTTTGATATCCGCTTGTCCCAGGTACTGATCTGCCGGCCGCAGCTATTGCAGTATTCATCAAGCCATTTTCCCTTTAACTCCATAAGATCCTCCTTCTTTTCCAAACCTTTTGCATATTGGGGTATCACAAAAGGCCGCAGTTTTCTACGGCCTTTCCAAGATACTCCTGTGATTTCTTTTGGTTCTCAATCTCCTTTTGTCGAAGATAACTTTCAGCTTTTCACCCGTCACAAGGTTCTCTACTTATTTTCTCCCTGCACTCCAAGTCCGGACACAATCAGATTCACCGCCAGCCCAAACCCATGCCGGAACATCCGGCAGCTCTCTGATGAGGTGTATCCACTCATCTTAGAACTGCAGGCTTCAAACAACTTCCATTGTTCCTCATTCAGCTCCTTTTTTAATTCTTCCTGAAGAAGCGTGATCTCTTTCAGCTTTTCATTGCTGTAGCCTTCTGTGGAGCTTACTCCGATGTCTACATTCCCAAAATAAAGTTCTCTCAGGAAATTGTCTCCCACCTCTACCGGCAGCGCCACTGGTGTCTGTTTCCGGTTCAAAGCCTCTGTCATATCCTCCAATGCCCGAATCAATTTCGGAAGCTGGCTCTCGAAAAACCGCCTTCCTGCATTTGTCTGATAAAATTCCATAACGTCTCTCCTCCCTACTCCTTGCCATTCATCTGCTTCGCAATCCGCACTGCCATCTGGTAAGCTTCCTTTGCTCTGCTCTCCAATTTTACGGCAATCTCCATACAGCCGGTCAGCTCCTGATTGATTGCCGTAAGACGGCTGCCATAAAAAATGCAGGTGTCATACAATAACTCCATATCCGCTTCGCTGAATTCCATAGCCTTTATCTCTTTACGCTCCTCTCCCATAGACAGCCACATCCTTCCTTATATAAAGAAACTATCTTCCAGACTCTCCAACAGCCACCAAGAACATCAGGCAGCCGCAGCCAGAATCAGTTCCTCCTTCCGCTCTGTTTCCTGCTTCCTGTCTCCCATTTCCGCAGTTCTAACTGCCTCCATCAAATCTCTTTCCAGCACGTCTGCCAGCAGCTGTCCCTGCAAATGCCCATGCCAGATCTTAGCCTTTTCCTCCCGCAGCTTCTTAAATTCCTCCGCCCGAAGCCTGGAGCTTTCCTCTGCAAGCCGGTAGTCCTCCAGAGTAAGCCGTTTCTGGATCTCTTTCTGCCATTTTCTTAAAAATACCACAGCGTCCTCCAGGTCCTTATTCTGCCTGTCGCCCACCGTCCGTTTCTGCCGGATCGTTCCGTCCGGCTCTACTTCCAGGGTGTAATAGGGCTTGTCCGGTTCCTCTGCCTTCCGAAGAAACATGATATAGGATTCCTGGTTGTGAATCCGCTCATAATAGACATCACTGGAATCGGCGCAGTGCCTTAGGGCCTGTCCCTCATACATGATGTCTTCCGCCCGCTCCGGCGCCACAATCCGGTATTTCTTATCCGCAAATTCATACTTTTCCTTCACGAACCGGCAGATTTTATCAACATCCGGATATTTCCTGGTGACTTCCGCCGCACGCATGGCAATCTCCTTATTCCCACACAGTTCCACAGCCTCATCATGGCTCTCCAGCAGGTTCCTGGGTTTGAAAAACAGCTCCTTTGTAATGTCTCTTTTCAGCCTGACCGACATGGAAAGATAATCTCTCCAGGTAGAAAGAAGCTCCTTTGGCGGTCTGCCGGACAGTATGTATTGTTTTTCCAGATAATTTTTAATCCGCACCACGCTCATTTGTCCCGATATAAAATCCAGGTCTTTCGGCTCCATTTGGTATCCGGAAAAATAATCAATCACCGAATCCGGTATTTCTTTTCCCTGATGTTTCTCTAAAATCAGCCATTTCAGATACAGGCTCCCTCCGTCATGCTCCCTGAGCCGTTTCATCCGGTATCGGTCTATGCCAATGGATTTTGCGAAATCCGAAGACTCCCTGATTTCCAGGTCCGCTTTCCCATTGTAAACCTCCTCAGACAACCGGAACAGGCCGCACTTTACCAGCCTCTCCAGATAAGGCTTCTTTCTTAGATGATAGAAATACTGCTCCGGGTCGATCTGCTCCCTCTGTCGTGCAAACTGGGCCAGCCCCGTCCGCACAAGTCCTTTGCATTCTGTATCCGGTATGGAAATACCGTATAGCCGTCCCTCATATTTTTCTTTAAAATACTGCCAGTATGAACCGGGGCGGCCATAGTCCAGATTGCTGGTCTCAATCCACCGGAAATCCCTTTGTTTGTATACCCCATAGTAAAAGGTTCTGGCTGCCAGACTATCTCCATAAATGACCCGCCTTTCTTCCCTGCAGGTATAGTCCGGGTTTTCATATTCTCCCTTCTTATAACAGCGCCATGCACAAAACTCCCGCAGCACCATTCCGTCCCGGCACTCCTGGAGCAGATAGACATACTGCTTATCCGTCCAGAAACTGCCTGCCCGTCCCCTGGCCTTAAACTGGATTTTATGGCCGTAGATTGGGCACTCGCCCTCTTTATTGTGCCTGGGCTTTTCAATGGGAACCTCCTTTTCACACCAGCTGCAATACCCTTTCTGGTTCTTTTTCCTGGAGTAATCGTAGAATATGTAATTCTGCCCGATTCCCTCCTTATCTACCCAGTGGTCCCAGTCCTTTGGCAATTCCGGAACCTGCTCCAGATACCGGTCCCAAGGGTCCGTCTCCTTTTTGTGCCTTTTTTTAAGCTGTTCCTCCCGGATCTTCCTCTGATATTCCAAAAGCCCCTTGTATCCGTCTCCCGAAACACCCAGATACTCCTGCAAGATTTTGTTATCTTTTGGGCCCATATATCTTTCCGTTCCCCAGAAGGCGTGAGGCCAGTCCAGATAATCCACCTTCGCCTCCCTCCATTTCTCCAGAACAGAATCCCAGGTCACAAAGCTTCCCGCCTCTCTGTCCACAAATACCTGATACACGGGCTTGTGACTGCCTATGCGCAGATCCCTTGTGAGAAACAGTGATACCTTCAGGATTCCCCTCTCCACACGGCACCTCATAAAAAGGCCCCGGCTGAAAGACTCCTGACCGTCATACTCACTTTTCTTTGGCACTTCCCTTTTTGCCATCTCCATGATCTGTCTTGTTGCATTTAAGCATTTCAGTTTCTTTAGCTGTGATTTCTTCATGCTGGAATCGCTGCTCCTTTCCTCGTGCTTTCCACTGGATTTCCATGGACGTTGTACCATGTATCCGGCAAAATTTCTTTACCGTCAACCACATAAAGTCCCATTTCCGATACCACTGCGCTTCCGCTTTTTTCCTTTACAATTCCAAGAATATCCCCCAGTTTTCCGCAGGCCCTTGGCGATTTTCCTCTGACGATCACAAAGCCTTCCTTTCCCATTCCTCTCTCCCTGCACACCCGCCGGTTATTCTCCCGGAGGGGATGATTCCAGATATAGTTCAGGCTGTGGGCCACAAACTCCTCCAGGTTCAGCCGCTTCACCAAACGCAGCCTGGTACAGGAAATTCTGCTGCCATTTTCATCATCATTGATATCCCCGGCTGCTGCCACCAGATAGTAGACCGATTTCTCCATCCGGGGATAATACGTGAGACAATCCAGAGGATTTTCTGCACAGTGGAAGCCGTTCTGGCCGCAGTTAGCCTTAGGCTCCTCATTCCAGCGGTCAGGAACATACTGGAAACGGTTTCCTCCTGATGTACAGGACAAATCCGAGTCAAATCCTTTGTAGGCAAGTATCATCTCTCATTTCTCCTTTAGCTTTTCTTTATGCCGCCGGTCCCATGCTAAACATGGAAACCTGCCCTTCAATCTGCCCTTTCTGTGCAGCCTGTGGTTCTGTCTCCGGCAAATCTGCTGCCTGGATATTTTCCGATAACATATCACCGGTTCCCTTTTTCTCTGTCAGACTCTTTTCCGGATCTGTCATGCTTCCATAGATACCCGATTTCATAGCATCCCCTGCCTCTGAACTCTTTTTTGATGTCTTAGAAGTTTTAGAGGTTTTGGAAGCCTTCTTTTTAGAAGTTCCCTTGCCCGAAGCCTTATTTTCCTTTGGCTTATTCCGGTCCGCAAACTCCTTCTCCACTTTTTTCCGCTTTTCTTCCAGATCTGCTTTATCATCCAAAGTATAGTAGCTTTTCACCCACTCAAATACCTGGTCTGATACTACAGCCACCGCCGTATTCCGTCTGGCCTTTTTCTGGTTTTCATCTAACAGCCCGTATGCCTGCTCCATCACATATTCAATACATCTTTGCAATGTCTTATGCTCCTGAAGCATGGACTCCTGAAAGCCCGGTTCGCTGCAGCACCGGAGCAGATAACCGCCGATCACGTTTCCAAAAAGAGGATCGTTCAGAGTAAGCATTTCATCCATCAGCTTCGCCCTGGCCGTGTCATAGGTCTTTTGGGACTCTCCCACGTCAACAAGAAAATACCGCTTCCCCAGAAAAAACGCTTCCAAATCCTCATCCATTACCCGGTTTTTGTCTGCCAGCTCCTTTAGCTTTTCCTTCATTCCCAGTCGCCGCAGTTCCGCTGCCATGCGGTTGACTTCATGGATATTTTCCATCTTATCAAAAATGCTTTTTGCCATATTCATTCTCCCTGTTTAGAAAATCATCGTACCGAGCAGGGGAGGCTTTGCCCCTACTCGCTGCGCCGGGCCCGGCCAGCTTTTGCTGGCAAAACTCCTCTCGGGGCCCGTGTGCATAAATAGGACCGGGAATTTGATTTCTTCCCGGCCTTTTCCCAGATCAGGCCGCAAGATTACCTTCCTGCTGCCCATCCTCTCCATATTCCATTTCCGGCAGGGCAGTCTCTCCGCCCGCCTGCTGGTCAAGCCCCATTCCATACTGTCCTTCCGTTTCCTCAAGCCCTGGCTCCTGCGCTTCGCTTTCCGCCAAAGTCCCCTGGTTTTGAAGTCCTTGTCTCTCCTTGTCCTCCCGTTCCAGCAGCTCCAGCAACGCCAGTATAATTCCCCGGCACCAGGGATTCATCCATTTCCGGTTAAAGTCCTGGATATCCTTCACAATCCTCTCCCAGACCTCATCCGTGTAATCTCCCCCTGCGTACTGCTTAAAGAAACCATAACATTCCTTCATCACATCATTGTAGGGAACCTTCACCGCCTCATCCAGTCTGCCGATAAATGCCATGAGCAGCGGTTCATCCTGATACACGTCAATCAACGGCTCCAGCCCCAGAGGCTGTGTCCCGTTAAAAAACACGAACATATCATTGAACAGGTTCCTTACCAACATCTGATAATCCATTCCTGTCTCCTTCCTATACGTTTCCTGGTTCTTACACTCATTCAGTGTTCCTGTGTCCTGCCAGATTCCCTGTATGTTATCAGACACCTTACACCTCACCGACTTCTTGCCTTCTATCTGAGGTTTTATCTCTGTCAGGACGCCTTCTCCTCAAACAGTGTAAACTGGCCAGACATGTCTTTTTTGCCTTTCTGGCTGTTTTTGTTTCTCCTGGCCGGCTTCTGCTCCTTCTGCAAAACAGCCCTCCGGTATTTTGCCAGTTCTGCTAAAATCCCTTCCTGCCGTACCTCCTGTTTCATAAGAAGATATTGTTTCTGCCTGATTGCCTCCTCCAGGACCTTCCCATGATCAAGAAACACCGCGGCTTTTTCCATCTCCTTATTCTTAGTCCTCTGCCCAATCACATAAGTTTCCAGCCAGAGATAATCCGGTGAATTCCGATACTGATACAAAGCCCTCTCAGCACTTTTTACTAAACTATCCGTATCCGCCATATAATCTTCCGCAATCTCCGGCGGCAGTGGGGAATAATAGCTTTCCGGAAACCGGGACTCTTCAAGAGCCTCCTCAATCCGCTCTACCAGTCCTTTTATGGCAAGGCGAAGACGGTTTAAATACACTCCGTCTGTCTCCTTTCCTTCTGGGCAGCCCCTGATGTACCACTCATTCCAGCGGTCAAACAACTCTTGGAGGCTCTCTCCCAGCTCCTTCTCCAGTTTCTGGGTTTCTTTCTCCGCCTTTCTCTCAGACTGCCCATGCCACAATCCGCAGGACAATGTCTCCAAATCCTCATCACCAGCCAAAAACCCGCAGACATATCCGCTGCCCTGGCTGCTGCAGCCATAGCGGTACCGCCCTTTTAAGCGGCCTTCCATCACCTCTTTCCTTCCTTTCTCCAGATTTCTGCAGTTCCTGCATGAATGTTTCTCCACAAAGATCTGTGCCTCCTTCCTATGCCGCTGTTCCGGCGTCATCTCCAAACTCTAATTCTATCTGCCCATCAATCTGCCTTTCCTTTTTCCCATTCCCATACATCCACCACCGAAACACGCTTTCCCCGTCCTTCCAGCTGCCCTTAGGTTTCCCCAAAGCCGTGCGGACTTCCACCATCCGGTCGAAAGCACGGATATAGGCCCTGGCATATTGAGGATAACGGGCAAATTCCCGTTCCCGGTTTTTTGTGCTTGCAAGGGGACATCCCAGACAGCCAAGCCTTTTAAATCCCTGGTCATACAGGACACAATAAGGGAGACGATAGGTACGGATAAACCGCCATACCTCCTCTTCCGTCCAGTCAATGATAGGATTCAACACACGTTTTCCCTTCAAGGCGCAGGTTTCCACCTGGCGGCGGGATTCTTCATTGTCACAGTTTAGGTAAATGGGATCTTTAGAAGTCAGAATTTCCAGATTAGTTCGTTGTTTTCGTTTCCTGCTCTCCTGCCAGCGGACTCCGGTTATGGTAAATGCTCCCTCGCCGCCATGCTCCTTCAAAGCCTCACAACAGTAGCGGGCCCTTCTCAAAGGCGGGATCTGTTTCTTTACAATCAGCTCCCACATAGTAAGTTCCGGCTTTTCTACCTGCACCTCCGGATAATCCCTTCGGATAAACCGGACTAATTCCGGCGGGTCCACAGTTGTCAAATGGTAGTGGGCCGTAAACCTTACTCCGGCCATCTTTGCCAGCCAGTATGCCGCCACGCTGTCCTTTCCTCCGCTGAATGCCAGGTAATATCCCTCCGACCGGTATCCCAGCGCTGTCTCCTCAAACATCTGGAATAAACTTATGGCCCTGGCAATCTTTTTTGGCAGTTCATCTATGAATGTATATTGTTCCATTCTCTCCCGTCCTTTGCAAAATAAATTCTGCTCTTGACGGAAAAGCCATTCTTTATCCGGTGTGTCTTTTTACGCCTCTTACCGTTCCTTTTCAAGGCCAAAGCTCACAGTAGCCCCGCCTCTAAGAGACAACCCGAAGTTTTCCCCGGGAAATGAGGGAATGAAACCTTTCTAAATCTCAAATCGTATATTCGCAAAAGCCATCGGCTTAATCTCCAGAATGGTCACGTTGGAAATTTTCCGGTACGGCCGTTTTGCGTTGCGATTGTCCACCCAGTCTCTCATCTGCATTTCAATCTCCATACATGCCTCCTCATGGTCCGGGTTCAGCAGCGCGTATTTTTTCGCTGTTCTCCCATTTCCCCTTATGGTCATGTAGGAATAAGAGACCTCATAAAGCGTGGCCCGGATTCCTCCGGAAAGGAACTGGGACGGGTGGAGTTTTTTCATAAACTCCCGGTACTCCTCAGTAGCCGGAAGCGTTCCTCCAATTCCGATTTCCTGAAAACAGGCTAAATCCGCATAGTTATGGATATGCACGGCTGCTCCTTTCCTTATCAGTTATGCCACCACAATCCGGTCTCTTTCGTAGTCATAGCGGTAAATATGGTCGGAAAGCACCTGAGACGGCTCCAATACCGACTGGTTGATCCCCCGGACGATTTCCGTCAGCTCACCCAGCTTATCCTCATCACTGAAAGGCATTAAAAGAACCTCATCCACACTGCTTGGAAGAATCACTAAGTCTTTTCCACATTTTGCGGCACATTCCTTTAACACTCCAGGATATAACAAAACAGAAGCCCCATTTCTAATCAGAAGATTCGTCAGATAGTATAAGGTATTATCCTTCATGTTCTCCACAGGCCGTAGAATATTCAGGATCTCCGGTGTGATTTCTCCATCCATTAACAATAAGGATACAGCGGTCTCATCCATCTCCACAAACCTGGCCGGCATTCTTTCAGGAGCATTCCTTAATGCCTGCTGGTATAACTCCTGCGCCGTCACCTTCCATGTCTCCCTTAGATATTCATTGACCGGAACCCCTATCTCCATTCCATCCTTTTCTTCCAACCTCACATAAAAGATAATGGAAAGGTCAAGGAATGGAATATGGGGTGTATTGAGGAGCCGCTCCTGGTTCAAACCGGTATTGACCAGCTTAAACAGGAGTTTTTCTTTGCAGAAGTCAAAATCCATAACCTGTCCTGCCATTGTTTCCCCATAGTTTTCCACATAATCGGAAAGACAGCACAGCCTTACAATTTGGTCAGCTATCTTCTCCAATAGATCTTCCGACTCCTCTTCGGTCATCTGGTCATAATATCCATTTAACAGCGCTGCCGGGGCAGTGTTGCTGTCGCTGTCCTTTTTTACAGTCAGCCTGATATTCTCTGTCCCGTTGTTTCCCAAACTTCGCTCCAGGTTCACCTCATAATGATCCCCTGCCTTTTCCTGAACCCTGACTCTCATCTTCTCCGCAAATGTTTTCAATGTCATGATTCACGTTTCCTCCTTCGCTTTTTTTAGATTTCTCTTTACAGTAGAACTGTCACAGCCAAGAATATCGGAAATCGCTTCCAGGCTGTATCCTTTTTTCTTTAACACATAAATTCTTTGGTTTCTTTCTGCTCTTCCTGGTACCGCTGTCTGGTCTAATGGTCTGCCTCTTCGCAAAGGGCGCCCCCGGCTCTGTTGTCCCGGGCCGTTGTCATAAAGCCTCCGGGCTGTGCTGGCACCCACACCGTTTATAATAGCGATGAGCAGGCAGAAACAGCCGTCCATGTCGTATACCTTGGTCGCTGAACTCTTTTCATTGGTCTTTTTTGTCCCCTCCTTTCCATCGGATTTTGCACACAAAAAAGAGACACCGTTCCATTTTCTGTATGGGATGTCTCTCTAATCTGCAGCAAAATAGCCGCTGTTATTTGGTTTTCTTGAATTTTTATCAGACAGAAACAAACGTGTCTCTGACTGAAATGTAGTGTCCGGGCCTAAGGAATCCTCACTGCCCTGCGCTTCTGGCGTTTGGACCAGAACAAAAAGTGTGTGCGGTCTGTGGACTGCATAAATCAACTTTCATGGTTATTTTAGCACTATATATTGTGGTTGTCAATATATTATAATATGTATGTCACGACAAACGCATGAATGGATCTTTTTACTTAATTTCGATCTTTGCTCTTTTTTTTAAGCGTTTAATACCTCCTCC
>ERZ808051.1262-NODE-1262-length-17883-cov-3.912108_pt1 | contig 17883 bp, 14 predicted proteins | sample MGYA00380199_ERZ808051 | MGnify/ENA primary metagenome ERZ808051 (study PRJEB31490, sample SAMN06133391) | mouse gut metagenome | isolation source: J11 | host: mice | place: China: Chengdu | collected 2015-05 ...
AACCTGAATCACAAAAAATGAGGGACTTTTTTACTGAGATCGCAAAAAAATGAGGGACTTTTTCCCGGCATACCACAAAAAAATGAGGGAATCCCCCCTCATTTTTCAGATCTCCGGCAGCGCGTACTTCTCCTCATACTCCCTGAACCTCCTGCCGAATTCCTCGCTTCCGTCCCGGAATTTCCGCAAATGCTCATGAAGGCTCATGTCCTGCAGCGCCATGTCCAGCATACAGCCTGCGATGTTGGAGCAGTGGTCGGCCGTCCGCTCCAGGTCCGTCAGCATGTCGGACCACACGAACCCGGCCGTGATGGAGCAGCCCCCCTGCTGCATCCGCAGGATATGTCTGGTGCGCATCTGTTCTTTCAGGCGGTCGATCACCTGCTCCAGGGGCTCCACCGCGGCGGCGGCCTCCAGATCCTGCTCCAGGAATGCCTCCAGGGACAGGTCCAGAATCTCCGCCACTGCCCCGCAGAGCACCTCCAGCTCACGGCGGGCCGCAGGGCTGAAGCTGCGCTCCTTCTGCGCCATCTCCTCCGCGGCCCCCAGGAGGTTCACGGCGTGGTCGGAAATCCGCTCGAAATCCCCTATGGTCTTCAGCAGCTTTGCCGCCTCTGTGCTGTCCGCGGCGGAAATCTGCAGGGCGCTGAGCTTTACCAGGTAGGTGCTTAAGATGTCCTCGTAGTAATCCGTCTTCTCCTCTTTGACCCGAATGGCCTCCGAAAGTTCCGGCGTCAGCTTTTCCAGGGCTCGGATGGCTTCTTTCAGAGATTCCACGGACAGCTTTGCCATGGATTCCGTGACCCTGCGGCAGCGCTCCAAGGCGATGGAGGGCGCGGCGAAAAAGCGCTCGTCCAATTCCATGTATTCCTCTTTCTGCCGTTCATCCGGCACCAGCTTTGTCACCAGCTTCTCCAGCGCGCCGGACCAGGGCAGAATCAGCACCAGACACAGGATATTGAAGACGGAATGGGCGGCTGCAATGCCAAGAAGCGATGCCGGCTCCTGCAGGAACTGCAGATGGAAGACGCCCCTGGCGATGCTGAATACCGCTATCCACACCGCGGTTCCGATGCAGTTGAATGACAGGTGGACCATGGCGGCCCGTCTGGCGTTCTTGTTGGCCCCCACCGAGGAGAGCATGGCCGTGGCGCAGGTGCCGATGTTCTGGCCCATGATGATGGGGATGGCCGCCCCGTAGGACACCTGGCCGGTCACCGCCAGAGCCTGGAGAATGCCCACGGAAGCGGAGCTGGACTGGATGACCGCGGTGAGGGCCGCTCCTGCCAGCACTCCCAGGAGCGGATTTTCAAACATGACGAACAGGCTACGAAACGCCGGAACCTCCCCCAGGCCCGACACCGCCCCGGACATGGTCTCCATGCCGAACATCAATGTGGCAAAGCCCAGGAATATCATGCCAGTGTCTTTCTTTTTCTCCCCCCGGCAGAACAGGTACAGGATAATGCCCGCCAGGGCCAGCAGGGGCGTAAAGGAGGATGGTTTGAGGAGGCGGATGTACCAGCTGCCGCTGTCGATTCCCGCCAGGCTCAAGATCCAGGCCGTCACCGTGGTGCCCACATTGGCCCCCATGATGACATTGACGGCCTGGCGCAGGGTCATGAGCCCCGAATTGACGAATCCCACCACCATCACCGTGGTAGCCGAGGAACTCTGTATCACCGCGGTCACGATCAGGCCGGTCAGCAGCCCGGCAGCCCTGCCTGTGGTGAATTTCCCCAAAAGGGCCCGCAGCTTCCCGCCGGCCCTGCGCTCCAGAGCCTGGCCCATGATGTTCATGCCGAACAGGAACAGGCTTAATCCCCCTATCAGTGTCAGTCCGTTAAAAATATCCATGTTCTCTTCTCCCGTGAATTTCTCTTTGCAATTTTGGGTTTTCTACCTAATGGCTTTTTTGTTTTCTTTATTTATGCCCGGTTTTTATGGAAAAATCCAGGCGGTTTCACGGTTCCCGGGTCCGGCCAGTACGGTTCCCGCTCTCTCCCCGCCGCAGGCTCAGAGACATATAAAAACAAAGTACAGCGCATATCCCGCCAGCATGGCGATTCCGCCAGGACGTCCCAGTTTACGGCCCTTTACGCTGCAGGCCAGGAGCAGTACTCCCGCTGCCGCCGCGGTCCACATGTCGGCCCGAAACTGCGCCGAAAAAGGCACGGGCGTAATCAATGCGGATATGCCTACCACAAAGAGGATGTTGAAAATATTGCTCCCCACAATATTGCCGATAGCGATGTCCGCATTGCCTTTGGCTGCGGCGGACACGGAGGTAAACAGCTCCGGCAGAGAGGTGCCCAGGGCCACGATGGTAAGGCCGATGAAGCGCTCGCTCATGCCGAAGAGCCTGGCCAGATCGGTGGCAGCGTCCACTGCAATGCGGCTGCCCAGGACAATCATGGCAAGGCCGGCCAAAGTGCTCAGAATGGGCTGCCATAGCCTGCCTTTCCTGACAGACGCAGCAGCCAGGGTACCCGAAACCGCGGCTTTGGGACCGGAAGAGGGATTTTCCTGCCCGGGCGCGGAACCGTCGGATTCCGGAAAGCCGTTCTTCTTCGACATCCACAGCAGATAGCTCACATAGGCCAGAAACAATATCGTCAGCACCCCGCCCTCCCAGAGTCCGATGTTCCCGCCTGTCCCCTGGAACAGCAGCAGCAATGTGATCGCAATCATAAACGGAATATCACGGAATAATGTGTGCGCCGAGACCGCCAGAGGAGCCACCACGGAGGAAAGCCCCAGAATGATCAGAATGTTCAGAATATTGCTCCCCACGATGTTTCCGATGGTGATGTCGGCATTTCCCTTTAAGGCGGCCGTTATACTCACCGCCGCCTCCGGGGCGCTGGTGCCCATGGCCACAATGGTCAGACCGATGACCAGCTGGGGGATGCCCAGCCGCCCCGCGATATCGGAGGCGCCGTCCACGAAGCGGTCTGCCCCCTTTACCAGCATCACGAATCCCAGAACCAACAATAACAATGACAGTACCATTTCCATCTCTACATTTCCTCCTTTTTCCGGAAACCGGCAGCCTTTGTCCTTTTTTGCAGTTTGGAAAGAATCCGGCCGACTTGCAAAAAAGCGAGCCTTTCGCTGCATAATCAATGTGCAACAAAGTCTCGCTTCTTATTCACAGAGCCGGATTCCCCCGCCTGCGTCCTGCGCCGGGAGGGTATCGTATTGACGGCAAGGTAAACATGGATCGCATCCATGCAAGCTACTCCCTTTATCAAGGTCAGTTTACCATAGGAAAATCTATCCTGTCAATGGGAAATTTGGCTACGAAATCGCATACGCAGATAGGGTACTGTTCTCGGCTTCGCTTCTCACAGCAACATAATGCACACATACAATAGAATTCAAAAGCAGAATTCTACTCATCGTTAGACAATCCCAGCTCCTGTCCCTGAGCATCGTAATAGCGTACCCTGACCGCCTCTGCCTCCTCTCTGGTCAGCACTCTGTCCCATTCAAAGACGAACATATCCGGGACACTGTTGCCGGCTGCGAAGACGCTCTGTGTCTCTCCGCCCGCCTCCGCAGTGACGCCGGCCACATCCCTGCTGCTGGTTGCTGCAATGGTGACGCTATGGTCAAGGCTCCACTCCTCCCCTATGGTGATATAACCGTTGCTATCCGCAAAAGTCTGTCCTTTTTCAGGGGAGTCACTTCGAATCCCACCGAAGCCTGTGATTTTCCATCCCCCACCGGAAGCGAAATCTTTCCCAAACAGCGCAAAGCACTTTCTGCCTCTGTCGTCCAGAAAGCCTGTCAGCAGCCTGTCCGGCATGGCGTCCGATTCATAGAGCGCGAAAATCTGGGGATTCCTGTCGGAGCTCATGGAGGCGATCAACCCGGCCAGATATACCGTATCCCCGGATTCCGTATGCCGCTCCATACGCCAGAGGAAACGGATATGTTCCCCAAAATGCCCCTCTTTGCTGTCCGTCTCCCCGTAACAGGCCGCCAGAAACACTTGGTTGCTGTCCGTCTGCACCACAAGGTAACAGGTCATTCCCTGGTAGGCAGCGCCGCTGTCCCGCTCCGCGTCCACCCGCCAGACCCGCTCCGCGCTCTCAAGGAGCCTGCGTGCCTCCTGGCTCAGGCCCGGAATGTTCGTCTCCGCGGCTGACTGCGCCTGTACCGTACTGCCCGCCTCCCACAGGCTGCCTGTCCGTGCGGCTTCCTGCTCCCGAGCAGTACCGCCCGCTTCTGCCTGTCTGCCCGCCTCCGCGGCGCCGGAGGGCCTGCTGCCCGCCTGTCCCAACTGCCCCTCCTCCAAAGAACCGAAAAGCCCCAAAAGCCCCTCTCCCGTCAGATCGCTCTCATGAAACACCCCCACTCTGTTCCAGACCGGGTTGTTCCCCATAATGCCGCCGAAATTGCGCTGCAGCAGCTCTGCCTCTGAGGTGATGATGAAATCCGGCGCATTGTCCGGCATATAGGCCGCATTGTACCAGGGCGCGTCATAGAGGACTTCCGCCACAGTATACCTGGCGCCGTATATACTGTCACTGTTTTTCGAGGCCACCGGGTCGGTAAGGAAGCAGGCTGCAGCAACGATGCATGCTATTACGGCGGTGACCACGATCCAGAATGCCGGCTTTCTGTAAGACAGGATGCCCTTTATGCGCTCTTTAATCCCCACTTCCCCAAATGCCAGAGGACAGGCGGAAATCCCCCGGTTCTTCAGGCTGCAGGAAAGGAGGGCATTGGCATAGATCTTCTTCTGTCCGTCCTCCATCCGCCTGACTACATACTCATCGCATGCCAATTCTATGTCCCGGCACAGCAGAATGTAGGCAACCCAGCACAGGGGCTGGAACCAGTAGACGGACAGAAGCAGGAACCCAAGAGGTTTCCACCAGTGGTCCCGCCGTCTGAGGTGTGCTTTCTCGTGGGCTATGACGCAGGCGCATTGAGGCTCCTGCAGATCCGATGGCAGATAGATCCTGGGAAAGAGGATGCCCAGGATAAAGGGAGCGCTCACGGCATCACAGAGCCAGATATTCTCCCGAAGCACCATGGCGGCGCGGACTTTCCGGCGCAGTCTCAGATAGCTGACCAGAGCGTAGAAAAGCATGACTGCCATTCCTGCCGCCCAGAGCCGGGAGGCGAGGAATACGGCTATCTGCATGGGATTGGCGCTCTCCCAAGGCTTCGGCGCAAGGGAGGAGACGATGACCGGATTCACCGCACTGTCCACGGCATCGATGCCGCTGTGGATGACCGGCTCTGTGGCCAGGGTAATTTCCCGGGGCACGGTCTCAGCGCTGGGTATGAGACTCAGCACGCTTTCTATGGAAAAAGGACAGACCAGCCGAACGCCTACCAGAATCCACAGGGCACATCCCAGGGCCTTTGGGGCTCTCTTTAGAAGAATCCGCAGAAGCAATACTGCCAGGATGACCCAGCCGGCTGCGATTCCCATGTTAAACAGCTTTAAAAACAATGCGTCCATATGCATACCTCCTCGCTTGCGATTGCCCTGGCTCTTTCTTGGAATGCTCCTCTTATTTATCCGTTTTCTTCCTTTCCGTTTTCTTCCTTTCCGTTTGCCGTCCCGGCCTCCTTTCTCCCGTCGGTCTCATAGGCGTCGATCATGCCGCGTATCTCCCGGATTTCTTCCCGGGACAGGCGCTTCTGGGAGGTGAACGCCGCAATGAACGCGGGCAGGGAGCCCTGGAATGTGTCCTCCACGAATTTCCTGCTCTGGGCGGCGTGGAAATCCTGTCTGGATATCAGGGCTGTGACACATCCGTCCTGATTTTGAAATATGCCTCTCGCGCAAAGTTTTTTCAGCACGGTGTAGGTGGTGGATTTCTTCCAGCCCAGCTCCTCCCTGCAGAGCTTCACCAGCTCCCCGGAGGTCAGCGGCTCCTCTCTCCAGATAATGTCCGCAAAGCGGGATTCCACCACCCCAAGCTTCGTATCCTCCGTGGGATACTTTTCCTGTTTGGAGTGCCCCTCTTCCATGGCATACTTTTCTCTGACGGAATATCCCCTTTCCAGAGCATTTCTTTCTTTGATGGAATGCCCCTCTTCCACGGTATTTCTTTCTTTGATGGAATGCCCCTCTTCCACGGCATTTCTTTTTTCGATGGAATGCCCCTCTTCCACGGCATTTCTTTCTTTGCTGAAACGTCCCTCTTCCATAAATATCCGCCTTTCCGCTCTTATACTCTCACTCTCCGGGCCTGCTTGGCATATTTGGCAGCGTCAACTTCATATGTCAAATGGGCTAAACCAACGAAAAAGAAAACGGTCTATCCGCAATAGACTTATTGTAAGTCTATCATGAATAGACCATTCTGTCAAGAAAAACAGAGAGTCTTTTATACGCTCTTATACGCTTATTTTTCGGACACAAAGACTTGCTCCGCATACCATTCGTCCGGATATGGCAATAAATCCATTCCATTATCCACGCCGATTCCCTCAAATACCACATTGCACTCTACATTTGAAAATATTTCTTCATGGTGCTTTATGAGTCCGTCATGCAAAAAGAAATCCTCCGCTCCTGTCAAATTTTGCTCAGCGCATACCCGGCGCAGAGCTTCATAACCTTGGGACTCCTTTTCGATTACCACATAAGAATCTGCCAGCAGGCCCCCTGGTTTTATCGCCCTATGGACTTCCTGCAATGCTTTGCCCGCACAGCCAATCATGTTGCTGAATCCGGCGTATGTGACCGCCGCATCGACCACGCCGTCTTTCAGAGGGAGATTGGTAGCATCACAGGCAAGATAGCTGATTTTCCGATTCGGAGCAATCCGCCTGAATTTTCGGTAGTCATATTGCAGAACATATCTGCTCAAATCAATAGAGATTATAGGTACATCATCATCCAATGCTTTTACCAGTTCGGTCAGCATTAAGCCCCGGCCGCTGGCAATATCCAGAACGATTTTGCAGTCGTGCCCGGATACCGTATCTGCAATGGTGCGCAGCACCATCTCCCGGCGCTGCATCATCTCCGCGGGATTTTGGATTTCCATTTCTCTGTCAGATTCTTCAAAGTCCTGTTCTCCGCCCATAGTTTCCCACTGATTGATGAAACCCTGCTCTTCGGAGTTGAAATCTGCTACCCCCTGGCTGATACGGAAAGAGTGCCCCCTCTCACAGGACAAAACCCCTTCCAGCACATCTTCTCCGTTTTCATGGTCGGCCCTTAGAGTCAGATTCCCCCGGCACACAGGACAGCACAAATGATTCAAAATTGCCTTGTACATCTATCGTCCTCCTTGCGTTAAAGTTAAGATAAAACATACGCTGTCTTTGTTTCCTGTTTTCCAAGACTATTCTATTTTAATGTTCCTCATATGTCAATCCCGGTGGCTCCCTTTGGTTTCAGACCATCCAGCCGAAAGCGTTTGAAGTTGTCTCGTCTTCAGTCCCGCACCACCGTCCGCCTGGCGATCAGGTAAGACGCCGTGTAGTACAGCAGGTACAGCAAGGCCGTCACCCCCGCCACGATGCCCGCGATCAGCCACACCACTTCCGCGGAGGCATCCATCCCCTCCATGCGCATCACATGGGCCCCAAAAGCGGCCACAGGAACGCTCAGGGCCATGGGCAGGGCAAAGGGCGCGATGAAGAAGACAAAGGTCTGCCAGAACAGCGCCCTGGCCTGCTGCCGCTCCCCCATTCCCAGCCGGAACAGGATTTCGTACCGCCCCTTATCCTCCCCCAGACCCGAGAGGGTCTTCAGCGCCAGGATGGCCATGGCCAGCAGCAGGAACACGGCCGACGCGAACAGCGCACCCACCACCAGGATGGCCGACACACCGTTCTCCTCCTGCCTGTGGTATTCCCGGATCTCGAACGCAAGCCTCCTGCCCGTCTGTCTGTTTTCGCCCGCCTGCGCAGAAAGCAGCCGCGACAGCTCCCTGTGCAGGCCGATTCCGTCAAACCTCTGCTTTTCCGTGAGATAAGCCCTGCTCTCTTCCACGCACTCCATATCCGCCACCGCCTCGTCCGGCACCACCACATAGAAATACAGATAGCTGATCTTCGGATAATCCGTCCGGCAGCTATGGAATGTGTAGGATTTCCCCCCATGCTCCCAGACCATGTCCGACCAGTCCGGCTCCGCGGCCTCCCTGCTCGTGCACACGATCATGAACTGCCCCTCCAGCGCCACCGGCTCTGCCCCCAAAGGAGCCATCAGCGCATTGAAGTCGCTGACCGGCATGAAGCTGTCATTGGGCGCCATCCGCTCCTCGTACCACCCGGTGCGGCTGTAGAACTCCTGTTCTCCGGTCTCAAAAGTGTGCCACAGGACCTTTCTCCGGATTCCCGCGTATTCCCGGATAAGGCTTTCCGCCAGCTCCACTTCGCTCTCCCGGTGGTTACTGTCGGAATAATACATGACGTCATAGGGCCACGCCGCATGCAGCGCCTCCTCCTGGCCTGCTTTCTGGATGAATGAGAAATTCGTCCCCGCCACGGCCAGACTCATCAAAAGCGCCAGGCACCCGAACATGACGGAATTGGCGCTGAGGTTTCCCGAGAGTTGGCGCAGCACAAAGGTATTGGCCCCACGGCTGCAGAACCCCGGACGGCGCAGCAGGAGGAAGACGACGCTTTTCGCGGCTCCCATATGGAACAGCATCACGCAGAGGATAAATCCCGCCAGCAGAGGCTCCATGCTGTCCACTGTCCCGCCCCTTAAGGATATGTCCACGCTCCTCCAGAATTGGATGCCGCAGGCCGCCATCCCGCCGCAGGCCGCCACCGTCACCAGGAACCACAGGCCCGGGTGCTTCACCCGCTTCTCCACTTTCTTTTCCCCGTGGATCAGGTCATAGATTGCCGCCCTCCTCAGATAAATCCCGGAGGCCAGAGACGCCACCAGGAAAATCGCCGCCGTCAGCGCCACGGTGCGAAGCAGCCCCTCCAGGGAATAAGGCGACATGGAAAACTCCATCTCCAAAAGCTTCATCATCACCGCCATCAGCCCCTGGAACAGGAATCCCCCTGCCAAAAGCCCTATCCCCAGGGCGATGCCGCAGATGACAAGGGTCTCCGCCAGAAACAGGCGCAGGATATCCCGCCTGGTCATGCCCAGGGTCAGGTAGGTGCCGAATTCCCGCTTCCTGCGCTTCAGCAGAAAGGAAGTGGCGTAGCTGAGCACGAAAGCCACCACAAAGGAGATGGCCGCCACCAGGATTTTCAGGGCGGTCCCGGCGCCCTCCCCCCGGTCCGCGAAAGCCGCCAGCTCCCTGCTGTAGATGACATTATTGACGGCGAACAGCAATGCCACCGTGAGGGACACTGTCATAAAATAAATCAGATAGCTGCCCACCTGCCGCTTCACGTTCCGGATTGCAAGATTAAGATACATCTGTCTCACCTCCCAGCGCCGCGGACACGGACCAGATTTCCCGGTACATCTCCTGTCTGTCCCTGTCCCCCCTGTGGATTTCGCTCCATATCTTCCCGTCCTTTAAAAACAGCACCCTGTCCGCATAGGAGCCCATGAGGGCGTCGTGGGTGACCATCAGGATGGTGGAGCCCAGGGAACGGTTCATCATCTGAAAGGTCTCCATCAGGTTCCTGGCGTTTGCCGAGTCCAGGGCTCCCGTGGGCTCGTCGCCCAGAATCAATGCCGGGTTCGCGATGAGGGCCCGGGCGCAGGCCGCCCGCTGGCGCTGCCCGCCGGAGAGCTCCCGGGGGAATTTGTCCAGCTGGTCCGCCACCCCCAGGGCCTGTGCCACCCGCTTCAGCTCCTCTGCGCTCTCCTGCGGGGGCAGCTTTTTCAGGTGCAGGGGCAGCACGATGTTCTCCCCGATCGTCAGTGTGTCCAGGAGATTATACTCCTGAAAGATGAATCCCAGCCTGTCCCTGCGGAATGCGGAAAGGTCGTTCTCCCGCATCCCGGTGAGCCGCCTGCCCTCCACGCGGATTTCGCCACAGCTGACCCTGTCGATTGTAGAGATTACGTTTAACAGGGTGCTCTTCCCGGAGCCGGACGCCCCCATGATGGCAGTAAATTCGCCCTTTTCCACATCGAAAGAGATGCCGTCCAGGGCTTTCGTGACAACGGCTCCGCTGCCGTAGTACTTTGTCACATTTTCGATCTCCAGAATTTTTGACATGTCTGTCTTTGTCATGTCCGTCTTTTCCATATCTGTCACCTCTCTGTCCTTATCTTACCACAGGACAGAGGGTTTCGTTCTAACGGAAATCCTGTTTTTCCTTACGTTTTTGTAAGGGTATATCAAACGCGCCGAAAGGAGCTTCCTGCATTCAGCCTGTGCTCTGAAACCTCAGGCTGATGCAAGTGAACTTCCCCGCTTCGGACTCTATGCCAAGGGATATTCCAAGCCGCCCGCACAGCTCCTGTACAATGTACAGCCCCATCCCGGTGCCGCCGGGGACAGCGCTCCCCGGGGCTTTTGTCCTCGCGCAGCTTCCGGTGAAGCCCCGCTCCGTGACCCGGCGCAGCTCATGGGCGGGAATCCCGGGCCCGTTGTCACGGACCAGAATCGCGCCGTCCCGGGCCCGGATGCTTATCTGACAGCCAGGACAGTATTTCGCGCAGTTGATCAGAAGCTGCTTCAGCATAAAGCACACCGATTTCCTGTCCGAATAGACGGAGAAGTCCCCCTCCGCCTCCACGCTGATGCCTGCCCCTGTCAGCAGCTCCATCTGACTCTTTACCGCCTCGCCTATGACATCCGATGCGGAAAACGAACGGATTTTCACATCTTTTTCTGCGGTGCGCAGTCTGGCATAGTACAATATGCTCTCCGTCAGGTTGTCCGCCCGCTTCAGTTCCCGGCGCAGCTTCCGCAGATCTCCCCCGTTGTCCAATATCAGAGCGCATGCCGTCAGCGGCGTCTTCATCTCATGAATCCAGCTCTCCACATAATCGCAGTACTCCTCTTTCTCCCTGCGGGCCTGCTCCGCCACCCCCACGGCAGACCGGGACAGCTCCCGCATGATGCGAAAATACCGCCTCTCCAAAGCGCCCGCAGGCTTCGGCAGCACCTCCCCCAGCAGCCAGGTCTCCGGCAGATCCGAAAGGAGCTTTTCCAGTTCCTCCATCCGCTTTCCCTCTAACAGGCCCACGGTCAGAAGCCAGAGCAGAATGGCTGCCAGATACGCCGCTGCCAGAACCCCGATCAGGGCTGCCCCCGTTCCCGCCACAGCCAGAACCATGCCAAAGCCAAGCCCTCCCATGCCAAGAAAGCAGAGCGTCACCGTCCTGGACTCGCAGGCGTCCGCAAAATAACGAAAAACCGTGTGTATTTTCCTCCCCATCACAGCCGATACCCCACGCCCCGGACTGTCCGGATGCATTCTCCTGCCCCCACGTGCTTTAGCTTCTCCCGCAGCCGGTTCACATTCACATACAGCGTGTTCTCATCGATATACAGACTGTTCTGCCACAAATCCTCCACAATCTCCTCCTTGGCGCAGAGCCCTTTTCGCATAAGGCAGGCCAGGATCCGCGCCTCATTCTTCGTCAGCTCCGCCTCCTGTCCCTGGTGCTCCACTGTAAGCTGCTCAAGATTCAGCGTCAGCCCTTTGACGGATATCACGTAATCTCCGCTCCCCGAAGCGCCATGCCCGGACAGAGCGCCCCTCCGGGCTTTCAAAAGCCGCTCCATCCGGGCCAGCAGCACCGCGGAATGATAGGGCTTGCGGATGTAGTCGTCCGCGCCGACGCCAAAGCCCAGCAGCTCGTCCTCCGCAGACTCTCTCCCCGTGAGGAATATCACAGGCACGTCCGACTCTGTCCGAAGCCTGCGGCACAGCTCGAATCCGCTCTCCCCCGGCAGGTTCACGTCCAGCAGCGCCAGTTCGCAGGGCGGCCGGCCCACCACCTCATATCCATTGGCCCGCAGAAGCAGTTCCAGCTCCTCCCGGACGCTCCTGTCATCCTCCACAACCAGTATCCTGTCCATAAGCCTCCCTCCCGCCCTGACATCCTCCAAAAGCGAACCTACAGAAATCATACCCTGTTACATTCTTTATGGTAAAAGAACCATGGGGAAATTGTCAACATTTTTTTGAAGTCTTGTCATCCGACAGTAGAATTCTGCTTTTTTTCATGATTGACAATTGCAGGATTGGCTGTTATGCTGAAAGTCTAAGGAGGTATTTGCTATGGAATATGTCATTAATTTCACATGGGATGATGAAGCCGAAGTATGGATTGCCACCAGCAACGACATTCCCGGCCTTGTTCTGGAATCAGGTTCATTTGATGCATTGCTGGAGCGCACAAGGTTTGCGGTGCCTGAACTTCTGGAGCTGGCAGCCTCTACCCCGCCCCTTTCCCTGATTTTCCGGTCAGAACGCCATGAAAGGATGGTACTGAATGGCTGAATACGAAAAACGAGTGCGCAATATCCTGTCGCAGAACGGGTGCACTTTCCTTAGACGCGGAAAAGGCGACCATGATATCTGGTACAGCCCAATCTCAGGACGGCATGTGACCGTCGATACAAAAATCAAGTCCAGGCACACTGCAAATGCCATCCTGAAACAGAGCGGAATAAGCTATAAGTTTTAGCAATGCAGACAAAAAAACAAAGTCCTTAATATCTATAAGATAAAACATTCCTCACGCAAAAGCCCCGCAGCCAGGCCGCGGGGCTTCCGATTTCATTATTTTAAGATTACATCATTTTAAGGTTTCGTTATTTTAAGGTTTCGTTATTTCAATATTTTGTCATTTTCAGGCTTTCACCCTTTCACGATCCGGACCCGGAACACGCCTCCTATGGCCTCCAGTGCATGGATGATCTCTTCCGTGGGAACCTCCTCCACATCCAGCATGGTGTAGGCCACCTCCCCCCGGGATTTGTTGGTCATATCGCTGATGTTGATTCCTTTCTCGCCAAACTCCGCGGTGAACTTGGTAATCATATTGGCGATATTCCGGTGGAAAATCGCCACACGGCCCGCCTTGGTGCAGATCCCCATGTCGCAGGCGGGATAGTTGACGCTGTTACGTATATTTCCGTTCTCCAGATAGTCCATCATCTCTTCCACAGCCATCACAGCGCAGTTGTCCTCGGATTCCTCCGTGCTGGCCCCCAGATGGGGAATGACGATACAGCCTTTCTGCCCTGCCGTAGTGGGATTGGGGAAGTCGGACACATACCTGGCCACCTTGCCGCTCTTTAAGGCTTCCAGCACATCCGCCTCATTCGCCAGCAGATCCCTGGCGAAGTTCAGCAGAATGACCCCGTCTTTCATCTTGGAAATGGCATCCGCGTTCAGCATCCCCCTTGTGGAATCCAGCAGCGGCACATGGATGGTGATGTAGTCGCACTGGGCGTAGATATCCTCCACATTGGTCACATGGTGCACCGCCCGGCTCAGGCTCCAGGCCGCGTTCACGGAGAGGTAGGGATCATACCCGTACACCTCCATGTCCAGCGCCACCGCCGCATTGGCCACTTTCACGCCGATTGCCCCCAGGCCGATGACCCCCAGCTTCTTGGCCCTAATCTCCGTGCCCGCGAAATTCTTCTTGGCTTTCTCCGCGGACTTCGCAATATCCGCATCCTCTTTTGCCGCTTTTACCCACTCAATGCCGCCCACCACGTCCCGGGCTGCCAGCAGCATCCCGGCGATGACCAGCTCTTTCACGCCGTTGGCATTGGCACCCGGCGTATTGAACACCACCACGCCGTGCTCCGCGCATTTCTCCAGCGGAATGTTATTGACGCCGGCGCCGGCCCTGGCCACGGCCAAAAGGCCTTTCGGCAGCTCCATCTCGTGCATGGACGCACTGCGCACCAAAATGCCCTCCGCCGCCTCCACGTCCGCGGTGATCTCATATTGGCTGCTGAAATTCTGTAAGCCCACCTGGGCGATGGGATTCATGCAATTAATCTTGTACATAGCTTCTCCTATCCGAACGCATCACCGATCATTTTTACTTTTAAGGGACGTTTGGTCAGAAATTCTGCATTTTCGTCCATTGTGGTTCCCGGATGCCGGTATATGTCGTTCTGCATGTCAACCGCTTCGTCTGCTTGATACAAATTTGGATTTTCATGTATTTTGATTCTCCGCCTCGAATTTCCCCATGAATTCCACCAGCTTCTCCACTCCCTCCATGGGCATTGCATTGTAGATGCTGGCCCGCATGCCGCCCACGGAGCGATGGCCTTTCAGGTTCTCGAAGCCCGCCTCTCTGGCCTCTTTCACGAATTTTGCGTCCAGATCCCCATCCCCGGTGACAAAAGGCACGTTCATCAGAGAGCGGTCCTCTTTCCGGACTGTCCCTCGGAACATTTTGCTCTGATCCAGGAAATCGTAGAGAATCTTCGCCTTTTTCTCATTGTATTCTTTCATGGCCTCCAGGCCGCCCTGTTTTTTCAGCCACTTGAACACCTTGCCGCAGATATAGATGCCGTAGGCGGGCGGGGTGTTGTAGAGAGACTCATTGTCCGCGTGAATCTTGTACCGCAGCATAGTGGGCGTGCCGGGCAGCACGTCCTCGGTGATCAGCTCCTCCCGGATGATGACGATGACCACCCCGGCAGGTCCGATGTTCTTCTGTACGCCGCCATAAATGACACCATATTTCGTCACATCCACCGGCTCCGACAGGAAACAGCTGGACACATCCGCCACCAGCGGCTTTCCCTTGGTGTCGGGCAGGGTCTTGAACTTGGTGCCATAGATGGTATTGTTCTCGCAGATATAGACATAATCCGCGTCCTCGCTGATCGGCAGATCCGTGCAGTCCGGAATATAAGAGAAAGTCTCGTCCTCGGAGGAGGCAATCTTGTTGGCCTTACCGTAAATCTGCGCCTCCTGGTAAGCCTTTTTCGCCCACTGGCCGGTGACAATGTAATCCGCCACTTTGTTCTTCATCAGGTTCATGGGAATCATGGCGAACTGCTGGCTGGCGCCTCCCTGCAGGAACAGCACCTTATAATTCTCGGGAATCTTCATCAAATCACGCAGATCAGCCTCCGCTTCCTTGATAATGGTATCATAGGCCTTGGAGCGGTGGCTCATCTCCATGACGGACATGCCCGTGCCCTTATAATCCAACATCTCATCCGCCGCCTCCCGCAGCACCTCCTCCGGCAGGACGGCAGGCCCCGCGGAGAAATTATATACTCTTCTCATCTCTCATCCTCCTAAATTGAATCGGTAAATCGGCATAGCCGCTCAGATAAGAATACTCTCTCCGGGCACTTTAGTCAAGTACATCGTTAAAATCTTTTTAACCTCTTTTTAAAAACAGTCTCCGGATGCGGACGCCGGATGCCGCTGTGTTCAATAAAACATAATCACCGGCATTCCCACTTCCAGCATATCATAGAGCTGCGACATATTGCCTGTGGGCGTATTGATGCAGCCGTGGGAGCCGTTTGTCTGATAGATCTGTCCTCCGAAGCTTCCCCTCCAGCTGGCGTCATGGATTCCGATATTTCCTACCACGGGCACCCAATATTTGACGAAAGATTCATAGTCGGCCCCCCGCAGAGTCTGGTTGCGCTGTTTCGCGTGGACATAATTGATGCCCTGGGGCGTCCCCATGCGCCTGCCAGTGTTGCCTGTGACGATATCCGTCTCCAGTTCCAGCTTTCCTTTGGCGTAATAGTACATCCTCTGCTGCGACATGTCTATCTCAATGTACGTGTCGCCGATATCGTCTAAGCCCCGCACATACCCTTCCTGAATATATGCCGGCACATGCATATCCGTTCCGCCGGCTGCATCCGGGCCGGCCGTATCCTGCCCGGTCCCGGTCTGTCCTGTGTCCGACGGCTGACCGCCCGCATGTCCCTGCAGCGCCCCCAGCAGATACGTTTTCTCGGCCTCCCTGTCCAGCTTTGTCCCGTATGTGACATAGGAGACCGTCACGATATCCCCTCTGGTGGACTGGAACTCTTTCTCCATACCGCAGGTATCATAGTCCTCCGCCAGCGCGTCCACCCAGGAGAGGACCTTTTCTTCATCCAGCACAATATGTCCCTCATCGTCCAGCGCCGGACAGCCGTCCGTCCCGGTCACCAGAAGACCTGACAGAACTGCCGGTGTTAGGGGAATCTGCTCCGCCCCCATATCATATACGATTCGGCTGCCCCTGGCAATGAATTCCTCTACCTGTTCCCAGATATCCCTCTGCCTTTTGTCGGCTCCGGTATCCGCAATGTCTTCATAGCAGCCGCCCGCAGACAGATCTATCAATGTATGTCCCTTTGCCAGGCAGTCCTGCAGATAGGCGCAGGCTTTCTCCAGATTCAGCCGGCCCGCGTTTCCGTCCTGAAGCACAAAGCCCTCCGGCGATTGACATACCCTGACGCCCTCTGTCTTCTTCCTCTCCTGTGCCACAAAGGGCAGCTCCCGGAAACAGGCCATAAGCTTTTCCTCGTCCGCGACATACTTCTCCGGCAGCAAGCTGCTGGAAACGGGACTTTTCAGATTGTCCATCCAGAACGCGGACGCGTTCTTCCTCAGATAGGATTTCAGCACATCCGAATAATCCGGCCTGATATCCGCGGCCAGCATATCAATTTCCCAGCTCACAGAATCGGCATCCACGATTGTTATCACGGATGCCTCCTGTGCGTTCACCAACTCTTCATTTACCTGTTCTATGGATTTTCCCGTGCAGTACACCCCGTTGATCCAGGTATTCACCGGGAAATTGTTGCGGTAGTACAAGGTAAGCGCAAGCAGTCCTCCCAGCCCCAGAAGCATTCCGCTGAGCAGGAACATCAATAGAAAGCGAAACAACTTTTTCATGGCATGTGAAAACCCTTTTACCCCTCGTTCTTTTTCTTCAGATCATCCCCGTCAAAGACCTCCACGATCGGCGCCCCTGCCGGAACCATGGGGAATACTTTATCGTCTTCCGGTATGATGCATTCGATCAGAACCGGCTCTTTCAGCGCAATGGCTTTTTCCAGCGCAGGCTCCAGCTCCTCTTTCGCGGTCACCCGGACAGCCTGGCAGCCCAGTCCTTCCGCCACCTTGCAGAAGTCAACCTTGTCTTGGAGCACTGTCTGGGAATAGCGCTTTCCGTAGAACAGCGTCTGCCACTGGCGCACCATGCCCAGCACATGATTGTTAATGACCACCTGTATAATGGGAATGTTGTAACGGCTTGCCGTAGCCAGCTCGTTCATATTCATGCGGAAACACCCGTCTCCCGCAATGTTGATGCACTGTTTGTCCGGCTGTCCCAGCTGCGCGCCGATGCAAGCGCCAAGGCCATAGCCCATGGTGCCCAGTCCGCCGGAGGACAGAAAGGTGCGGGGGTGGGTGTAACGGTAATACTGCGCCGCCCACATCTGATGCTGGCCCACATCCGTGGTAATCAGCGCCTCCCCCTTTGTGACCTTGTCTATGGTCTCGATTACATAGGGACAGGACAGTTTCTCCTGCTCGTATTTCAGAGGATATTTCTCTTTCATGTCGGCAATGGTCTTCATCCATTCGCTGTGTTCCTGCTTTGTCAGGCGCTGATTCAGCTTCTGAAGTACCAGCTTCAGATCTCCTACCAGGCTGGCATCCGCCCGTATATTCTTGTTGATCTCCGCCGCATCCACGTCAATATGGACAATCTTCGCATGCTCCGCGAACTTCTTCGGATTGCCGATGACGCGGTCGGAGAACCTGGCTCCCAGGGCGATCAGCAGGTCGCACTGGCTGACTCCCAGGTTGGAGGTCTTGGTGCCGTGCATGCCTATCATGCCGGTGTAGCGCTCGCTCCGGCCGTCAAAGGCGCCTTTTCCCATCAATGTATCGCACACCGGCGCGTCTATCAAATCCGCAAAGAGCGCCACCTCCTCACAGGCATCCGAAATGACGGCGCCGCCGCCCAGATAGATATAAGGTCTCTTAGCGGCCCGGATGTATTCCACCACC
>ERZ808051.1263-NODE-1263-length-17859-cov-3.636543_pt1 | contig 17859 bp, 18 predicted proteins | sample MGYA00380199_ERZ808051 | MGnify/ENA primary metagenome ERZ808051 (study PRJEB31490, sample SAMN06133391) | mouse gut metagenome | isolation source: J11 | host: mice | place: China: Chengdu | collected 2015-05 ...
TCCTGGTAGTTTTCCATGAATCTCCTCACATCAAAAATTTTTGATATTATTTAGTATATGCAGTAACGGCTTGTTTGTCAATAGTTCTTTGATAAAAATTTTCTTCGACATAAAGTTTGCAGGATTGTTCAATCGGACAGGAGGAAAAATACTTGTATTCTGCTTGATGAAAGGTTAAAATAATAGGGGGCAATATATAAAATATGTGTTGGATGGTGTGCAAGCCCTATCAGCAAGCTGTGATAGCAGCACAGGGATATGAAATTTATATTGGTATGGCAGTCCACATCCGGCACCGAACAAGGGGGAATTATGAAAAGAAAAATTATTGTAAAGGGGATGTTGATAGGGATGATACTTTTAGGTGCAGCCGGATGCGGCAAGGGCGGGGAGGAAGAGGGAAGTGTAAATACATCGGATATTACTGGTGTGGTGGATGGAAATGGAGAGGAAAATAAGGAAAACCCGGATGATGTGACACCGGAACCGACCAAGGTTGGAATACCGCCCGTCCCGACACTCACCCCGGAGCCAACCAAAGTTTCGGAGCCTGCTTCGGATGGAGAATCTTCAATCGAAGATACCCGAACCAAAGAGGAGATTTACAATGATATGATTGTGCGCTCTTTTTTGTCCGCGGGCAATAATTACAGGGTAAAAAAGGTATTGGAAAAAGCAAGGAACGGGGAAGATGTGTTGCTTGCCTATATTGGCGGTTCCATTACCGAGGGCGCAAACGCCACGGATGCCACCTGTTATGTATCAAAATCCTATGACGGTTTTGTAGAACTTACAGGAAGCGGGAAGAAGGGAAATGTAAGCTTTATTAATTCGGGTCTTGGCGGAACTTCCTCCGCACTTGGGATTATGCGCTATGACAGGGATATTGTTGAGCTGGCAGAGAGAAAACCGGATATTGTATTTATCGAATTTTCAGTAAATGACTGGCAGGAGCCTACGGACGGGGAAGCTTTTGAATCCTTGATCCGCCGTATTTACGGTGCTGAAAATGAGCCTGCCGTAGTGCTTGTTTTTGCAGTATTTAAATCGCGTTGGAACATGCAGTCAAACTACATACCTCTCGGCAAAATCTACAACCTGCCAATGATTAGTATTTTGGATGCGGTTGTCCCGGCACTTGATGAGGAGCATACATTAAGCGAGGATTTGTTCTTCTCTGATATCTACCATCCGACACAGTACGGTCATATGATTATGGCGGACTGCATTAACTATATGTTTGAACAGTTGGATGCGGCAAAAGCGGATGAGCCGTATGCTATGCCGGAGAAAAGTTATAACGGCGGTTCCTATGAACATGTTGCAATGATTGACCGGGTGCGGCAGGATTTGGTGACGGAATTATCCGAGGGCGGTTTTTCAGGGAATGATACGGCGCTTGGGAATTACCGTTACGGGGAAAAACCGAAAACTTTCCCGGATAACTGGATGCATGAAGCAGGGAGCACAGAAGATTTTCGGATGAAACTTACCTGCAAGAGCCTGTTGATGGCATACAAACAGAGCAGTGATAAGAAATTTGGCAGCGTGGATGTGTATGTGGACGGCGAATTCGCGATGAAGGTGGATGGCTATTCGGAAGGCGGCTGGAATAACCCGGTTCCGGTTCAGGTAATAAAGGGTCGCGAGGAAGCGGAACATGTGATTGAGATCAGGATGTCCGAAGGTTCGCAAGATAAGACCTTTTCCATCCTTGCATTTGCGGCAGGACTTGAAGAAGAGCCGGAAACGAAAGATACAGCACAAGGGGAAAAATAATGGGCGGGCGGAACTATCTGATACAGGCGCGGCGTAGCAGGATATGCTACGCCGCTGTGTTTATACTGCTGCTTTTTGTGGAAATTATGATTGCCCTGTATGTGCATGATTCATTTGTCAGACCGTATTTGGGGGATGTGTTGGCAGTGGTTGTGGTGTATTGTTTTATTAGAATATTTATTACCGGGAGAGTGGGGGTCTTGCCCCTGGGTGTGTTTTTCTTTGCAGCCGGTGTGGAAGTGATGCAGTATTTCCGGCTGGCGGAGCGGCTCGGTATTATGGGCAACCGTTTCTTTCGGATTTTGCTTGGGTCAGTTTTTGACTGGAAGGATATAGCATGTTATGCGGTGGGATGCATTATGTTAGTAGGCTGGGAATATTGCTGCATGTTTTTTAACAAGAAAAAATAATAGTTTTATAGTGCTGTAATAAAAATGAAAAATAATAAAGAAACCAGGTAAAGTAAATTAAGTAATAAATTGAGAGAGATGTAAAAATAAGGAAGGAGGATTGATAGTGGAGAATCTTGAAAAATATTTGGCGAAGCTTACGGAAAAAATTCCGGATATAGGATGTCGGTTTTGCGATGGGGCAGAAGAAGAAATGCCACAAAAGAGCCTTGGGGAAGAAACAAAAATCCTGATAAAGCAAGAGAAATTGGATTGTACATTGTTTGGGCGGATGGGAAATTTAAAGGAACTGATTCTCCATGACTGTGAGCTGGAAAATATTGGGTGCCTCGCCGGGGCGCAGCACTTAAAAAAATTAATCCTTGTCCGGTGTTTCTTAAAGGGGCAGGATCTTTCCGCGTTATCGCAGGCTCCCGCGCTAAAGGAGCTTAGTCTGAATGTAATGGATGGCAGTGGATTAAAAGTACTTGCGGGAATCAGGACGTTAAAGAATTTAAGCCTGAGGAAAGTTACCGGAATAAAACCGGAGGATATGGAAAGTTTTGTCTGGCTACAGGAACTTCGTCTGGAAGAAATGGGAATATGTGACGGCAGTTTTCTATTGAAGCTTAAAGAACTAAAAAGTCTTGACTTGTGCTGGCATGTAATGGAAAACCTTGATTTTTTGCAGGCACTTACAAAACTTTCAAAATTCCATCTTGCCAAAAAAGCGCTGGATGAAAGGGGATTATCGGCAGTTCCCGGACTTGTGAAATTAAAGGAATTTGTTTATCCTGTTGCGGATTTAAAAATATATGCAAACCATCCCTGCCTTGAGAAGATCGGGATGGCACCCGATGTCGTACAGGATTTTGGATTATTTTTGGGCAGCAGGGTAAACAGCTTTATGATTTGCGGCAACACGACAGAAAGTGCAATGCAGTTGATTATGAATAAGATGGAACAGTATGTAAAGATTTATTCATATGGGCGGGAATCCATGGTATAGAAACAAGATGGGGCAAAGAGGGATGCAAGTTTGCGGGCAGGAGGGAAAACTATAAAAGGAGGAGAAAGATGCGTTTATTATTTAATCTGGATAAAAAGGATTACAGGGAGGGTGGGAGTGTTGGCGTGCGCCCTTCTGTAAGAGGAATTATTGTGAGGGGCGGGAAGATCGCGATGGTTCGCAGCAAGAAATATGATTATTACAAATTTCCAGGCGGTGGGATTGAGGACGGGGAAGACTTTGTGGATGCTTTAATCCGTGAGGTAAGGGAGGAAAGTGGGCTTTGTGTTGTGCGTTCTTCCATACGCGAGTACGGTCTGGTGAGCCGAAAATCCAGGGGGAAGGTGGAAGATATTTTTGTCCAGGATAATTATTATTATCTCTGTGAGGTAGAAGAAGGATGCGGGGAACAGAAACTGGATGATTATGAGGAAGAAGAAGGCTTTACCCTGGAATTTGTGAGTGCACATCATGCGATTGCATTAAACTGTGTGGAAAGGGAGAGAAAGGAAGTATTAAGCCCGCAGCGTGTGGTGATGCTTGAGAGGGAGAGTGGGGTTCTCAGGTTACTTTTGGAGGAGGGAATTGTGAAGGACTGAGTTTTGTTGAAACGAAAAAGGGGAATGTGTCAGAACACATCCCCCTCCGTCAGTTCAGGAAGTTCGGTATTTGATATTTTGTCTTCCCATATGGATTCCTCGATGGCTTTCAGGCATTCGGCTGTGTGGGTTTTGATATCCTGTCCCCAGAAATGGAACACGGTGTATCCGAGAAATAAAAGTTTTTTGTCATTTTCCCAATCCCTTGCCTGGTTGCGCTCGATTTTTTTAATCCAGAAATCCGGGTTATTCCCTTTTTTCAGGCGCAGTTTGAGAATTTCCCAATCTTTTCCGTGAAAAAATTCACTGTCGCAGAAAATGGCAATTTTATATTTGGTCAGTACAATATCGGGGGAACCGGGAAGCATTTTATAATTTTTGCGGTAACGGTATCCTTTTTCCCAGAGTGCCCGGCGCAGTAAGAGTTCAATGGAAGTATCCTGGCTGTGGATATGGCTCATGTTTTGGGAAATGGATGCTGAGGTGGTTGACATGGTAATATCCTCCTTTTTCTTATGGAATTCGATCTATTTAGACATATTATAACAAAAAAGTTCTTTCCTGGCAAGTGAAAAAATAATAAATTTCCTGGTTTAGAAATAATTTCTTATAATGGGACAATATGTTTTCATGTTTTTTCCATGCAAATATTAGTGAGAAAATCTAATGATATCGTGAGAAAAAACTTGCCACATTTTAGGATTTATGGTAGAATGGATCGTGAAAAGACAGATGGGGGAATTTATGTGATGGTTCGTTATGACAGGTTATGGAAACTATTGATTGATAAAAAAATGAATCGCACCGAGCTGAAAGAAGCGGCGGGAATCAGCTTTAATGTGCTTGCCAGGCTAGGAAAGAATGAGCCGGTTTCTTTTGAATCAATTGAAAAGATATGTGGAGCGCTTGAATGTAATATTGAGGATATTATGGAAGTGGGCAAGTCTTCTTTGGGGAAAAAGACTTTAAAGGGGAATACAACGAAAAAAACATGCAGCGGCGGGAGAAGTTTTACGACCATTGAGCTGTTTGCGGGGGCGGGCGGGTTGGCACTCGGAGTTGAGAGGGCAGGATTTGAAACGCTCGGACTGATTGAGCTAGACCGGAATGCTTCCGATACCTTAAAAAAGAACCGGCCAAACTGGAGGGTTATCAATGATGATATTGCGAATATTTCCTGCCTTGATTTAGAGGATTATTTCGGTATCAAAAAAGGGGAGCTTGACCTGCTCTCCGGAGGTGCACCCTGCCAGGCTTTTTCCTACGCGGGAAAAAGGCTCGGGCTTGAGGATGCCAGGGGAACGCTGTTTTATCATTACGCGACATTCCTGAATAAATTGCAGCCTAAAATGTTCCTGTTTGAAAATGTGCGCGGATTGCTGACCCACGATAAGGGAAGGACATATGCCATTATTACCGATATTTTTGAGCAGGCAGGATACCGGATAAAAAAGAAGGTACTTAATGCATGGGACTATGGCACCCCGCAGAAGAGGGAACGTTTGATTACTATAGGGATACGAAATGACCTGTCAGGTAAAACAGAATATAATTTTCCAAAGCCGCACGACTATAAACCTGTTTTGAGGGATGTTTTGCTTGACTGTCCAAAAGGACCCGGTATCCCCTACGGGGAAAATAAGCGCAAAATTTTTGAACTTGTGCCGCCGGGCGGGTACTGGCGGGATATTGACCCGGCAATCGCGAAGGAATATATGAAAAGCTGTTGGGATATGGAGGGTGGGAGAACCGGAATTTTGCGCCGTATGAGCCTTGATGAGCCTTCCCTTGCAGTCCTTACTTCCCCGTCCCAGAAACAGACGGAACGCTGCCATCCGCTCGAGGCAAGGCCGTTTACAGTGCGGGAAAATGCAAGGTGCCAGTCCTTCCCTGATGACTGGGAATTCTGCGGGAATATCCAGTCCCAGTACAAGCAGGTGGGCAATGCCGTTCCTGTAAATCTGGCATATGACATTGCAAAAGAACTGTATCGGTCATTGCTTGTCTGTGCGGGCAGCAGAATATAATTGTATATTTGCAGGTTTTGTGCTGCGCCAAAGCCTGACTAAAAAATATGACGCAGCGTGGAGGTCGGATGAGCTGGGACTTGGAATTTATATCGGAAGAAAATTTTAAAAAACATGTGCGGGCAACCATTATGAAATATGGGGAAAAACTGGAATCCTACGATTTAAAAAGATTTAACAGCAACCTGATCGACCCAATCAAACTGATTTTTGATAAATCTGTTTACCGGGTCGGCTGGGAGGAAATTGTAAATAATGAGATTTTCCGCCAGCGGGACAAATCGAACAACAATGATATCGGGTATTTCCACCAGAATATATTTTCCTATTTTGCGGGATGTGAGGTGCCGCAGACTGGCTGGGACGTGATTTACAAGAATACAGACGGCATAAAAATGCCGGAGGGGGATGTGGTCCACACCATTTATGTGGAAATGAAAAGCAAGCATAATACCATGAATTCTGCATCCTCGGCAAAGACCTATATCAAGATGCAGGGTCAGATATTAGAAGATGATGATTGTGCCTGTTTCCTTGTTGAGGCGATAGCAAAGAAATCCCAGAATGTTAAATGGACAACCAAGGTGGACGGAAAAAATGTCCAGCATCGCCTGATCCGCCGTGTCAGTATGGATCAATTCTATACAATCCTGACCGGTGATTCCCAGGCTTTTTACAAAATGTGCATGGCGCTTCCAGGTGTAGTTAATACCGTGGTTAATGAGGAGGGCGGGGTTTCGGTGCCGCAGGATACAGTGATTTCGGAACTGCGGGAAATTGCAGCGAAATATCCGGGCAGGACGGAGGAGATGGCTATGGCGGTTGCGGTTTATGCACTTGGTTTTGGAACATATGCGGGGTTTGGCGGGATATAATATAAAAGTTTGCTCTGTTGTTGTAAACCAGCGGAATTTGAGGGTGATATGGATGTAATAGGACTTAATCGGAAAACCTTTCATTAATGGGTTCCTGATTGATAAGTGGATGGTAACATACCAGCCTGGCTGAATCGAAACGACGATGATTATAGCGCATCCGATGTATTGGGAATGGTGATGATAGGAAACGGGATTTCTTCTTCCATTATGCATTTCTGATAAAGGCAAAAATAGGTTTTTGGTTAAAAAGTAGTGATATGGCAAATCTTTCGAATTTACTTGAAAAAAGCCAGTTTCCCGCGTATAATAGAACCAATGGGAAGGCAATGGAAAACAGTTCAATGTCTGTGATTTAAGAGTAGAGGGGGGGATACAATTGAAAGCAGATGCTATTACAAAATCCTATGTCCAGGATGTAAACATTTTTGCCGATATTTTCAATTACTATATTTACAAAGGGAAGCAGGTCATCAAACCAGAAGAATTGATCCAGCGTGACCCGACAAAAATTGCTCTGCCCTATGGTGCTGACGGTGCAGCCCACCCCGTTCAGAAATTCCGGGATGTGCAGAAATTGTATGCGGCAATGACGGATGGGAAAACGGAGTATGTACTTTACGGGGTGGAAAACCAGAGTCGGGTTCACTACGCAATGCCAGTGCGGAATTATTTATATGATGCACTGGAATATGTGGGGCAGGTGGACGAGGCAGCAAAGTCGCACAAAAAGGAAAGGGAGGAACGAAAGAAAAAGGAGGAAAAAGCAGGGGAGTCAGAAAAAGCTGGAGAGGAAGGCAAAAAAATATTCAGCGATGAGGAATTCCTCAGCGGTTTCTGGAAAGAGGATCGGTTGATTCCTTCCATAACTGTGACCATCCTGTTCAGCCCGAAACCATGGAATGGCCCACTCAGTTTATTTGACATGATGGAAGTATCCGACCCTGCTGTGCAGGCTTGTATGGATAACTACCATGTGCGGCTGATTGCCCCGGCACAGATGGCGGATGAGGAGATTATGAAATTTCAGTCGAGTCTGCGGGAGGTCATGCTTTTCATCAAATATTCCGAAAATAAGGATGAACTTAGCCAGATGTTGGAAAATAACAAAAAGAGGTTTGGGGAACTGGAACGCAGGGCAGCAGAGGTAATCAAGGCAGTCACAAATTCGGGAATGAAATATAAGAAAAGCGAGGAGGTGGTCGATATGTGTAAGGCGATTCAGGATATGCAGATAGAGGCTAGGAAAGAGGGTGAAGAGAGAGGTAAACAGATAGGTGAACAGAGAGGAAAGCAGATAGGCGAACAGATTGGTGAGTTAAGAAAAGCTAAGGAAAGTGCGAAGAAGCTATATGAAATGGGGCTTGCGACAGAAGAGATCGCCCAGGTGGTTGGTTACCCGGCAGAAGTAGTGGAAGGATGGTGACCACCAACAAATATCAGGATAAAGTGGGGGAATAGGCAGAGGATGGGCAATATCGCCGACGAAAAAGTTTTGGGGGAAATAAAATATGTTTTTATATCATTATTATGATGCTTCCATGAAACCATTCCAAAATTTATCAGATGTTTCCATTGAAGAAGCAAAAAAAATATTAAAGGATATTGCTTTAAAAAAGCCCGGTACCCAATGTGCCAAAAGAGCAGATGAGTATATGGAATTAAGGCACTATTATGAGGAGATCCTAAGATGTGAATTTATGAAAAAAGGTGGTAATATCAGGAGAAAATCGCCGCATTACATGGTGGTTGAACATAGCCCTTGGCTGGCTTCTTGGTTTGAAAATAGTGCTTTTATTAAAATTGATCTCGATGAATTTGATAAAAGCACTCTCTCTTTCACATATGGAGATTCCCATCCGACCTTTAGCAAAAGAGTAAATGATGGTAAGGAATACCGTAAAAAACTCTATACATATGATGAAATATTAGCAATTATAGCAAAATACGGGTATCCACAGGATTGGAATAATGATGGAAAATATGGGCCAGAACGGTATGTAGAAGCCCATATTTGGAGTGATGATGTGATAAAAAGATATATGTAAACTTCCCGGCTGCAGATATTGATAAAGTTTTATTCAGAGCGCGATTTTAAAATAGTAGTTGCAATTATAAAAATCGTATGCTATAATAGCAGCCATATATCATAAATGTGAACAGAAGCTGGGCAGGGATTCATAGTGGGATTTCAGGATATTTATCTGTTCTAGTTTCCATCATAATTGGATATATTTTTATGTTGTGGATTAAGAATACTGGAATGTTTGTAAGTGTGACGGGGTAAGAAGTCGATGATGATTTTGGCGGGAAGATTCTTTTGCGCCAGATAAAAAAATAATAATCAGGGGTTGACAGAAGCGATGAGTTGGACTAAAATTTTGACAGACAGACAGACAGACAGACAGACAGACAGACAGACAGACAGACAGACAGACAGACAGGGTAAATAGCGCTGTCTTTTTTGAGTACAATAAAATAGCGCGTAAAAATAAAAAGACATCCGGCTATGGATGCGTAAAAACCTTTTGCAGGGTTTTATATGCATCCATGGGCGGGTGTTTTTTTGTGCCTATACCAACAAATATGATAAAAAACAAATCGCATATAAAGGTACGATTCATCAACCATGGAATATAAAATGGAAAAACCAAAAGAGGAAAGAGATAAAAAAGAAAGAAAAAAGAGAGAAAGAGAAAATCTTTGCACGCGGTCGCGGTGCGGTAAGTTTTCGGTGTTAATGTCACTATATCGTGGGGAGAAGGCAGTTTATTTTAATCGTTGCATGGAAAGTCTGTTTGCGCAGACCCTCCTGCCCGCGGAAATAATTATTGTGCTTGACGGAGAGATTACAAAAGAATTATGGAGGGTATTGGATCACTTTAGAAAGCAGTATCCGGAATTAATCAAAATTGTCCCGTTATCGCAAAACAGAGGACTTGGGGTTGCACTTGCCAAAGGGATTGTACATTGCAGTAATGAACTGGTTGCCAGGATGGACACCGATGATATTGCAAGGCCGAAGCGGTTTGAAAAACAAATTGCAGAGTTTAAGAAGGATGGGGGACTTGATATTCTGGGGGGATATATCAGGGAATTTTCAGAGGATGGAAAAAGAACCATATCCATCCGGCGTGTCCCCCTTACCCAGCCGGAAATTGCAAGATACCAGCGGCAGCGCAGCGCGTTTAACCATGTGACGGTTATGTATAAGAAAAGTGCTGTGTTAAGAGCTGGGAATTATCAGGATGTTCCCCTGATGGAAGACAGTTTTTTGTGGGTTCGGATGTTAAAGACCGGAGCAAAATGTAAGAACATGGGGGAATGTCTGGTTGATGTCAGGGCGGGCGATGCAATGATAAAGCGGCGCGGTGGATATAGCTATTTTAAAAAATACCGCGCCGGGAGAAAGAAAATACTGGAAACGGGATATATCAGCCGATGGGACTATAACAAAACTGTTTTTGTCCAGGCAATTGTGGCAATGATCCCCAAATGGCTGCGCAAACTGGTGTATATAAAACTGTTAAGGTAAAGAAAGGCAGGTGGTTCATCTGGAAAAGCTCCTGACCGTAGTAATCCCCGCATATAACGCCCAAAAATTTCTTGGGAAATGTTTGGACAGTCTGCTCAGGGCAGGGCAGTATAAAGAAATGGAACTGCTTGTCGTTGACGATGGTTCGGCAGACAAAACCGCAGAGATTGCAAAATCATATGAACAACACTATAAAGGGATTGTGCGTGTGCTATCCAAGGAAAATGGAGGACATGGTTCCGCCATCAATCTGGGGATACGGGAGGCAAAAGGAAAATACTTCCGTGTGGTGGACAGCGACGATACTGTGAACCCGTTGGCATATCGCGCGTTTCTAAAAGAATTAAAGGGAATAGACAGCGACCTGGTTATAACGCCATTCGCCCGCATCCATGTCGGAAATGGGGAAAAGGGGGTGGCGGGAAAAAGATCAACTATAAAAAGGAGAAAGAAAAAAGGAAAATTTACATCTGTGAAAATAAGGGATGTGGAGGGAACGAAAAGATTACCGCATGGGAAAAATATTGCCTTTGAGGAGGCAGCAAAATGTATGTTTGTGCGGATGCATGAATGTACAATTAAAACCTCCATCTTGCAGGAACATAATATAACGCTCAGTGAGCATTGCTTTTATGTGGACATGCAGTTTATTTTGTACCCCGTTCCCTGGATTTTAACATGTTATATTCTTGACCTGCCAGTATACCGTTATCAGATCGGGGGGAAAGAGCAAAGTGTATCCATAGAGAACATGCAGAAGAACCGTGCGCAGCACAGTAAAGTCCTAGCTTCCCTCGTCAGATTTTACAGGGAAAGAAAGCGGGCGGGGGACAGTGAGGCACGCCTTTCATACCTGGCGGGAGGGATTGCAAAGATGCAGGCAGGACAGGTACAGATTGCACTCAGCCTTCCGGTTTCGGGAAAGGCAAAAAAAGATTTGTGCCGGGCGGAAGCTTGGATAATGAAAAGGTGCCCGGCTGGCTATTATTCAAACAAAAAAATAAGTCTGTGGATTTTAAGGGCAAGCCGCTATCATTTATACGGCGTGGCTGCATTGATCTTTCGGATTGTAAAAAATAAAAGATAAGGAGAGAAAAAATGACAAATCTGGAAAAGTACAGGGAAGTATTTACAACAACATTTGGTATTGGGGAGGATGTGCTTGAAACACTGGAATACCAGGGAATTGTGGCATGGGACAGTGTGGGGCATATGCAGTTGATTTCTGCGCTCGAGGAAGCATTTGATATTATGTTTGATACGGACGATATTATCGACTTAAATTCCTACAAAACCGGGATGCAAATTCTTAGAAAATATGAGGTGGTGATTTAGGGAAGGCGGTTAACCGATGGAGAAACAGGATTTCTTTTTTCATACTATGGAAGGATACGGCGAGGCAGTCGCGCTTGTAATGGACCGGGGGGAATGCATCACATACCAAAAGCTTATTGAGCGGGCGGATAGCCTGGCGGAAAAGATCGGTCGCCGCTGCCTTATTTTTCTTGCATGTAGAAATGTGGAAGAATCCGTAGTGGGTTATGTGGCTTGTATGAGGAATGGGATTGTGCCGGTTATGGTCAGTGCGGATATTGATGCAGAACTATTAAATAACCTGATTGAATGCTATCACCCTGCTTACCTGTGGGCACCCGCAAAAAAGGAGGCATTTTCCGGGGAGGAAGTCTATCGGGGAGGGGACTATGTACTTAGACGGACAGGACTTGAGCAAGATTATGAACTTGGCGAAGAACTGGCTTTATTATTAACCACTTCCGGCAGTACGGGAAGCCCTAAACTGGTTCGTCAGACTGTACAAAATATTAAAAGTAATACCGAATCCATTATTGAATACCTTAAAATTCGTCCGGATGACAGGGCAATAACAACACTCCCAATGAATTATACTTATGGTCTGTCCATTTTGAACACGCATCTGTGTGTGGGTGCACGGGTTATCCTGACCGATGCGGCATTGACAAAGAAAGAATTCTGGACGCTGATAAAAGAACAGGGGGCAACTACCTTTGGGGGTGTGCCATACACTTACGAAATCTTAAAAAAACTCCGCTTTGGCAGGATGGAACTGCCAAGCCTGCGCTATCTTACCCAGGCGGGAGGAAGGCTTGGGAGGGAACTGGCAGAAGAATTTAATGCAATCTGTGAAGAGAAGGGAATACGTCTGATTGTGATGTATGGGCAGACGGAAGCCACCGCGCGGATGTCCTACCTGCCCTGGGAGGATGCGGGGCGGAAGGCAGGAAGTATCGGCATCCCGATCCCGGGCGGAAAATTTGAGCTGGTCGATGCAAACGGGCAGTTAATTGACGGGGCTGACGTGGTGGGGGAGCTGGTTTATTGCGGCAGCAATGTAACCCCAGGTTATGCAAAAAGCCGTATGGATTTGGCAAAGCCGGATGAAAACAAGGGGGTGCTCTATACTGGGGATATGGCAAAGCGGGATGAGGATGGATTTTATTACGTGGTTGGGCGAAAAAAGAGGTTTTTGAAAATTTTTGGAAACCGCGTAAACCTCGATGAAGTGGAAAATCTTTTGAAAAAGGAAGGAATTGAGAATGCATGTACCGGACAGGATGACAGGATGGTGGTTTTCCTGACAGATCCTCTCAGGGCAGCCGCCGCCGAAGGATTCCTTGTGGAACATATGAGGATTAGCCGGAGCGGGTTTATAATAAGACAAATTGAGGAGATACCGAGGAGTGAGGCGGGGAAGGTACTGTATTCGGCTCTTGAGGTAAACAATTAAACAAATCTGTAAAACGGATGGAAGATAAGAAAGAGGCGGTTATGGAGCGCACAATGAAGAAGTACGGCAATATTACATTGATAAATATTGTTTCAGATGAGCCGATGGAATGGGATATTTCCGGGGCAACCCATGTACGTGTAAGTCTTCCGCCATCACCAAAAAGCGCTGTTATCATGCAGCACATGGGCTATCAGTTTGTAGACCGTATGCTCAATGTGTCCGTTAACCTGAAAAAAATCGATGATAACCTAAAAAAAGCAATCAGGGTGAAGGCTGTGTTGGAAGCCGGGCGCAGGGAAGAAATTCTGGAACTTGCCATAAAAAGCTTTGCCAGGGATCGGCGCTTCCATCTTGAAGCGGAGTATAATGATGAGATTGCTGCCCAGGTTATAAAGGGATACATGGAGGAAATACCGGAATTTTATATTAGCACCAACAAAGGAGTTTTGACGGGATTTTTGGGTTTAAAGGAAAGTGAGGAAGAAAAAAATGCTGCCATCTATCTTGCGGCGGTAGACGAGCGTTATCGCATATCGGGTGCCGCTCTATCCCTGTATGCGTCGGCGTTATTTGACGGGGCTGTAAAGGGATTTAAAAACATAACAGGCTATATTTCTACTGCCAATCCTTCGGTGATAAACCTGTATGCATACTTTGGAGGTGTTTTTTCAAATCCGCAGGACATTTATATAAAAAAGATAGAAGGGCGGAAATAAAGCTTTTTGGAAGAAAGGAATAAAGCGCGATGAAGGATGTACTGGAAGGATTATTACAGGCAGCACCCTACAGTCTGGAAAAAACAGAAAAGCAGGCGCTCTATCGCCAGGCGTTAAGTGACTTGACAAGACATCATTATAATGCCTGTCCTGAATACAAAAAAATTCTGGATATTATGGAATATAATGTGGGGATCGACCGTGACATAGAGGAACAGCCAATGATTCCGGTGCGACTTTTTAAGGAATATGAACTGTTTAGTGTACCGCGAGGGGAAATTGTAAAAACGATGACTTCATCCGGCACATCGGGGCAGAAAGTGTCAAAAATATTCCTGGATAAAATCAATGTAAAAAATCAGACCCGGGTTTTAACAGGAATTATCACATCCTATATCGGGGGAAAGCGTCTGCCGCTTTTAATACTGGATACAAAGCTTGCATTAAAAGACCGTGCGATGTTTTCGGCAAGGGGGGCGGGAATAGTTGGTTTTTCTACCTTTGGAAGCGATATCGTTTATGCCCTGGATGAAAATATGGAGATAGACCTGCCTGTGGTACAAGAATTTATTAGTAAACATAAAGATGAGAATATCCTTATGTTTGGCTATACTTACATGATCTGGCAGTATGTTGTCTGTGCCCTGCGTGAGGCAGGTGTAAGCTTAAATGTCGGGGAGAGCAGGCTGTTTCATATCGGAGGCTGGAAAAAACTCAAAGATCAGGCTGTGGATGGCAGGAAATATAATGAGGCAGTCCGTGAAGTTCTCGGAAATGTGTCAGTGTACAACTATTATGGAATGGCAGAACAGCTTGGTTCTGTTTTTGTAGAATGTGAATATGGACATATGCACTGTTCAAATTATTCAAATGTGCTGATACGCAGATCGTCGGATTTCTCCGTGGCAAAAATGCGGGAACGGGGGCTGATCGAACTTGTTTCCTTGCTCCCGCACAGTTACCCGGGGCATGTCCTTTTAACGGAGGATGAGGGGGAAATCTTGGGCGAGGATGATTGCCCGTGCGGACGCAAAGGGAAATATTTTAAAATCCACGGAAGGATAAAGGGAGCCGAAATAAGGGGGTGCAGTGACACATATGAACGTTAAATATTGTATCGGGAATGAAGGGATATCAAATCGTCCACTCAGGCCATTTTCCGAGGAAGTCCTTGATTTTGCGGCTGAGTTGTCCGCCGCCCTTATGCAAAATGAGCAGGTGAGGAAATACCCGGACATTGTGTCTTTTGCGTTCTGGTGCCGGAAGGCAAACCTTCAAAAAAAGAGTGAGTTATTCCAGGGAAAAGGGGAAACGCGGCTTGGGCGTGGGCTTGTCTTTCATATCGCTCCATCCAATGTACCGGTTAATTTTGCATTCTCCTATTTGTTTTCGCTGCTTTCGGGAAACGCGAATATAGTAAGGCTTCCCTCAAAGGATTTCCCACAGGTTGCACTGCTTACCCGCGTGATTGACCGGGTGTTGGAAAACCATAAAGAAATCAGGAAGAGAACCGCGATGGTACAATATCCCGCCGGTAATGAGGCGACAGTCTTCTTTGGCGGGATGGCGGATGCGAGAATGATCTGGGGCGGGGATGCTACAGTGGCGGCTGTCCGTGCCTGCAAACCGAAACCAAGATGCGTGGATATTGTTTTTGCAGACCGCTATTCGATCTGCGTGCTTGATGGTTCTGCGGTTGAGGCGGCAAAAGAGGCGGAGCTTAAAAAACTTGCGGAAGGATTTTATAATGATACGTACCGGATGGATCAAAATGCTTGCTCATCCCCGCAGATGATTTTTTGGCGGTGTGCGTCCGCGGCGGCAAAGGAAAGCTTTTGGAAGGCGGTATATGATTATGCGGATGCACGGGATGAGTTGCAGCCCGCCTCATCCGTTGACAAATATACAAAAATGTGCCAGGATGCCGTGGAATTGCAGGAACTTGGTTGGGGCAGCAGGATGGGAAATCTTGTGTACAGGGCGGGATTGAACAGGCTGTCTTCTGGGATTACCGGGCTTAGGGGAAGTTGTGGATATTTTTATGAGTACGATCTGAAAGAGTATGGGGAGATCCTCCCCGTGCTGACGGAGAAATTTCAGACAGTGACTTATTATGGGATTGACCCAAACGAGTTGAGGGACTTTATCCTAAGCGAAGGCGTGCGGGGAATTGACCGTATTGTGCCGGTCGGAAAAGCACTCGAAATTGATGTAATCTGGGATGGGTACGATATTATCGGAATGCTCTCAAGAATTGTGGAAGTACAAAGTTAGGGGAAGTATCAATAGCAGAAAAGAGTCAGGGATGGGAAGGAGGGACTAAGAATATGGAAAAGCGGGAGAAAGTGGAACAGGCGGGGAGGATGGCACGCGCTATAAGGAAGGATATTTTGACGATGACATACGACGCAGGAGCGGCGGGGGCACATGTTGGAGGGGCGCTGTCCTGTGCGGATGCCCTTGCCGTTCTGTATGGGGGCGCGATGCAGGTTAGTCCTGAGAGGGCGGAGCATCCTTGCAGGGATCGTTTTATCCTAAGTAAGGGTCACAGTTCGGTTGGATGGTATGCGGCTTTGCACCAGCGGGGATTTTTGACGGAGGAAGAGATTCAGTCCTTTGAAAAAAATGGTGACTTCCTCCCAGCACATTCGGTTATCAATTTGAAAAAGGGAATAGAATTATCCAGCGGGAGCCTGGGACTGGGGCTTTCCTTCGGGATAGGGGAAGCGCTGAACGCTAAGAGGAAAGGTCTTTCCTACAAAGTCTATGTCCTGATGGGAAATGGAGAGTGCAACGAGGGTTGTGTCTGGGAAGCTGTTATGCTGGCAGCAAAACTGGGGCTTGATAATCTTTTTATGATTGTGGATGACAACAAACAGCAACTGGATGGGGAATCGGAGGAAATTCTTGGAATAAAGGACTTGGAAAAGAAACTGGGAAAATTTGGATTTGAATCATACCGGGTCAACGGTCATTGTGTCAGGGATTTGGTCGAGATATTTGAAAAAGCTGGGGGCAGGGGTATGCCGGTTGCAGTCGTGATGGATACCATCAAGGGAAAGGGAGTTTCCTTTATGGAAAATAACCCCGCATGGCACCATAATCACCTGACAGAGCAGGAGTATGAGCAGGCAATAAGGGAGGTGGAAGCAGATGGTTGATATGGAAAGCGCATTACAGTGGTCAAGATTGGGTTCCAGAAAAACTTTTGGGATGGAACTAACCAGGCTTGCGTCAGAACATCCGGAACTTATGGTATTGGTGGCGGATGTTGCCTCTTCCTCCGGACTTGCGGAATTTGCTAAAAAATATCCGGATCAGTTTCTTAACGTGGGAATTGCAGAACAAAATATGTTCGGCGTGGCGGCCGGCCTTTCAAAGAACGGTTACAAAGTATTCGCGGTTTCCTTTGCACCATTTGCATCCATGCGCGGCTATGAGATGATCCGCTCCTATTTAGGTTATATGGAACTGGATGTCACAGTGGTGGGGATTGGCAGTGGACTTGGGCTTGGAGTTGTGGGAAATACACACTATGGTTTGGAGGAAATTTCGTTGATGAATTCCATTCCTGGGATGACCATACTTTCCCCCGCGGATTGTACGGAAACAGTGAAAACAGTGCGGGCATTAATGGAAAGAAAAGGACCCGCCTATCTTCGCCTGACAGGGGTAGAAGGCAACCCGGCAGTATATAAGGAAGATTATGAGTTTCGTATCGGGCAGTCCGTCCTTAACAAGGAAGGTACTGATCTGGCAATCCTTGCAACAGGAACCATGGTATACGAAGCCATAAGAACCGCAAAATTATTAGAAAAGCAGGGAATATCAGCATCCGTCCACGATGTACATACGTTAAAGCCGATGGATGGGGAGTTGGTATGTGACCTTGCAGAAAAGGGAATCCCGATTGTGACAATGGAGGAACATACGTTAAAAGGAGGACTGGGCAGTATAGTTGCATCCATCAATGTACAGCAGAAAACACCGGTGCACCAGATTATGTTCGGGCTTCCGGATCGGTTTATGAAAGCGGGGGATTACCGCTATATGTTGGGACAGGCGGGTTTAAATGCAAAGGAAATGGCAGAAAAGATTGCGCGGGAGGTAAAGAGCAAATGACAGGGGGAAAAAATGCAGTTGTGAGAGGGGCAAGAACC
>ERZ808051.1267-NODE-1267-length-17805-cov-3.518445_pt1 | contig 17805 bp, 20 predicted proteins | sample MGYA00380199_ERZ808051 | MGnify/ENA primary metagenome ERZ808051 (study PRJEB31490, sample SAMN06133391) | mouse gut metagenome | isolation source: J11 | host: mice | place: China: Chengdu | collected 2015-05 ...
GTCCAAATTTTTCTCAGCCCTTCCACTTTATCCTCTGTGAAAATAATTGCAGGGAAAATCTGCTGTAACCGTTCAATTGTATGAAATTCCGCTATAATCTTCGGACATTCACTCAATGAATACGCATCAAGCCCATTCAAAGCCGAATTTAAGGACTCAGCATATCGTCCGGTGTACATGAATATCAATTTCTCATATTCGTTATCACCTTTTACAACCGAATCATCTTTCGGCTGTTTCCCACCATCCAAATAAAGTGTGAGCATGTCAACATCCCACAGTACAGCCTTGTCTTCACTCAACAGACCGCTAAACTGTCTATCCTTCGTAAACACCCTGTAACCTGTAACCAGTGTCTGCTTATCTGCACTAAGCCTGCCACACCACAAACTTCCATAATCAATGATATAACCCCTTTCCTCCACCAACTTAATTTTGCATTTCTGTACTGCACAAGTCCCCTCCATAATTACCTCCAATGTGAATTAGCTACAGAACAAGCAATTAACCCTTGTCCCTGAAAATAAGCTGATTACAAAACAACAGTGGATGAATCTTGGTAAAACCAAAATTCTCCGCCGCGCTTAATCTACTACTATTTTTTATGTATCTTAGCCCCTTACTGTTCTGACTGTTTCAAGCAATTCTTTGTACAAATCCTTATAAATATCCCTCTCTGCCACGACCCGGATATAAGCAGGATTTGACTCAATATCTATCTCTGTGTTTCTCATCATATCCTGCGTAACCTCGCTGCAATCGGTCGTTTTAGGAACTGTTATTTCCTCTTCTTTCTTTTCCTGCATCTCTTCTTGCCTCCTCTGCTCCTCTTCTTTCTTTTTCTCTGCCTCCTCATCTTGCATGGATTCCTCAAGCATTTTTCGCCATTCTTCCAATGCTTTTGTTCCGCGCAGGTTCGTTGAAATCTGAAGACTAAGTATCATTGCCTTTTCCAACCGTAGCATTTCAGCATCCGTTACTTGATTGATATACCTTCCAATCCTTGACTTATCAATACTTTCAATCTGCTCGCACAATGCAGTAGATGAGCAGTTTGTGCTGTTAATTTTAACGTGGGTAGGCAACGGTGGTTTTTCCTTTGTCGTCAAAAATACTACCTCAACCACCCTTGAATGTTCATTACAAACATCATTGCTGACAATAACTGCTGGTCTTCCGCCCTCCTGCTCACTCCCGACCACTTCCTGTGGATGGATATAATAAATTTGTCCCCTATAGATTCTGTCCTGTTCCATTGATTCCTCCTTAATAAAATATACTTACAGTTCCAAACATTTTTAATCAATCATCCTTCACTACCACACCTTCCACTAATATGTTCGCCATATTTCTAACCTCCTGATAAGTTAAATATGTATCACCTTATTATAATACTACATTTGAAGTTCCAAAGTTATTGATCCCAACATATTGTAAAATACGACCGCACCACATTGAATAATAAAAGAGGGTTGTCACCAAAGAAAAGTCTATACAAGATATCAATGCAAATGAATGCGTTTAAATACCACATCTTGTATGTTCAATCTTCGTGTGATAAACCTCTACTATCTTGCAATTATTGTATAATGATAACCTTGATCTCGTCCCTAGCGTTGCCTCAATATTCATCAAATTTTATCCCCAGGATTTCATCAACCTGTTCTACACACAACGCAAAAACATCGTTTATTTTTATCTCCGTTTTGTAACTAAGTTCGCATCCCATAAAATCCTCGGAATACTATTCATAATCCTTTTCAATATCATAAGATTCCAGCAGTCGGCTTATTTCGCTTTCACTTAATAAATGGTTTTCAACCAACTCTAGCATCTGACTATGCGTAATGGTACTGGAAAATAAACTGGTCATTAAAAGGCAGCACCAAAGCATAGCAACCGCATTTTCTACCTCCTTAAAGTTCATATTCTTTATTTGTGGTTTCTTTACCCTTATACCTTACACTCGGTTTAATCCATACCGTCTTGCCGGATTTATACCGCCGTAGGAACCCTCTCACGTTCACTTCATGCTCCGGCTTTGTGTACGGACGCTTTACGCCCTCCGGCTTTGGTAGCGCATCCTTGTCGAAGCTCTGGATGGAGTAGAACTTCCTGATGACAGGCTTGGGCTTCTGGCTGCCTTTCTTCTGATTCTTCTTTCCATTCTTAGTCTCAAAAGCCCTCCGCTCGTCAACTGTGATGATTTCCTGATAATAGGTCATAAAGAGCGTCAGAGTATGGTATTTAAGTGCTTCTTTCTTGTCCGTATTGTCGAACTGTATGACCAGCTGCAAGGCATCCTGCTTCGCTTTCGGCAGGTGCGGGGCAAATCTGTAGTTGCTTGCCATCCATGTTTGAGGGTCATAATCAAAGATGACTATCGGAGGGAGATTTGGTTTCAGCATCGGAACTATGGACAGCTCCACGACGTTACCTTTGTTCTCAAACGTGACCTTGATTTGTTCTTCCCGGAGTTCGATAATTCCTGATTCCAAATGGGCGTGGAATTCTGCTTTATCCAGCCAGCTTTTATTTTCAAAATACCAGTCCAGGACCATCTGCATCCGGGCGTTGCTCTTGACAATTATCCTGTCAGCCTGCTGTTCATTCATCTTCATCCCTCTTTCCCGCGTAATCAACATAGTCCACACAATTTTCTGGTATGCCGTTTTCTATACAAAATACAACCCAGCATTCATGTAATTCTTCAAAGCTGTCTACATCGAACTGTGCTTCATCTCCGTCATTAAACCCAATATTGTATGAGCTTCCTTTGATAATATCTACACCTTTTACTGCATCTTTCATCTTCATTTTGTGCTATCACCTCCATTACCGTGCGAAACAATTATTTCCTCACACTGTTTCAGCAGTCTTTCCATCTCATTTCCAAGCGTATTGAGCTCGCGTCCCGTTTGACCTTCGCCTCGTAAAAGACTGTGTCTTTCAGGGCGTTTTCCCAGTTATTGCAGAATTCCTGAACCTCGCTTACGCTATCAAATCCGTCCTCGATTTCATAGTCATTACGCGCAGTGAATACCTCGAACTTATAGTCACGCCGCTTATCAGCAATGGCGATGCCAAAATACAGCTCATCACGCTTGCTTTCATCCAGTGGCTCGAACCGCACATCATCATAAAGCGGATGGTCTGATGCAGGCAGTTATTCGTTGATGTTGCTTAGGCATTGATATCCTTGTAAAAAGTGTTAACCAATATTGACAATATCATCTGCATTGTCAACTGAATCACAAAAGGAGAATGGGCAGAAGAAAGAATTTCTCTTCTCTCTCCTGCCCTATTTTCTCCTAACTAACTGCCCTGCACCATGCTTATTTCTCCCGTTTCACGGCTGTACTGATAAACACTGTCACTCAGCACATCCCCCTCTGGAACAGAAGAAGTATTTACAAAGTTAACAAGGTCAGTTAAATCATTTGGCGTTTCCACCTGTGATGCTGCAAATGCGATTACTTCATGAATGCTTGAAGGCAAAATAACAAGGTCATCCCCCAACATCTTTGCAAGTTCAGCGAACACTTCTCCGTATAACAAAACGTGGGCACCGAGCGTTCCCCTCTCGTTTGAGCACACCCACATCGGGATGCCGTCCCCTAAAATGGAATCTTCTCCGCACAACTCTGCCAAAACTTTTGCCACGGGGCGCAGACAAAAGCCAAAAGCTTTTGTATTATTTCTTGCCGCTTCTTCCAACTCCTCCAAACAGATAGAGTATTCTTGGCACATTTCATTTGTAACAGCAATCGTATGAATCCCTTCATTGTCCGTATGTACAACCACTCTATACATAACGGCAAGGTCAAGGAACTCACGAAACACCTTGTCTACAAGGTATGCCGTATTCTTTTCCAGACTGACGACACCATAAACCACACTTTTCAAAATATCCTGCCTGTTTAAAATAATGTTGGCACCATCCAATACATTTGTAAGTCTGGACTCTTTGTAAATATGGATAATCTCCTGTACCACATCCGTGACTGATGAACTGCCTTTCTGGACAGCTGATGCCATATAATCAATAGGAATCATAGGAGCCGCCCACTCATTACCTCTGCGGATCACGACACCATGTAACACAGTATCGTTTTGTTTCTGCATTTCTTGGTGGGATATACTATAGCTTTCCCCCATCGCTTCCTCTAATGCTGCCTTGATAATATCCAATATCTCTTTCATCAATTCTCCTTCCTGCAATTTCTATTACTGTAGAAATATTACATTTATCTATAAAGGCAACTACGAAATGGAATGGTTTCATAGCTGATTTCTCTGTTCTTAAAATCACCAAAATGAAATGGAGCTACCACTAAAGAAACTAATCTCATAGCTTCCCAGCATGATAGCCCCTAACATCTACTGGTATTTTTCTTTTAAATCAGTCAACCCTGAATCATCAAACTTTTCCAAAGGGATATTCAGAACCCTTTCCACTTCCAAATGCTCAAGTGCCTCCCTCTTATCTTTTATTTTACGCGTGTCCAAAAAATAAAAGATGCCGCCGTAAAGCAACATACCAACCGCCACCACCCACAGGACAGCGCTCCAAAGCTTCCCTGCCCTCAACAAATTCTTTCCAGTGTAATCCCCAACAAAACTTGTAAGCCCCTTTGCAAAGACTTCATCGTTTGTGATATCCTGCTCCCAATAAAAATAAAAAGCATCGACCAGGGAATTAAAGGTCTTGTCTGTCATTCTGCTTGCCACCGCGTTCCCCGCGACCCAGCTCCACCAGTCAACATTATCATAGTATACAAGCAACGCATGGTTTTCGTCCGTAAAGAGAGTATCGTATAACTCCTCTGCGTATGTATCGCACGTTGAACTGTCTGCCGGGTAACTTGCTATAGTGTAAAGAAACAGAGGGACTCCGGTTTCTTTGTAGAACTCCTCCAAAGCCTTCTCTGTTCTGTGGCTCCCATTTAAGAAGCCATCATCCTTTATAAAACCAACCGATGCTGTCCCCTTTAGTTCCGCCTTTTCAAAAGAACGGTTTGTTATTCCTTTTATCACAAACGCTACCAGCGTAAGTATAATGGCAAGTACAACCATCTGGATACATTTTCTCTGCTTGTGCTGCAATTCCCGTATTTCCCTCTCATAGTGTGTATCACGCTGGCGGTGGCGATACTTCCCTGTGACTTGGTGGTCCATACCTTGTGGTATCTGACCGCATTATAGGATACCACCGTGATGAACGTTCATGCCCGAAGTTGCCCCTGCTGCTATAACTTGGACTTCGATTGCTTGAGCTATGGCTCCTCCTGCTTGAGCCGCTGCTAAAGCTGCTGGATGAACTCCTTATACTGCCGCCAAGACCACTTCTCCCACCGCTACTGCGTGTTGTACTACCTGCTCTCCCCGTATCAATCCCTCCTCTCATCTACAATAAAATTTGGGAGCCACCCCGTGACCCCCAAACCACTTAAACTCCCATGCTAGCCTTCAAAGCAGCCAGTTCGTCGTCCACACTCGTCCCGCTGCTCCCGTACTTCTCCTTGAGATTTGCAATGCCATCAGCCGCCCCACGGTTTAATTCCGACATAGCCTTCGCCTTGTCAAGTTCCGCATTTGCCTTTGCTTCCATGCGGTCGAAAGCTGCCATACTGTTATTAGCATTTGTCGCGGAACTAGTCATCTTGTTGATGCGCTGCTGCGTTTTTGCAACCGCCATCTTCCCTTTAATCATTTCCTTACGGGAATTAAGAGTGTTAACATCATCCACCAGCTTGTCATGCATCGCCCGCATATTGACCGCGTTCTCATGGGCTAAATTGTAGGCTTCCGTAAGACCGGAAAGCTTGCCCTCCTGCGTTGCCTTTTCCTGAAGGAAGCGCCTTGCATCCTCATCTGATCCAGCCCTGACTGCCTTCACTGCGTATCCCTGAAGTTCTGCCACCTGCTTCTCGCACGCGCGCATTTCCCTCTCTGCGCGGGATTCCTCTGCCATGATAGCCGCCGTTTCCGACTTGACCTTTGCAAGGTCACTGGTGAGGTTACGCAACAGCTGATCAATCATCTTTTCCGGATCTTCTGCCTTGTCCAGTAACGCATTGATATTTGCCGCCATAATATCCCTGAATCTTGAAATAATGCCCATTTCTTTGCCCTCCTATTTCTTTTCGAATGCCCTTAACTCCTGCAAGGACAATCCTTTGAAAGGCTGGCTGCTAACACTCAGCCCCTCTAAATCTGCCCTGTCGCCGGCTAAAACCTCTGCCGCCTTTTGCTGTTTCTTTGCATCAATGGAGTTTGACTCCAATACAGAGGAAAGGGTTCTGCGATTTAAAAGCTGCTTAATCTTTAGCAGGGCAAATCGCAGATCAGCCTCGGAACTCTGGTAGTTTAAGCGTTCGAGCACTGCCACAACACCCTGCATATTTACCCCCGCAAAAACATCCCGTATCTGCCCTGCCTGCTCCTTGTTAAAATCATGTGCTGCCCCGCCCATGACGAAAATCGCGCTCAGCACAAACTCCTTGAGTTCCTCAATTAGAACCTCCGTAGAAACCTTTTCCAGTATGGAATCAATCGCCCGATACCCTTCCACGGAATCTGCTGCAAAGGTTGCAAAAAGTGAAATGAAATCATTGGTGTCCGCGGCATTCAGGAAAGCCATAATCTCCTCCGTACTGGCAGGTGTAGCCCCCACGAAACTAGCCAGCCTCAGCAACTCCCTCGGAATACCCTTTGCCTTCTTTACGAGCATCTGGGCGACAGCAGCGTTAAGGTTTTTCCACCCCTTTAAGCGGATAACAGCACTTAACAGCGCTTTCATATCCTTATCAGCAACCCTATTGTACTGGAAAATCAATGCCCTGCTCCTTAAATCAGGGATGATGCCATTCGCCTTTGTCGTTGTCATGAAGACAAATACATTCGCCGGTATATTGTCAATTTCCGTCAGCAGGCATGTCTGGGCATCATTACGCAGCGCATGGGCTTCCTCCAAAACAAAGGCTACATTGTCCTGCAAACTGGAGAATACAAAAATCTTTTTAATCAATTCCTGGACATCTTCTTTATTTGCAATCCCTGCAAGATTGACCTTCTTGACATAAGGAGTTTCCTGCCCCGTCTTTAAAGCAGCCTCATTCTGCCTGCACCTTTCGCACTGGCAGCACGGGTTCCCGTTGACTGGGTTAAGACAGGTTAAAGCCATTGCTGCAATCTGGGCGGAGGAAGTCTTCCCTGTCCCCCGGATACCGCACAGTATAACAAAGTTGGGCAATGTGCCCGCCTGGATAGAATGCTGCAGCATGGCAATGGAGCCAACATTACCGACCAGATTCCCGAAATTATATTCCCCCATGCCTTATTCCTCCAAAAAGGAAAAAGGGGGACGAATCCCCCTTCCCCTTACAAAACCGTTGCCGAAGAGATAGCCGCATCCAGCTCGCTGAGCGAACCGGAACCCTTGCCGAACGTAACGTTTGCATTGATCTTGCTGTACCTCAGCTTGATGTAGTCACTCGCGGTAAGCTGAGACTGGCTCTTGCTTGCCGTCGGGCGCGCCGCAACGAGGAAGTCGCGGAAAGTATCCTCCGAAATACCAGCCTTCCCCAGAATCTCCTTGTATTCCGGACGGGAAAGCGGTCCCCTTGCATCCTTTGCATCCAGCGTGATAAAGCCGTAAGAAACCTTGCCGTCTTTCTGGCTTGTAACCTCTTTTCGAAGCGGGACACGAACATCCGCAAGCTGCTGAGCCGGATTGTCAAACGTGTAGACCACCTCAGAGCTGCTCGCAAGACCCGGATTGAAGAAGTCAAAGGTGTAGCCCGTCATATTGCCGTTTGCATCCTTCTTCGGATGCACCTTGCCCTTCGCATCTGCGGACAGAGACTCGTATACCGTTGCCTGAGCCGACTTGTTCGCTTTCCTCGAGAGCACGCTGCTGAAGCCTTTGTTAAGCAGATCCGAATTCTGTTCCGAAAGATTCTGAAGCGGAACGGTGTCGTAGATCTTGCGCGGGAAGTAAGTCCCCCTTACGATAAGCTGCTTGCGCGAACCGCCCTTGACTACCTTGAGCGAATGCACAACCTTGTGCACCCCGGTGTCATTATTTGTGCGGACGTTAGCCGCCACCGTAATGGTAGATGCCTTGTTCCCGAGCACTTCCTTACTCTCACTGATCATGCCGCCGAAGTACATCTGAATAACGTCGATTGCCTGCTCCAGCGGATAAACCTTCTTTACGAGCGTTGTGTCCTTCGCATCGTAAGTAACAGCTCCATTCTGCTGTGCAATTTCCGCAGGGGAGATTGCGGCAATGGATGCCGGGATTGCGATAACCACATCCGTAACCTTGGTCGGCTTCGCTTCAACCAGGCGGATATTGTATTCCCGCTCAACATCGTTACTGGTAGCCTTTACCTCGTTCCTCTCGATCTTCTGCTGCCGCTCCGGGGAAACACCAGGCTTGAAAACCGGCTTCCCGTCCACGAGCTTGGTTTCCATCCTTGCGGTCGGCTTAACCGTAGCGTCCTTGCCAACTACGTAAAACAGCAGCGAGCCAAGCCTGCGGGCGTAGGAAGCCAGTGCCGCGTTATCGAACTGAATCCCGCTCAGCTGCTCCTTAATCGCACTTACCACACTGCCCGGCTTCGCATTCGTATTCGTGCCAGTGCCATTACTGCCCCCGAACGCATTCACATTCTGTGCAGCGCCGCCATTTCCATTGTTTTCCGGAGTCGTTTCGTCCAAAGCGTCATTCCAGTTAATTTCCTCATTCATAGATTTTGTCCTTTCTGCTACCTGTAGTAGCCGGAAATTATCCTCAAGCTGAAATCCCTTATCTGTGATTTTGTAGATTCCAACCTTACCAGTTCCCTCCTGCCATCGGGCAAGTCTCCTGGATTTATCGCTAAAAGAGAGTATACGCTTCTTGCCGCTGGATTCATCCAGACCAAACCAGTCCGGGGCATCCACCACCACCGGCAGCGTGCACACTCTTTTTGCATCATCATCAAGCTGGCTGTACTGGCTAAAGGTGAGAGCCTCCGCCCCAACCTGCAGCGTCACAGCCTCCACATCTTTGGCAAGGTATCCATGCCTTTTGAAAAGCTCTAATGTGTACCGCATTGCGCCTACCTCCCTGTGCTGCATTCGCATAATACGGGGTGCCCGACCCCGTAGTTTTCATACCGCCAGGTTTTGCTACTTTTTAGGCACAACCAGTTCATCCAGGCAGGCATGAACCTGCCGGATTGCATCATTTAAGATAGATGCCTCGGAGCAGTTCAAAAAAGACTGTATTTCAAAATTTACAGTAACTTCATCTGTAATTGACTCCACGACATCCCAACAGAAACTCTCCACATCCGTGTGCCTGCTGTTCAGGACTACAATCCTCTGATCCTCCACGGAAACCCCATGCCCGTTTAAAAAGTCCGCATTCTCGGACTCCCGGAAGCACCCGCTGCTGTTCCTGAAGTAAACAGTCGCGGTTAAAGGTTGGTTGATGCTGTGCAGTATGATACGGTCATCATCCTGGTTTGCCAACAGGATACCATTCTGGCACAAGTCCTTGTATGACAGTGTGTCCATTGGCTCCACCGTTGCTACCATCAGTTCCTCATCGGTCTTGCACGCATAATTAATACCGGTAAGCGAATTTGCAAAAGTAATCATGTCCTCCTGCACCGACCCGCCGGCAGACAGCAAATTGCAGGCATTGTTTACCCGGAATGCAATCGGTCGTGCCACCCTCCGATTATACAGGGCGGCATGCCGCAAGAGATTGCAGTAGACCGTTGCATCTTTCTTCTTCATCTTTACTTGAACCATTTCATACCTCCTGTTTCAAGGCTTTTAACTTCGGCTGAGCCAGCACCTGCTTCAGTATAATCAGCACAACGTAACTATGTTGTTTTGCTGAAATCAATTTCGGGTCGGGTACTGCATCAAAAATCACAGAACAACTGGAAGTACGGACAACCTCCTCTATCCTTTCGTAGTTCCCCTCGCATCCCTCAATCTCGCTGAGCAGTTTATTTAACTCCGTGAATAGTTCTTCCACACGAAATACGGCAGTCCCGCACAGCCGGTGCATACACTCTGGCACTGTAACCTGCACGCGCACATCGCACGGATTATTTTCAAGGAACATAGCAACATCCGAATAAAAGTATTTGAGTACTTGGATAGCATCCTTCTGAAAATTCGGGTCTCCGCGCAGGAACAGGTAAGCCCGGTAGTATTCTTGCATTTCCCTGCCAAAAAGATCCGTCGTTACATTTAGATGAAGCTGTGAGGATACATACTCCCGGAAATCCAACTCCAGGTTCTGGCTTGGAATGACAATATTGTTCATCACATCCCTGGATGCCGCAATTAAAAGTATTTGGTCAAAGCGTTCGTATGGCAGCCTCATATCAAAACTCCTTTAAACAATCCAAATCGAGCAGCTCACTCTCCGCTGGCTCCTTCTCCGGCATACGCAGATTGTTATCCGCCGAGTATTCCCCGCTTAAATACCGTGCCCTGTACCGGTCGAAGAACCGCCATGTATCCGGAAGTACCGTTTCCTTGCCGTACTCTAAGCACTTCATGGAATGGTAGTCATTTAGTGCGCAAAGAAACTGACGGAGCGCAGTATGGTTAACTGTTTCCTTTGTTGCCGGCAGCAGCACGGCATCCGTTGGCATAGGTGCCGGGAAAATAAGCGGTATCCTCTTTACAATATCCCCCGCATCTTCCGAAGTTAAAAGGTTTGTTTCCTTCAAGAATTTCCCAAAGGTCGCACGGTAGGAGGAAGAATAATCCTGTATCCCGTTGGCATCCAGAAAAGCACAAAAGGCAGCGTAGATTTCCTTATTGCTCTTTCCTGACTTACTGCAAAAAGGCGGGATTTCATCTGACTTACAGCCAAATAGCACCTTATGTACAGAAATCGTATTCCACCGAACTACATGTCCAGCGCACACAGCCTGTGCAAAATTACTGCTTGTAACACAATTCCCTCTTGAATTCACCGCATGGATGGTAATCCGATTACGCACATTGTGGGCAACATCCATATCGTTCGTAAGTAAATCAATATACCAGTAAGCCCCTTCCAGTTTAACGGAAGCCCACGACATAATATCATCCGCCTCCATGCCCTTATACCGGTGTGGTTGAATATTGCAAGCCAAAGCCGCCTCGTAAGCCATCTCCTTCTGCACCTCAATGGCGGGATCTTTTACCCGTGAACCCTTGTAACCCTCGTATAATTCTTTACGGAAAGACTTATCATCAAAGGCAAGAAGGATTGCATCCCCCGCCCCGATAGCGGTCGCAATCCACTGGGTTAAACCAAGCAGCCCGCCAACTGGAAGCCCCCGGATATTTTTCTCCTTGTGAACGCAATGTCCTGAGTATAGCAAGCATGATACGTCCGCGACATACAATCGATTCATATCTCCACCCCCACTGGTAACATAGTGTCCAATAACGACTGAATATTTGCAATATTTTTCCGGTGCTGCTCAACCAGTTCCGGTGCCCGAAAAATCTTTCCTGATGTGCTGAAGGTAATGGTACCTAAAGATTCCTGGAACAGCTGCAAAGTGTGCAAAGACAAGCCCCCAAGATTGAACTCGCTCAAATGCAGACTCGCCTCCATCCACTCCCTTTCTGACATCTGAACCTCAAATAGGGAATTTAAAACGTCCTTCCTTAATGTACTGGCAGCATTGTATAACTCGCCAAGTAATTGGAAATCTTCGGAAGCTATCTCACCTTCCGGCAGCACCTTCTGTTTGAATGCTACCTGGAAGAAACCACCCTTCTTCGCAGGCATTGCTGCAATGAAAGCGGAAACCCTTCCCTTTTCCTCTAAGCCAACCCGTGTATCACTAACATCCCCGAAAGCCACAACACTCTTTTCAAACTGTTCCTTAAACGTTTCAAAGTCAGCGGTACAGTCATCGTATACGGTCTTGAAAAGGTACTGGTTAACCGTGTCCTTGGCGCTTGCAAAAGCATTCTCGACAATCCGCAGCAGACGGTCAGGGTTGCTGTTCATAATATCCCGGAACGGCAGCCCGAAAACCACCGCCTCTTTCATGTCAGTCTCCTTGAGTGTAAGGTCCAAGTCATCCAGCACACCGATGTTCTCAACGAAAAATGAAACAATCTTTGCCTCATTCTCGTTAAGCCCCATCCTCCCGGTATCTATTTCTGCCTCCACACCCAATTCCGCCCGCAGCACCTGTTTTAACTGCCCACACGGGAAGCTCCCATTTGCACTGATGTCCTTTAACATGTTTTTTACTTCAGTATTTACCTTCGAAAACCGAATATCATGGTTCTGGCACCACTGCATGATAAAATCTATCAGACGTTGGAAACTCCCCGCCGAAAGAAGGAAATCATCTGGGTATTCCATAATGGCATAGGCAAGCTTTATTAATAGTGTCTGCTGGAAAACCCCCATAATCTCATCTGTCTCATCCCCTGCTTTAGGGACTAGCTTACCTGCCCTCAGACTGTATTTGCTGTAGTCAGAAATCTTAGCACAGACCTCATCGTATTCGGAATGGTATTTCTTTGGCAAGTTAGATACCGCCTGCCTAAAGCACTCCACCTCAGCGCGGCAGGATTGCAACAAATTACGATCAACCGCATTGTTCAGCATCCCCGCCGCACCCCGCACATCCAAATCGCACCCACTTGCCCTCAAGATTAAAAGCATTGGTGCTGTGAAACCAAAAAGACCACCAATCTTCACTGACCTACTCCTTTCTGCCTGCTGATAATTATGTTGCACAGCCTCTGGTTGCTCATCTCGGAAATCGCTGCACCGGGGTAATCCAACCGCAACTCCGAAATCACTTTTTCTGGTGTAGTCCACTCCGGTATACGGACGACATATCTGCTTTCATGCATCCCATTGGTATAGACATCCGCACGTATAATCTGCGTGATCTTCCCTACCTTCTCCATTTCCCCAACGATTTCAGAATCTCCCCCTGCTAACAAAGCATCCACGTATCCGCGAAACTCTACCATTGTCCTACAGGTATTCAGTATCTGTTTCTCCTTGTCTGTGTAAACAGTACGGATAAAGTTTCCTGAGAGAAAGGAAAACACCAGTAAAGCAATCAACATCACATCGATAACACCAAGCACTGCAAACCCGACTGATGAACTTTTCCGCCTGTGTGTCATTGCCACTTGGATGTTAAACTCGGTTGCCTGTGCCGGATCAAATTCCTCATCATTCAGTGTGGCAGCGGCATCATCAAAAAGCTGTAAGTCCTGCTCTCCATCTGCCTGCCCGGTTGCAATATAATTTAGGCTCCCAAGCCTGGCGTTACGTTCTGTCTGAGCAATTACTTCCGCAGTAGCACCCCCGCTATTAACAGCAAACCTGTTATTTGTTTCCACTTTATGTATAATCCGCATAAAATTGGAGAAATCAGCATTTGCGGATGATTTCGGTTTCTCTATAGTTTGTCCACTATCCGCTGAAATGTCCCCTTCCGTTTGTGGACTTTTTATCATTTCCGTGTCCGGAACAAATTCCTCTACAGGAAACTCCTCAGCAGACTGTTTTGCTAAAGTGTCCTCCATCGGAGAAACATCGTCTTCCGTCCCCATGCAGGAGCACTCCCCTTCCTCCGTATCGTCCTTTGACAGAAAAGAAGTGTCCAACAGGGAAAGCGGATTAAACTGCCCGCCAACCGACGTTACTGCCCCCTCCGGTTCTTCAGGTTGTTTTGTCCCAACCTCTGCCTTTTCCAGATTCGAAAAAGTGCTCCCCGGCACCGGGTACAGCCCTAAAACATCACCCTCTGTTCGCAGAATTTTATCGTATTTATCCAAATCGACAACCACGACAGGCGCACTCTTTTCAACTTCACGCCCTTCCTTGCGCTGCTGCATTTGCCTGCGTACCAGATCAAAATCAACCTCAATCTTGCAGTACTCCGGAAGATTGAGTAAATCCACTTTATCTGCAGAAATCTTCTTAAACCTGGCAGGGCGTGAAACTACTACCTTTGTGCCAGCCATCTGCTCCTGTTCTGATTTCTGCCCTACCTCTGGGGCTGTCAACTCTGTTTCCGGTGGTATTTCTACTTTTTCATACTGCGATGTTACTTCCGTTTCCCTTGGTATTTCTTCTTCAACATCTAAAACATGGGGCTGCTCCGCCTCCTGCAATATCGCCTCTGTTTCCCGCGGTACTTCTGGAACCGCCATTTCCCCTGCGTTTGGTTTAATCTGGTATGGCTGGCAGTAGGCTAAAGCAATTACAAAGTAGGCAAGCTTCCCCCTCTGCTTTTCTGTAAGAAAATTCTCTTTGAAAAGATCAGCGGTTTCAGTACCCGCCTCCCCAAAAATCGAAATACCATTCTTCTTTGCATACTGGAATATTGCATCACCTGCCTCCGCATAACGGAGCAATTCCTCGCCACCGCGAAAAATAAGGTATTTTTCATATGACCGGTAGAGGCATGTGGAGCCCCCGACCGTTAACAGCATTGCCACAGAGTAATCAAACATCTGTACATTCTGGATACCCATCCCCTTCAGCAGCCGGTACAGGATAGCAATATCTTCCGCATTCACATTGCCGTATATTTTCTTTCCATCTACTTCCAAACAGAAAGCCTGAACAGCGCCTCCGTACTGCTCCGTGGAAGGTCTGCCGTCAAAAACTACAAAGGCATTATCAAACTCGATGCAGCTAAAGGTTGTGTAGACTTCCTCTAAGGCTACGTTCGAGTAATCCAATGTCTTGTAGGCAAGCAGATACCCATCGCACGTAGCCGCCACAGTAAGAGCATCCGATACATGGATGTATAGATTATTCACCGAAACCACCTCCCAACGACCAAAAGTATATTGACAGTTCCGCATTGTGATAGTCCACGCTGTAACGCGCAACTGGCAAAGACATTGACTGTATGGAATTGACTGTCCCTGCGACATCCTGTGTATCCAAATCCAACTGGACAAGGCAACTTCCCGCCGCCTTTGCCTTCACCGGAAGTTCTGCTACATCCTCAACCTCCGCAATGCGACTTAGGCTTACTGCCTGCTCCTGCACATCGTAAGTTACCACGTAAATGGAACTGCCCGCAATATCGGCAACCTCCTCAACCTCTGCCAGAACAGCAGCTAAATCGGTGGGAACCGTTTCCCACGTCGTAGCATCCGAAAGGCTTTGGTAAACCTCCCCCAAACGCGCGGCATCTTCTTTGTATCTAGCTATGCTACTATCCACATCAGCCTCAATCGCAATCTGCGTTCTAACATTCTGCACCGTGTTGTAATGCGTCTTCCATGTAACGCCATAAATCACCGCCAGCACCAACGTAAGAATAAGAATAAACTTTTTCATAATATCGTCACCTGAACTTTCCCGGAAGAACCCTGGGGTTCAAAAGCGCCAACTGCTCTGTCCTCAACCAACGGATGCAATTCCCCTCCGCTGATAAATTGCTCGAAAATCTCCCGCAGTTCTCCTGACCCACCGCCCTCTGCCACCTGTAAGCTATTCTTGAAATGGGGCAGGGGTGCTAAATCCCCCAACCCAACCGGCATCTGCTCCGTAACAGACTGAGGACTGGCTACCACCTCTTTTGGCTTCTTTTCTTTCCTCGAGAAGAAAGATATCTTCCCCTCAGACTGTTTTCTTATTGGTTTTTCCTTTTTTACGTGCTCCGCACCCTTTGATTTAAATCCCGGCATATTTCTACCTCCAACTGTAATCCCGTAATCCACCCTCCGCTTCCCCATAACACCAACCACAGCAATCTCTGGTAATCCGGTCAAATAAAGATGCGCCCCTACTGCTGCCGTGCTGTACCAAACAGCCTCATCAACCACAAAGCGGCATCTCCCCGCGACGCAGAAACATGGACACTAGTAGATGGGCTGTCCTTCAGCGTCACGTCCAACATCACGATCACAAGACCAGTTTCCTGCAAATAATATTTCGATTCGCTTACCTCATTCCCAGCGGAGTCCGCATAAGACTGCCTATCAAAAATAAATCCTGTATCATCGCCCATGCCACCCGGCAGGTGAACCCCCTCATCTGCCTGAACAACGGTAATACTGCCTTCCCTGCTAGTGTAACCAGTAATGCTGGCTTTGCCAGGTATGTCCTCCCTCTGAGCCAGATACCAATCCCCTTCCAATTCAGCAGCAGTATTTCCAATAGGAATCTTTGTTACCCCACTGGTACTTTCTATTTTTTGGTATCCAGAGAAGTCAATCTCCGGAACTCTAGGGAATTCTTCTGGCTGCTGGTAATTGATACAAACATCCGTTACAACTGGATCAACATCCGCACGCTTACCAGTTATCTCAATAACCTCCGCAATACCGTCCCCAAACGGAAGGAACAACAATACCGTGCAGCTTTCACCTTCTCTGATGGTAAGCCTTTGTCCCTTCAAACCGCCGACTGTGACTTTACTGCTACTGCAAGGAACCCCTTCAGACTCCCACCAAGCCTGCTCTGCTTCCGCAAGGGAACCTGCATCCGTGTAGTTTAACCTCATATCAACCATAACCTTGGTATGTTTCTCCACATATTTTCCTGTTTCTCCGTCATAAGAAAAACCCTCACCCAAATCAAGAAAGCCATTGCTGCTATCTCCGAGAACCAACCTTGATTCCCCTTCCTCAACCTGTGTCGTCACATAGCCTTTCCCGTCATCAGGATTTGAAGCAACACCCCCATCCACCTCCTTGAGCGCCTTGGTTGGTTCCAAGTAAGTTGAAACATACATGGCAACCTCATCCCCCAAAGCATAATCCCCCGACGCAGTTGCCAACATAATCGTTGTTGTACCATCCTGATTTTTCATACAAAGGCAAACCAAGCAAAGGCTATTATCCCCATCTTCTGTCGTGCAGGAAAATACATAACCGGGCAATGTACTACCGAAATCCGCAACATCCATTTCCTCAACCTCAACACCGGAATATTGCCCCCTAATGCTTTTAAGAACATATTCTTTTGCATCTGCTAAAGCCATCCGGTTACGGATAAATGAATAATAGATGCTACCGTCTTCCCTCACATAAAAATCGGAGGACTCCGCAATAGGATGACAAATCCCCGGGACACTTACCCATCCGCTATCCACTGTGCCAATTGTGGTAAAACCGTATTCTTTCTTTAATGTTTCTACAACATCCAAAGTTTCCTCTGTTTTTTCCGCATCAGGAATAACAGTAGGTTGGATGGTAGTCTCAGTCCAACTCGGAAAGGTGGATGGTTCTATCGATGGAGTAAGATTCTTCGGGTCCTCCCATGTTAAAACTCCCTGTGCTGGGGCAGATGTTAAAAGTGCGGGAGTGGGCAATGAAACTTCCCCTTCCTCTTTTCCACATGAAGCCAATACACTGCACCCAACAATCACACCCAACAATACCGTCTTTTTCATAATAACACCCCTTTGATTACAAAATACTGTCCAGCACATCCACGGACAGTGTGCCATCCGCTATCCCACGCGCCAGCTCAAACTCCATTGCTGCCTTGTCCTCCTGCACTTTATCCCGTATTACCTGTTCCATCTCATAAGGCTCCTTGCATGTTAAAAGTGCGGATTTCACCTCCTGCGTGAAAAGCAATGCTTCAGCAAAAGGCTTGTTTACCCCAAGTTTATATCCCCGCAATTCTGACCGTCTGCTGTCTGTACAGTAAGAGCATCCACACGGTTTCCGTACCTTGTTCACCCCATATTTCATAAGGAACAGCCGTATGCGGTTATCCTCCACGGACGCAGTAAGAATTTCCTCCGAACACCTATCGCACAGCACCCGAAACATTTT
>ERZ808051.1268-NODE-1268-length-17792-cov-6.523229_pt1 | contig 17792 bp, 15 predicted proteins | sample MGYA00380199_ERZ808051 | MGnify/ENA primary metagenome ERZ808051 (study PRJEB31490, sample SAMN06133391) | mouse gut metagenome | isolation source: J11 | host: mice | place: China: Chengdu | collected 2015-05 ...
ACCTCTCAGATATTCTTCTTTGCTCATTCAGTTCTCCTTAGATGTTATAGGTTACTCTAATTTTTCTTTTAAAATACCGCCCCGGTAAGCCGCAACCAGCTCCTTCAGATCTGCAATTTTTGCCGCCAGTTCTTTTCCGGTATCCGTATCGGCCACCATCACACGCTTTTTCATTTTTTCTACAATAGTTACTTTGGGCGTGTTCTCATGGTTCGGATCAAAAGGTTTATGCTCTGCCAGTGCCAGATGGCGCGAGTTGAAAATCAGCGTATATCCCGCAATGCCTGTCTTTGGCTGGTAGGATTTGGAAAGGCCTCCATCAATTACAAACAGCTTTCCATTTCCCTTCACCGGGCTTTCACCATCTTTAAGCTTTACCGGAACATGGCCGTTGATGATGTGGGAACCCTCCACAGGCAGGCCAAATTCTTTCAGAATTTTATCACAGAATTCTTCTTTTGTACTCAGCTTATAATAGGGGTTCATGGTTTCCTTGGCCACAGTCTTGTCTGCTACAAAATATCCCTCAAAAGTAGCCATATTATCTTTTCCATATACCGGAGACTTGGGACCGCACCACAGATACCACATCAGATCCCTGTACCATTCCTTTGAGGAGTCGTCATCAGGAAGGAAGTAGGCCATTTTCACCGCATCCTCAATGTAATCCAGCATCCGCTTTCCGGAGTAAATGATTCCATTGATGTTTAATGATTCAAACTCCCCGTTTTCCTTCATGGGAATACAGCCGTGATAAAGGAGGTTGGAGTTGCAGCATTTGTACATGGCTCCGTGGGAATACACAAAGCGGATATGGCGGTGGAACACACTGCTGTGCTTAAAGGACATACACAGATTATGTATTAACTCTTCCTCCTCCTTCGAAAGCTTCAGAGGATCCTTTGGATCCACGGTAGGAAGATTCATATCCAGCATCTTATAATCTTTTCCCTTAATCTGTACGGTTCCCTTAGTGAAGTCGATTCTGGTAATATGGGTTCTGTCATTCATCTCATATTCCGGATGGCGTTTGATAATCTGCCCCTCCACCTTAAACTGAATGACTGTGATGGCCTTATGCATCTTGGCCGCCAGGCCCGGATCCACAGCATCATAAATATTTTCATCCAGAATCTTCGGCATGAACCGCTCGCAGGGATCGTCCTTATAAACCCGTGCGGCAAACATGGAAAGCGGACGAAGGTTGATTCCATATCCGTCCTCCAGAAGGTCAAAGCAGTTATAGCGGATGGCAATCCGCAGTACGTTGCAGATACATGCCAGATTTCCCGTTGCAGCACCCATCCAGGAAATATCATGATTTCCCCACTGGATATCCACATCGTGGAACTGCATCAGCTCGTCCATAATAATATCGGGACGCGGTCCACGGTCAAAAATATCACCGATAATATGTAGATTGTCAATGGTAAGGTTCTGAATCAGATTGCAGAGAGCTGTGATAAACTCTGAACCCATTTTGTTATCAATAATGGAATGGATAATCTCGTCATAATATATCTTTTTGTTTTCATCATTGTAGTCCACATGAAGAAGTTCGTCAATAATATATGCGAATGCCGGCGGCATTTTTTTACGCACCTTGGATCTTGTATATTTGGAAGAGACCTCCTTACAGATCCGCACCAGACGGTAAATATTGATGCGCTGCCAGTCATCGTTGTAACGTTTTTCTCTCTTTGTCACCCGCAGAACCCGTTCCGGATAATAAATCAGATTCGCCAGTGCAATTTCCTCTTCATCGGAAATCACATAACCAAAAGTTTCTGAAATTTTTTCCCGGATAATACCGGATGCGCTCCGCAAAAGGTGGATAAACGCCTCATATTCTCCGTGAAGATCACTGAAGAAATACTCTGTTCCTTTCGGAAGTCCGCGGATCGCCATCAGGTTAATAATCTCGCCGGATGCCGCCTTGACCGTCGGATACTCCCTGGCCAAAAGTTTCAGATACGCCAAATCTCTCATTGCTTTTCCCTCCCACATACATTTCCGGCAAATTTCCTTTTGATTTTCCGTAACAGTTCAGATAGCCTGAACTGTTACATTTTTCTCATTTTTTCACTTGCCGGTAATTGCTTTTCCTTCTATTTTATAGTAACATATTCATATTTAAAAGACAATAAAAAGAAAAAGGGGATTTTTACATGGATCGGGAACTTCTTTATGTTTTCGGAACCGGAAATGCCACGGTAACGAACCTTTATAACACCTGCTTCGCTTTAAGAGACAGTGATGAATATTTTATGGTGGATGCCGGCGGCGGAAACGGAATCCTGAAGATTCTGGACAACATGCAGGTATCTCTCTCAAGAATTCACCATATCTTTGTCACCCATGAGCACACAGACCACATTCTGGGCATTATCTGGATGATCCGCATGATCGCCACAAAAATGCGGCAGGACCAGTATGGTGGGGATGCTTTCATTTACTGCCACGAAGAACTGGTTGAAACCATTAAAACCTTATGCCGCCTGACCATCCAGGGAAAATTTTATGATATGATCGGCTCCAGAATCCATCTGGTGCCTGTTAAGGATGGGGAAACCCGACAGATTTTAAGCTACCATGTTACCTTCTTTGATATTCACTCCACAAAGGCCAAACAGTTCGGCTTTACTCTGACCCTGAATAATGGAAGGAAGCTGACATGCCTGGGGGACGAGCCCTTCAATCCGGCCTGCGAGCGGTATCTCAGAGGCTGTGACTGGCTGCTTCATGAGGCATTTTGCCTGTATGTGGAGCGCGATGTATGGAAGCCATATGAAAAGCACCACAGTACCGTCAAGGACGCCTGCGAGCTGGCAGAAGCCATGCAGATCCCCAATCTGGTACTGTGGCACACAGAAGACAGCAATGTGGCCGGGCGTGAACGCCTTTATAAAAGCGAGGGAAAACGCTATTACAGCGGCAACATTTACGTACCTGATGATGAGAGCTTAATCGCTCTGTAAGCGGACATGCCTGCCGGCGCAGGCATTACAGCTCTGCTTTCCAGAGGCCGTGGCGGTTGCAGTATTCATATACCGCCAGCGGCCTCTCTCCGTCACTCAGAACAAATTCCACCATGGGTTTATCTCCGGGCTTTAATACCCTTAAGCTCCCGCCGCGGGTCGTTTCCAGATATACCCAGGTAATGTAATGGTCTTCCTCCATGGGATGATCATTTTCCCCCACCCGGGCCTTCACCCTTCCATTTTCTACTTTGACTACCGGCAGGTGCTTTTCAAGCGCCGCGTCTGTTGTGTTGGCATGAAGCTTATCATAAGTACCACAGCCGGCATTGTCCTCTCCATATATGACGAGAGCGATTCCATGGCAGTCCGGACACTGTAAAAAACGACTCATATTCCTTGTTCCTCACTTTCTTTTTTAGAGTGCTTTTTTAGAGTACTCTTTTAATAGGCAACTGTCCAGAAGATGCACAAACCTGCTGAATAGTTACAGGCAGCAGTTACATTTTCTCTGTATAGTCTTTTCTATAAGCTTTCGTTTTATACTTGCAAAGCCATAAAAACACAGGTAAAATACTTTTATAATTACGGTGAAAGTATTGGCCGACAGCCATGGGACGGCGCATATTTGTATGCAGAGTCTCATGGATATCGGACAGCCAGGCCGGTATGGGCAAAAAAACATGCGAACGAAGTGTGCAGGATGAAGTGTGCAAGGTGATTTGCGAATACAGGCGGCAGTTGCGGGAGCACGAAGTGCGGAGCAACAGACTTTCATGCATGGAAATGCCTGCGTCAGCAGGCATTTCCGTTTAGCTATAATTCACGAGGAGGTGTCTTTTATGAAAAAATTCATGCTGCTTCACGGTGTCAACCACAACATGTTCGGGAAACGCGATCCCCGGCAGTATGGTACTGTCACTCTGGATGAAATCAATGAAAAGGTTCTTTCCCTGGCCGAAGAGCTGGGCGTTTCTGTCACCTGCTTTCAGACCAATGATGAGGGGAAAATGGTGGACAAAATCCATGAAGCTTATCTGGAACATTATGACGGCATCCTGATTAACGCCGGGGCCTGGACCCATTACAGCTATGGGATCTCCGATGCCCTGGAGATGTTAGAATGCCCCATAATTGAGCTTCATATGTCCAATGTACATAAACGAGAGGAATTCCGTCACCATTCCGTGATCTCCCCCATTGCAACCGGCATCATTATCGGTCTGGGCGCTGATGTCTATACCCTGGGGCTCCGGGCACTGGCGGACAAAACCGGCAGTACCGTTACAGAAAATCTTTCAAATCAGGAGACATGCAATGAATAAACGCGAAATTTCAGAGATAAAGAAACAATTCAAAAAAGATAACAATGCCATCACCCGCATCTGCGGATGCTATGTGGATGCGGAAAAGCAAATTAAAACCTCCTTAAAAGAGGCATTTTTTGCCCTGTCTGAGGAAGAAATTTTCAAATATTATGAAATTTTCAGAAAATCCTTATCGGGCGGCATCGGAAAAAATCTCCATAATCTGGAATACTCCATCCATGATGAAGGAGAAGGCAGCGCCCATTCTCTCCTTATGAAACTCCGTGAGGACAAACTGACCGATGACGAAGTGGTGGATTCCTTCTATAATAAAGTCATTGAAAATTATGATTATGGTGAAAACTATTATATCATTTTGATTCACAGCGCATATGATGTGCCGGGAAGGGCTGCGGACCATGAAGAAATGTTTGATGCATCAGAAGAGGTATACAACCATATTCTCTGTTGTATTTGTCCGGTAAAGCTCTCTGAGCCTGGTCTCTCCTACAATGAAACCACGAATCTTATTGAAGAACGGCCCCGGGACTGGTGGGTGCAGCCGCCAATGACAGGCTTTTTATTCCCGGCCTTCAATGACAGAAGCGCGGATATCCACAGCATCTTATACTTTTCCAAAAATCCGGAAGAGCTTCATTATGAATTTATTGACACCTGCTTAGGCGCCCCGTCCCCCGTTTCCTGGAGCGCTCAGAAGGAAGCCTTTCAGGAAATCCTTTCCGATACCCTGGGTGAACAGTGTGATTATCAGATTGTACGGCAAATCCATGAAAACCTGACGGAAATGTCAGAGGAACATAAGGAAGATATGGAGCCTTTGCGTCTCTCCAAACCGGAGGTAAAGGATCTGCTGGAAAAAAGCGGCGTGGAACCAGAACAGCTGGAGCGTTTCGATACGGTTTACGAGGAAGCCGCTGGAGAAAGCACTTCCATTCTGGTCCCTGCCATCACCGGCTCCGGAAAATTTGCCCTGAAAACCCCGGACGTGGACATCAGAGTCAATCCGGATCGTCTGGATCTGGTGGAAACCAGATTTTTAGAAGGGCGCCGTTTCCTGGTCATTGCGGTAGAAGATAATGTGGAAGTCAATGGCATGCCCGTTAAAATGTGGGAAGAAGAAAAGAGTCTGTAACCAGTATATTTAGCCTCCTTCGGGAGGCTTTTTTAATACATTTCTCGATATTCTTCGACATTTTGTCGTTTTTTATATTAATTTTTCGTTTTCTTTGACAGTGTCACACCTTTTTTGCATTTCTTTTCTGATTCCCATACGCTACAACTGATACATTAAAGGTAACACGGCCGCCGCGTTTTCGTACGGCCGGCAAAGTGAACGCACAGCCCCTCCTGAACGGTTACTGCCAATAACCTTTCGTTTTCAGACGGGCTGAAAGCATGCTCAGATTGGCAGGTACACAAATGATAATCCTCACACAGTATCATGTCGTAATGAAAAACGGGATCTACCGTGTAGTCTCTGATAAACCCTCTGTCTGTCCCTCCTGTCAGGGCGCCTTAAAGGTCCGTGACAGCAAACGCCGCCAGGTAATCCTGGCGGACGGTCAAACGCATATATTCCTGCTCCGAAGGCTCAAATGCAAAAAGTGCGGCGCGCTCCACCTGGAACTGCCGGACCTTTTTGTCCCCCATAAGCACTATTCACGTGAGGTCATCAACATGGCTCTCAGCGGAAAGGTCCCCAGCTGTCCCGCCGAAAATTCCACCATTTACCGGTGGGAAAAAGAACGAAGCCGCATGTCTTAAATATCCCCAAGAGCCTCCTCTCCCGTTTTCACCAGGTATTCCATGGCTTCCACCGGATATTTTCCCGCCGCTGTTTCACCTGTGAGCATCAGGGACGCGGCACCATCCAAAACGGCATTATAAATGTCCAGAACCTCAGCTCTGGTGGGAACAGCCCGCTCATGCATGGAATCCAGCATCTGTGTCACGACCATAAACGGCATCCTGGCTTTCCGGCATTTTGCAGCCAGTTTTTTCTGCATTCCGGGCAGCTTCCATAAAGGCATGGCATTTCCCAGATCTCCCCTGGCGATCACCACCTGGTCGCAATACGGAAACAGCTCTTCTATGATCTGAACTCCCCGGAGATTTTCTATTTTTGCGAAGATCTTAATCTGTGATGCCCCAGCCTCCAAAAGCGCCTTTTTTAAAGTTATAAGGTCTTCCTTCCCCCGCACAAATGGCAGCATTACGCCTGTGACTCCATATCCGGACGCCTGAGCCAGATTTTTATAATCACTTTCCGTCAGGGTCGGCATGGGAACCTCTTTCCCCACGATGGCCAGACTTTTTTCTGATTTCAGTATGCCTCCCCGGAGAGCCTTTGTCCGGACAAACTGCCGCTTTTTCGGAATCCCCCATCCGCTTTCCACTTCCTCCACCAAAAGCTCCAGCTTTCCATCATCAACCAGCACATGATCCCCCGGCTTTGCTGCCCGAAGAAACGGTTCCGGTACTTTAAATCCATCTTCACTCAATATCACAGTGCTGCCTTCCGGAATCAGAACTTCACTTTCCAACCGGCCAATTCGCAGCTCCGGCCCCCGCAGGTCAATGAGAATCTGCGGTTTTATCCCACAGGCCCCTGCTGCCTCCGAAAGCATGTCCATCCAGGCTGCGCTCTTTTCCAGGTCCCCGTGGGACAGGTTCAGCCGTATTCCTGTCATTCCTGCCTCAAACATTCTTTTTAATATCCTGGTCTCTCCGCAGGACGGGCCCAGGGTTCCGTAGTAGTCCATTGTCTGCCTCCTATTCATTTCCTGTTTTATCATACACCAGAATGCTCCGGAAAAAAACAAAATCCTTCATGAAATTTTATCATTCCATGAAGGATTTTTTCCTCTCTCCTATCTTTCCACTGCAGGCGCCGCTGTCTGACGCTTCTCACTGAACTCCTCCCAGGGCTCCAATGTGATTTCCACCACATCTTCAATCGGGCACTGTAAGATATTGCAGAGGAACTCAAGGGTATGCGTTGACACATTCATGTTTTTCTTCAGACGGCCAATCTGCCCGGCGCTGACATTATATTTGGTAATCAGACAATACTGGCTGACGCCTTTTTTCTTCATTGTTTCCCACAACCTGGCATAGCTAACCATGTTTATTCCCCTCCTTGGTTCTATTAAACATGCATTAGCCGTTTTTGTCTATTAGCCATATCTGGTCAATGGGACGTCTATTCCACCGTCACGGATTTTGCCAGATTCCTTGGTTTATCCACATCCAGCCCCTTGGAAACAGAGATATAATATGCCAGAAGCTGGAGCGGAATCACAACCAGGCTGGTAGCAAAACATTCCATGGTTTTCGGGACATAGATGGTGAAATCCGCTGTATCTTCCATGGCGTAATTCCCATAGCTGGTTACCCCCAGAACATATGCTCCGCGGCTCTTTACCTCCACCATATTGCTGACCATCTTTTCAAACAGGCGGTTCTGAGTGGCCACACCGATCACAAGAATTCCGTCTTCAATCAGGGAGATGGTTCCGTGCTTCAGCTCCCCTGCCGCGTATGCCTCCGAATGAATATAGGAAATCTCCTTTAATTTCAGGGAACCCTCCATGGACGCGGCATAGTCCAGGCCACGGCCGATGAAGAAAATGTCCCTGCTATGGGAGAACTTTGTGGCAAACCACTGAATCCTTTCCTTCTCTTCCAGAATCCGCTCAATTTTCTCCGGCAGCCGTTCCAGCTCTTCCACCATCTTCTCGTGCTGTGCACCGTCAATGAATCCGCGGACAGTGCCGAAATAAATGGCTAAAAGATACACGGCAGCAAGCTGTGTGCTGTATGCCTTCGTGGTAGCCACGGAAATCTCCGGCCCGGCCCAGGTGTAGAATACATTATCCGCTTCTCTGGCAATGGAACTCCCCACCACATTGACAATTCCAAGAACCTTATAGCCCATTTTTTTCGCTTCCCGCAGGGCCGCCAGCGAATCGGCGGTTTCACCGGACTGGCTTATGACAACGACCAGCGTATTTTTCTCCATGACAGGATTCCTGTATCGGAATTCGCTGGCCAGGTCCACATCCACCGGAATCCTTGCAACTTCTTCCATGACATATTTGGCAACCATGCACACATGGTAAGTGGAGCCGCAGGCAACCATCTGAATCCGCTGTACCTTTGCAATCTCCTCGTCTGTCATACCCAGCTCCTCAAGAACCACATGTTTGTCACGGATTCTGGGACTGATGGTATCCCGGACCGCCCTGGGCTGCTCATAAATTTCCTTTAACATAAAGTGCTGGAATCCGCCCTTCTCGGCAGCTTCTGTATCCCAGCTGACCTCTGTAAATTCCTTCTCAATTTCTTCCTTATCCAGATTGTAAAACCGGACCTTATCTGCAGTCAGCCTGACAATTTCCATATTCTGAATAAAGCAGACCCTTCTGGTGTGTTTTAAAATTGCAGGGACATCTGATGCAATAAAATTTCCCTCTCCCGAAGTTCCAACGATCAGGGGACTGTCCTTTCTCACAGCGAAAATTTCTCCAGGGCGGTCCTTAAAAAGAATTCCCAGGGCATAGGAGCCGCGGATCCGTACCAGAAGCCTGCTGATGGCATCCAGCGGATCTCCTGTATAATATTTGTCCAGCAGATGCGCCACGACCTCTGTGTCCGTCTCTGACGAGAATACACATCCCTCTTTCACCAGTTTCGCTTCAATCTCCTGATAATTTTCAATGATTCCATTGTGAACCACCACCACGCGTTTGTCCTTCGAAAAATGCGGATGAGAGTTGGCCACAGACGGCGCGCCGTGGGTGGCCCAGCGGGTATGTCCAATTCCGCATACACCACCAATGGAGCGTCCGCTGTCTGTCATTTCACAGAGGACTTTTAACCGCCCCTTGGCCTTTACCACCTCAATGCCGGGCTCCCCGTTTTTCCCGGGCCCGCAGACCGCGATTCCCGCGGAATCATATCCACGGTATTCCAGCTTTTCCAAACCGTCCAAAAGAATTGGTGCTGCCTGTTCTTTTCCTGTATATCCTACAATTCCACACATTGTTTAGTCCTCCTGATGCCCTCTCTCAATAATCGTGTGTGCCACAAATTCCGCACATTCCTCGCAAACCGCCTTTTCCCCGGCTTCCACCATAATCCTGAGAAGCGGCTCCGTTTCACTCTCACGTACCAGAATCCGGCCGTTCCCCTTAAGCCGGTTTACTGCCCGGTCCACTGCCTGCTTCACTTCCGGATCCGCCATGGCCTTCGCCTGATCCTTAACACGGACATTTACAAGGACCTGGGGATATATGGTTACAGGCTTCGCAAGCTGGCTTAAGGTCATCTTTTTTTCCAGCATGACCTCCATCATTTTAATGGCTGTCAGGATGCCGTCCCCTGTGGTAGCATATTTCTTAAAAATTATATGGCCGGACTGTTCCCCGCCGAGGCGGTAACCATTGGAAAACATGTTTTCGTATACATATTTGTCGCCGACAGCGGTTTTTTCATATTCAATGCCAATCTCGTCCAGGGCCTTATAGAGCCCGAAATTGGACATGACCGTGGTCACTATCCGATTCCCCGCGAGCTTTCCGCGCTCCTTCAGATAGCGGCCGTAAATATATAAAATCAAATCCCCGTTTACCACCTCTCCATTCTCATCCACACAGAGACACCTGTCCCCGTCACCGTCGAAGGCAAAGCCCACATCCAGATGATTTTCCCTCACACATTTCTGCAGGTCTTCCATATGGGTGGAACCACAATTCCGGTTAATGTTTCTGCCGTCAGGTTCGTTGTGTATCACATAAGTTTCAGCCCCCAGAGCGTCAAACACGTTCTCTGCAATCATCCAGGCGCTGCCATTGGCACAGTCCAGCCCCACCTTCTTTCCCTCAAAAGAGCGGGCGGCCAGTGAAGTCAAATAACTGATATAGCGGTCCCTCCCTGCAGCATAGTCAACGGTTCTGCCGATTTTTTCCCTGACAGCCATGGGAATTTCTCCGGAATATCCATCCAGATATGCTAAAACCTTAAGAATCATCTCCTCTTCCATCTTTTCGCCATTTCTGTTCAGCAGCTGGATTCCATTGTCATAGTACAGGTTATGGCTGGCGGAGATCATGATTCCACAGTCAAAGCCCTCTGTCCTCACAACATAAGATACGCTGGGAGTGGTGGTAACGTGCAGGAGATAAACGTCCGCACCGGAAGCCGTAAGCCCCGCTGTAAGGGCATATTCAAACATATACGAAGAAATTCTCGTATCCTTCCCAATTACCGCCCTGACGGGGCGCTCCCGGCCTCCCCGGCCATAATACCACCCCACGAACCGTCCGATCTTATAAGCATGTTCCACTGTAAGGGCTTCATTGGCTTCCCCGCGGAAGCCATCTGCTCCAAAATATTTGGCCATTCCTTTATATCTCCTTCCTTGACAGAGCCTCGGGAGAAACTTTCATAGTAATCCCCATGCCCTGCTTACTTCGTTCGCATGGCTTTTTTTCTCATACCGGCTTGGTTGCCCGATATCCATGAGACTCTGCATGCAAGCATGCGCCGTCTCACGGCTGCCGGCCGGGCAACACCATACTTGAAAGTCTGTTGCTCCGCACTTCGTGCTCCCGCAACTGCCGCCAGTATTCGTAATCCGGGCTGCCGCCCTGCTTACTCATACTGGCTTGCCCGTCCGATATCCGTGTATTCGCTCATGCAAGCATGGCTCATTCACGGCTGCCGTCCGGGACTTTCATTGTAAATAAAAGAACCGCTGCAGCAGGATATCGCGCAGCGGCCCATAGTTCTTATTCAAATACTACACAGCCCACAATATTTTTCTGTAAATCCGTAGCTTTTTCAATTTCCAGTTCCACTGTGCTGTACTTGGATTCCAGACATTTTTCCACAAGAACCACACAGTCGCACTCCGGAAGCTTCTTCAGGGTTTCCACATTCTGAAGCATGTTCCCGCCTGCTGTCACATTAATCCCTGAAAGCTCTGCCGTCAGCTTCTCTGCCACATGATTTACCATTTCCGGATCAGCACTTCCGGTGACAAGAAGGGATTTCGTATTTTCTGTATAATTACGGATATTGGCTGCAATCAGAGCATATTCCACATCCTCATTGACGGCGCCCGCACGGCCTTCCAGGCGATTCAGCCATGCATCCACGCCCCTGAGCATCTTCTTATTGGCAATAGGCAGAGTCCCAAGAATTTTGACTCTGTAACGGTTCTTAAGCTCCCGGGCTGAATATAGCTTATCGCTCATAAGAAAAGCCACGCATACACAGAACACCACAATAAATCCACCAAGAACGCCGCCAAGAACAGCATACTTAATCCCACTCTTCAACGCAGCCATCTTGGAAGAAACAGCTTCCTTGGGCTCTTCCATGTCCTCCAAAGCTTTCTGCTTGGCCTCCAGGCTGTCATTTAAAGCAGTTAAACGCTCCGTTTCGGCTCTCTGCTTATCTGCTAAAGATAAGTCCACCATAGCGCTGACACCATGGTTTACCGTATTTACCATATGCTCACCGATACCCGCTGTAATCTGCGCCTGCATATCATCCATATGGTCCAGGATCTCTTCCATTACTTTCTGGGCTTCAGACTTTGTCATATGCTTCACACTGATGGTCAGAAGGCGATTCAGCTTGCCGGAATTCGTACCCACATTTACAGAGACCAGCTCATTTAAATATCTGGGCTCTGTTCCCACGTTCCTCGCAATGTCTTCCATCACTGCACTGCTGGTAAGCATTGCCTGATAAGCCTGAAGAATCGTATCTGTATAGTCCGGATTCTGATAAACCATCCCCGGCATAATCTCATAATCCGATGTCACATAAAGATCCATTCTGGATTCGCATACATCATAGGGGCTCATGTTAATCCAGATAGAATGGTCCAGGTACTCCTGCTGATTCGCAATGTCTGTTTTTAAATTCTCGATCTCCCGTTCGCAGGTTTCCTTATTTTTCTCATAAAGCTCTAAGTCGTCCTGGTACTTCTCTTCCGCTTCCTTCACAGTCTCGGGATCATTCTGGCTTTTATACGTCATAGCCCCTTTAACTCCTCCCAAAACCAGGGCCATGGCAACCGCTATAAAAATAATCGGTCTCCACTTATGGAGCACCATAAACATCAAATCCTTGAGATCAATCTCCTGTTCATATGTAGAATTATAATCCATCTTTCTCCACTCCCGTATCTCTTTCTCCCAGCGCGTTTTCATAGAAAGCACCAGTACATTAATAATATCCTCTTTCATTTTATCTGTCAAGTAATGGTTTGAATTATACGGAAAATGCAATTGTTGGAAAGTTACTATTCACGGGGTGGGGAAATGCATAACTGTTGATTGTTAAAAATGCTGAATTTTAAAAAATATTTATCAACACCAAACAGGCCGTTTTTGAAAAAATGTGGATATCTGTCTGCTTTTTCTTACGGCCTGTTCTTTTTTTTCGGTTCCGACTTAAAATGGACATATTTTCTCAATCACAGGCTGGCTGTCTCTTTTTTTGCCACTAAAAATCTATCGTGATTTTTACCAAACCGGAATATTATCCACATTCGTTTTTTCCCCTGTTTTCTGTTATACTTAGTCTGTGGAGGGACATCGGAATGAATAATGAAAAACTCGAAACAACGCTCATCCGGCAGCAGCGGTATATCCGACAGCTGGAAGAGCAGCTGGCGGTTTATGAAGAAAAAGACAAAGCCCAGGAGCTTTTGATCGAAAATCTTAACCGGGCACTGGAGCTTTTTGCAGAAGAACTTTCCAGGACAAAGGCTGAGAAAAAAGAGAAGAACCCTTAGGAGGAAAGCTGTATGAATGACCAACAGTATTTTCTGACAACTTCATTATCGTACCAGCTCAGGGCGGCGAGACAGGAACTGGCCTCTTTCCACTCCGGGGAAGCCTATGTGAAGCAGCGCCAGAAATATAAGGGCATTATCCGCAGCCAGGCCCTCACAATAAAAAAACTGCGGCAGGAACGGGATGAGTTTTCCTTATCCTGCAAAAAGATCACGCGGCAATGGATGGAAGTGTTGGAAGATGTCCAGAAAGAGCATGAAAAAGAAACAGGGAAACTGAAACAGGTCATTGCCGAACTTTTAGATATCATCGCAAGTCTTAAGAACCGGAATGCCGAACAGGAGGAAAAAAGGAAAAAAGCGCTGAAGGATTACTACGAAACAGCCACAGAGCTTGCACATGCCCAGGGGCTTATCGTAAAGCTTACGGCCCAGGTAAATCATAATTATGAGAATTCTTCCCTGCCCTCTTCCAAATGCATCAACCGTAAAAAGATTACAAACAACAGGGAAAAGACCGGAAGAAAACCGGGTGCCCAGCCGGGGCATGCCCATCACCCGAGAAAACCCATGAGGCCGGACCGGGTTGTGGAGATACCGACCATGGAAACACTGGAAGATCCTTCGAGATATGTCCCCACTGGAAATATCGTTTCCAGGCAGGTAATAGGAATCACTGTGGTTCCTGTGGTTACCGAATATCGTGCCCAGGAGTTTTATGATAAAAAGAAAGGCAGGAATGTACATTCCGCTTTCCCCGGTCAGGTAAGAGATGATGTGAATTACGATGAATCCATAAAAGCTGTCCTCTTTCTGCTTAACAGCAGATGCAACGTATCCCTGGAGAAGACCGCACAGTTTGTCTCAGATATCACAGACGGGGCACTCTCCCCATGCGTGGGAATGATAAACGGCCTGTGCCGGGAATTCTCATCGAAAAGCAAAAAAGAACAGGATGCCCTTTTCAGGGCACTTCTTGACACCCCGGTCATGAACGTGGACTTTACAAACGCGTCCGTGGGCGGGGAAAGCCGTCAGGTCCTGGTGCTGGCATCGCCGTCCACAGGTGCCGCTCTATACCTTGGGAGGGAGAAGAAGGGGCACGAGGGGATAAAGGGGACCCCTTTAGAAGGATATGTAGGGATAACGGTCCACGATCACGAGTATCCAAACTTAAATAAAATCCAAACTTTTCGAGCTTCTGCCTCTGTTTAAAAGATTTTTTGCTGGAAAGGTTTGGATTTTATTTTGTATAATCTCTCAAAAAGAGGAGGTTATACAATAATGAATCTATTAAATTTACGCCAGAACCATTCTTTGCTTCTGACTCATATGAAGGAGACCGGCTACAGTGAAAGTTATATCCACAGTGTCCAGACTGAAATAAACCGGATTCTTCTTCATGAAAAAGATAATTCATGGAATTCCTATCAGGATATCTACCGGAATTATGCATCGGACCCGCATTCAGAACGTTCTTTGTTACGCAAAGCCACAGTGATTGGAATAATCGCCCGTTTTGATCTTGAAGGGCTGTATCCGGGGAAGCACCAGTGGCACACTTTGTGGGAACGGGGTGTTTATACGCAGCTTATTCCGGAGTTTAGGGCTCTTGTTGATCAGTACAGGAATCTGGCAGATACGCTTCAAATCTGTGGGAATACTGTAAAAACCAATCTGTCTGCCATATCAAATTTTTTATGGTTTCTTCAAAAAGCCGGATGCTGTTCACTAAGCGGTATCCTGGAACAGCATGTACGGGAATTCTTTTTGGATGATGGAGGCCTTAGAAAAACAGCCGGCCATAAAAACCGCATATCGAGGGTTTTAAGGGCCTGTTCCGGTTATTCGGAATACTGTCTGATAATCGATTCCTTTCTGCCGCCAATCCATGACAAGAGAAGAAATATCCAGTACCTCACACCGGATGAGGTTTCGGCGATCAGGGAGTATGCCGACCAGGAACTGCTTCCATTAAGGGATAAGGCCATCCTGTTTCTTCTGCTTTATACGGGAATCCGGGCATGCGATATAGCCGGCATGACCTTTGGCTCTATAGACTGGGAAAATGAAAGGCTTCATATTTTCCAGCGGAAAACATCTGTTTCTGCTGAACTTCCCCTTTCTCCCCTTGTTGGGAATGCCATATTTGACTATCTTATGAAGGAGCGCCCTAAAAGTACGGATGAGCATATATTTTTATCCAAAAGCCGGCCACACCCGCCCCTGACATCGCGGGGGCTGGGGAGCGCAGTCGTCAGTATCATGAAAAAATCAGGTATCCGGCAGGAGCCTGGTGACAGGAAGGGAAGCCATATCTTCCGCCATCATGCGGCAACATCCATGCTTGAGAAGGGCATACAGATACCTGTAATCTCAAAAATACTTGGCCATACTGCTCCGGATTCGATCAATCCCTACCTTCATGCTGATTTTGTTCATTTAAAGGAATGCTCCATCAGTATTGAAAAATATCCGGTAAGTGAGGAGGTGTTTGTGCTGTGAAGGATTTCAGTTCTTTTCTTTCCATACAGATGAAAGAGTTTATCCATTACCGCATGGCAGCCGGCAACTGGAATGGGTCTTATGAAGAAAACCTGAGATTGTTTGACACCTATCTCGCCGAAACCTATCCCGGCAGCCATATGCTGTCACAGGATATGGCAGACAGCTGGTGTACAAAAAGGGATACTGAGACGAATAATTCCTGCCGGTCCCGGATTTATGCAGTCGTAAGTTTTCTTAAATACCTAAAAAAGCGCAATGGAACCGACATCGGCATTCCGGGAGTGCCCCGCAAAGAAAAGAGAACTCATATTCCTCATGCCTTTACTGACTCGGAACTGGCCGCTTTTTTTCATGAGTGCGATTCCCTCCCGGCTTATCATAACAGCCTGCCTAATAAACTCCATAAAATCATAATCCCTGTTTTTTTCCGACTCCTTTTCAGCAGCGGAATGAGAACGACAGAAGTGCGTCTTTTAAAAAGAAACGATGTAAATCTGGACAATGGAATCATCAACATCCAAAACTCAAAGGGGGATGACAGGCACTATGTTGTGCTGCATGATTCCATGACAGAACTGATGTGCAAATATGATACCGCTGTGGACAGGCTTATCCCGGGACGCACCTGTTTTTTCCCGTCTATGTATGATAAGCCGCACCCGAGAGGCTGGGTTATCCGGAACTTTAACACCCTTTGGAATAGAGTTAACAATTCTGGGGCTACCGCATACGAACTCCGCCATAATTATGCTGTCCATAACATAAACAGATGGACAGATACCGGATTTGTGTTCCATGACAAACTCCTGTATCTGAGCAGGAGCATGGGGCACCGTACCGTTGAGGAGACAAAGCGCTATTTTTCTATCGTGCCGGCACTTTCTGAGATACTTTCTGAGAAAACCGGAGACAGCATGGACGAGATCATACCGGAGGTGTACGGATGAAAAGGCCAAAAAAAGAAGCCATTGAGACAGCAAGATACATCCATATATTTTTACATGAATACGCACCAATATATCTTACCTCCAGCAGGCATACCCTGAAGTCCTATCGGACCGCCCTTTTTTTGTATGTTTCATTTCTGGAAGCAGAAAAAGGAATCCGGAGCATTTCATTGGATTTGAGCTGTTTTTCCAGAGAGAATATCGAACAATGGATCAAATGGCTCATGGACAAAAGGGGCTGTACCAGCGGCACGGTAAATAACCGGCTGGCATCGTTAAGAGCCTTCTTAAAATATTTGGGGAGCCGGGCTCCTTCCTGTTTATATCTTTATCAGGAGGCTCTTACAATTCCACGAAGAAAGGACATCCGCCCAAAAGTCTGTGGACTGTCCCGTGAGGCTGTGCAGGCCCTTCTGAAAGCCCCGGATGTCTCATCCAGAACAGGGCGGAGAGATCTGGCATTTATGATACTTCTCTATTCAACCGCCGCACGTATGGATGAGATACTGGATATGAAGGTTGGGCAGCTGCATCTGGCTGATAAAAAGCCATATGCAAATGTAGTGGGAAAGGGAAATAAAATACGGACTCTCTACCTCCTGCCTAAAACAGTGGCGCATATGAAAAAATACCTCTGTGAGTTCCATGGCGAATCAGCCGAACAGAAGGCATATCTTTTTTATTCAAGAAATACTGGGATATATGGGAAAATGAGCCAGCCTGCAGTTGATAAGTTTTTAAAGAATTATGCGCGGAAATGCCACGGATGCTGTCCGGATGTCCCTCTGAATCTTCACGCCCATCTATTCCGGCATGCCAAGGCTTCGCACTGGCTGGAAGATGGGATGAACATTGTCCAGATTTCCTTTCTTCTTGGTCATGAAAATCTTCAGACAACCATGGTGTACCTGGATATCTCTCCGAAAAAGATGTCAGAAGCCCTTGCAACGCTGGAAGAAGAGAAGGATAAGACAGTCATTCCTAAATGGAAAAAGGATGACGGATCTCTTGTTGATTTCTGTGGATTAAGGCCATAATAAAATAAAATCCAAACCTTTCCAGCAAAAGCTCTTTTAAATAGCGGCAGAAGCCCGAAAAGTTTGGATTTTATTTAAGTTTGGATACTCATGAAAATCCAAAAGTTTGGATTTCCATGAGGCCTGTTTTTATAGTTATGGTTCGGACCATCAGGAGTGTATGGTGCACATAGAGCGTTACC
>ERZ808051.1270-NODE-1270-length-17779-cov-7.049203_pt1 | contig 17779 bp, 14 predicted proteins | sample MGYA00380199_ERZ808051 | MGnify/ENA primary metagenome ERZ808051 (study PRJEB31490, sample SAMN06133391) | mouse gut metagenome | isolation source: J11 | host: mice | place: China: Chengdu | collected 2015-05 ...
GCGGCCAGTCCGGGGCTTGGGGGAACCCCAACAAGCGAGCGGCGAAATCCAAAAGGATATCGCCGCTCATTGCTTGCACGACTTATCGGAATGTTTCAAGTGCGCATTATCAGAAATGTGTTTTTATTAGAAATGCGTCTTGCATTGAAATCACTGTACAAAAAGTAGAGAAATTTCTGATAATAAAACAGTGAATTGTTTGTGTGCAAATAATCAAAAGATCTATTAAATCTCAAATAAGTTGCTCGGTTCCCATTATCATTTCACTCATCAATCGAACAGATTTAGAAAGTGGTTTTTGCGGATCTGTGACCAAAGTGACATATCGACACGGAATTGGTTCGGTGAGTGCAATTTCCACGATGCAACTGTTAGTTAATGCCTCGCGGGCCATGGCCTGTGGCACAAATGCCAGCCCCCAGTTATGGATGACCATAGGCACAATTAGGCCGGAACTGTCCGCTTCCAGTGCTGGTTCTATGTGAACACCGTGCTTTCTAAAAAACTCGTCACAAAATTGCCGGTATTGCATACCTCGTGACAGAAGGATAAACGGATGGTTTTGAATGTCTTTCAGAGAAACTGCTTTTTCAGACAGATTTCTGTATTGACTGCCCCCCACAAGTATGTCATTGAATGCTCTTACCGGGTTTGCAGATAGAGCCGGTTTATTGGGGAATGGCGTTGTATTAAAAACAAGATCAACTTCTCCTCTTTCCAGTCTTGAAATCATTCGTGAGGACGATCCTGTATATATCTTGAAATGAACTTCAGGATGCTCTTGGCGAAAAACTTCTAAAAAGTCAAACAGAAAGCAATGGAGCGCCGTATCTGTTGTTCCGATATGGATTGTCCCTTCCTGCCATCCTACAGATTGGTAGAGATCTTGATCCGCCCGCAGGAGCAGATTACAGGGTGTCTCAATCAAATCGTACAGTTCCTTCCCCTCCCGCGTAAATTCAACACCGGCTTTATTCCGGACGAACAGTTGGCAACCCAGCTCAGCCTCCATGTTATGTATTACCCGCGTTACCGCTGGCTGGCTGGAAAAAAGTTCCTGTGCAGCGCGGGTAATATTTTTATACTTTCCTACCGCAAAAAAGATTTTATAATATTCGTAATTCATAGATGCGCCCCATTCCATATCAAACTGTTATGACATGATATTATATAGTCATTTTACACTTTCTTCAAGGTGTATTATCATGATAACCGAACAGCAAGACACCCAGAAAAGGAAGGAGCAATCAACCATGGATTACAGAAAAGAATCTTTGAAAAAACACAGCGAATGGAGAGGGAAGATCGAAATGTCCGCCCGCGTTGAGGTGAATTCCAGGGAAAAGTTGTCCCTTGCGTACACCCCCGGCGTAGCGGAGCCCTGCATGGCGATCCATGCGGATGCGGATAAGAGCTTCGAGCTGACTCGGCGATGGAATACAGTTCCGGTAATCACAGACGGCACAGCGGTACTGGGGCTGGGGGACATTGGCCCAGAGGCGGGTATGCCCGTCATGGAAGGAAAATGCGCCTTGTTCAAAACCTTTGGCAATGTGGACGCTTATCCACTCTGCTTACGGACAAAAGACCCGGAGGAAATTATCCGAACCATCGAGATTTTGGCGGGTTCCTTTGGCGGCATCAATCTGGAGGATATTTCAGCACCCCGGTGCTTTGAAATTGAGACAAGGCTAAAACAGGATCTGGATATTCCTGTGTTTCATGATGACCAGCATGGAACCGCTATTGTAATGGCAGCAGCTTTGCTCAATGCGCTGAAGCTAGCGGGGAAAAAAGTCGGCGATATCAAACTCGTGGTCAATGGAGCCGGAGCCGCTGGCACCGCAATTTCCAAATTTCTTATGGCTTTCGGTGTGCAAGAAATCATGGTATGTGACAGGGAGGGCATTCTGGTGGAAGGAGACACCCGTTTTACAATGCCTCAGCAGGAATTGGCAAGAGCCACGAACCCCCACCATCTCACCGGGACTTTAGCCGATGCTATGAAGGGAGCTGATGTGTTTGTGGGTGTTTCCGCTCCCAACTGTGTTACTAAGGACATGGTGCGCTCTATGGCAGAGAAGCCCATTCTGTTCACCTGCGCCAATCCGGTGCCGGAAATAGCGCCCGAGGACGCCTTGGATGCGGGAGCGTTTATTGTCGGCACTGGCTCATCGGAATATCCCAACCAGATCAACAACGTCCTGGTGTTCCCCGGCCTGTTTCGTGGTGCCTTGGATGTCAGAGCATCCACCATTAACTTTGAGATGATGATGGCGGCATCTCGGGGAATCGCCGCGTGTGTTTCTGCCGATGAACTTCGGCCCGATCATATCCTGCCCTTTGCCTATAGCCCAAGCGCCCATGATTCGGTGGCAAAAGCGGTGAGTGAAGCGGCGATTGCCACGAATGTTTCCAAACTATACCGATAAATCAAACTGCTTCATGATAGAAATAATGAACGCATGATAAGCCCTCCGACGAAGCCTGTGCGTACAGCCCGAGCTTAATTGGAGGGCCTATTGTTTTGTAAAATGCCCAAAACAAGTGATACAAAGGTGTGGTTATCTACTTGTTTCCCTCCAATTCATAGAAACAAATACACAACCCGTTTTCATTGCGCAGACCTTCTCCCACAAATTGATTCCGGTGAAGGATTGGAGCCAGTGCCGGAGAATCCGTGATAAAGGTGGGGACCGTCTTAAACGGTTTCGGACTTGCGCCATCTGTGAACCATCCGTTGTTTTCCACATAAATGTGGCAGTCCCTGCCATCCTTGTCTTTCCCCGTCAGCATATACCGGGCGGACATATGGCGCACCTCATTCTGATTGGTGATCTGGGTGTCCACCCCGCAGGGTTCAACGATCCTATTGAAAATAGATCCTGTCACAGTTCCTTTAAACGGGATCATTTTAACGCTGCCAATTTCCCCGGTCAGCGTGACGGTCCCCGCTGGATCGGTTTCCACATGGATTTCCAAAACAGGAATTGATTTGTGTTTCATTGCGGCCTCCTTAAATTATCGTTTGTCCCGAGCTGTTCCAACGCATATGTGATAAACGCCTTTACCGCATGGGCAGTATAATTACGCTGCGGCATCAGGGCGTAAAAAAGACGGTCCACCTCTGGGGAGTCAATGGAATAAAACATCAGGTTTTGCGACGGTGCCTTTTGAATGATTCGATCACTGACGAAAGTGGCTCCAACCCCGCTGCCCGCAAAGCGGTATGCCGTGACCAGTTGGGACAGCGCCAGCTTGACCTTGGGTGTGAATCCCGCTTTTTCAAACATCCGTGCATTGCGGCCATAGAGGTTATTTCCTTTTTGGAGCAGGATAAACTCCAGTTCCCGAAACCTCTCCAGCGGGACCTTGGGTTGGGATGGGGAAAGGTGCCGTCCGTCTTGAACGTCCTTGGAGGACATGGCGCAATGTGCCAGCCCTTCGGGGAGGTCCGCCCCTTTGGGGACGGCCAAAAGAATGTGATCGTAAAAGGCGGGTTGATGTTCAAAGCGGTCAATCAGTTCTGGATCACAACTAAAAATCAAATCCATCTCTCTCCGTTCCAGACGGCGGGCCAGCCGCACAGAGCTGTCCTCTGACACCTCCAAATGGATGCCCGGATATCGGTGTGAGAATCCCGCCAAAAGTTCTGCCAGTAGAAAGCAGTTCAAATAGTGGGTGCCGCCGACGTGCAGACGACCTGTCCGAACATCCCGCAGATCCTCCAATTCCCGGCCCAAATCGGCCTCCAAATATTTCATCTGCTCGGTGGCACGGATATAGGCTTCTCCTGCCGGTGTCAAAGCCAAGGGTCTGCGGCTGCGGTCAAACAACGCTGCCCCCAAATTCTTTTCTTCCTGCCGAACAGCCATACTCAGAGCGGGTTGGGTCAAAAAGAGTTTTTCTGCCGCTTTGGTGAAGCTGCCATCCTGGTAGACCTGATAGATGTACTGCATATTCAACTCCATATATAAATCCCCCTTATACCTGTATAAAAATCATAAAATTGATTATACACCAAACTCATGCTATTGTAAAGATACCACAAAAAATCAGATGTACGTCTATCAATATTTGAGAGAGGAGGACAGTCATGAACATCAACGCACTGCTGATGGACGAGCGGGACAATGTGGTAACCTGCGTGGCCGCTGTGTCCAAGGGAAGCCAAATCGTCTATCAAAAAGCTGGAGAGGTGTACACACTGACAGCGGAGGATGACATTCCTTACTGCCACAAGGCGGCGCTGGAGGATCTACCCCAGGGAGTTGAAGTGCGCAAGTACGGTGAAATGATCGGGCAGACCACAGCACCCATTGCTAAAGGGTGCTGGGTGAGCCACGAGAACATCATCAGTGTTCCTCGGAACTATGAGAGCGAATTTATCCACTGAGAAAGGAGGGAGAACAATGCAATTTTGGGGCTATAAACGTAAAGAGGGCCGGGCGGGCATCCGTAATCATGTGCTGATTCTGCCCACCTGCGCCTGTGGAAGCGAGAGTTGCCGGATCGTGGCCAGCCAGGTCCGTGGAGCGGTCAATATCGTGTTCAACACCGGCTGCTCTGATGTGGCGGCCAATACCGAGATGTCGCAGAAGGTGCTCACCGGGTTTGCCTGCAATCCCAACGTCTACGGCGTGGTCATCATCGGCCTGGGCTGCGAGACCGTCCCCCACAACAAGCTGCGGGAGAAGATCCAGACGATGACCAGCAAGCCGGTGGTGTCCTTCGGCATCCAGGACGAGGGCGGCACGTTGAAAACCATTGAGAAAGCCGTCCGGGCTGCCCGGGACATGGCGGCGGAGGCGGCTATGCAGCAAAAGGAGCTGTGCGACATCTCCGAGCTGCTGCTGGGCATTGAGTGCGGCGGCTCCGATGCCACCTCCGGCATCGCCAGCAATCCCGCTGTGGGTGAACTCAGCGACCTGCTGGTGGATCTGGGTGCTTCCACCATCATGAGTGAGTCCATTGAGTGGATTGGCGGAGAGCACGTGGTAGCCAAACGGGCCGCGACCCCGGAGATACATAACCAGATCATCCAGGTGTGTAAGGACTATGAGGAGCATTTGAAGGCGGCGGGCCAGGACTGCCGCGCGGGCCAGCCCACCCCGGGCAACAAGGCGGGCGGCCTGTCCACTCTGGATGAAAAGAGCCTGGGCTGCATCCGCAAGGGCGGCACCCGCCCCATCGTGGAGGTGTTGGAGCAGGCCCAGCGTCCCACCAAAACCGGCGCGATTGTGATGGATACCGCGGGCTACGATATCTCCTCCGTCACCTCCATGGTGGCGGGCGGATGCAACGCGGTCATCTTCACCACCGGCCGGGGCACCCCCACCGGTAACGCCATCGTCCCTGTGCTGAAGGTCACCGCCAACGCCCATACTTATCAATGGATGGAGGACAACATGGATGTGGACCTGTCCGCCATCATCTCCGGGGAAAAGACCTACCAGGAGATGGGACAGGAGCTGCTCAACGTAATCGGCGATATCTGCAACGGGAGGCTGACCAAGGCGGAGGCCTACGGGTTCTCCGATGTGGCGGTGGACCATGTGTGCAGGTTTGTATAAGGCTGTATCAACCACGTACGGGAAGAAAGGAAGGAGAAAAGAGACATGACCCCATTGACAATCTGCCTCATCATCTGTGTGCTGACCATGGTCAGCTATGTGTGGGGCAAGATCCCCATGGGCCTGACGGCCATGTTGAGCATGGCGGCTTTTATCATCACCGGCTGCCTGGACCCCAAGACGGCGCTGGGCTACTTCGGCAACGCCAACGGCGTGATGATCGTCGCCATGTTCGTGGTGGCCGCCGGATTCACCCGCACCCAGTTTGTGAAAAAAGCAGCCGCCAGTGTGAACAAGATCGCCCATGGCTCCCTGATGATGGTGATGCTGGGCTATGTGCTGGTCACCGCCCTGCTGGCCCAGTTCATCCAGAGCTCCGTCATCGTGTTCGGCATCATGGCCCCCATGATGATCGCCACCTGTGAGGAGCTGAAAATCAGTCCGTCCAAGACGCTGTTTCCCCTGTCCATCGTCAGCATTTCCACCATCTCCGCCCTGCCCCTTGGCAGCGGCGCTACCCAAGCCGCCGAGCTCAACGGCTATCTGGAGGCCAATGCCTACACCGACTTCGTTGTGAGCCTCACCGATCCCATGAAAGCGCGCCTGCCCATGCTCATCGCGGTCATGATCTACTGCATCTTCTTCGCCACCAAGTTTGCCCCCGACGCCCCGGTAGTCCAGACCACCGAGATGAAAACGCGCCAGGACAATAAGGAGGCCCTGCCTCCCTTCCAGGAGCGGGCGGGTTACATCATCTTTATTCTGACTACCTTGGCCCTGATTTTCCAGCGTCAGCTCAGGGTTGACACCTGGGTCATCTGCGTGGTCGGCGCTGTTGCCATGGTTCTCTTTGGCGTACTGTCTGAGAAAGAAGCCATCGCCTCTATCAACTGGCCCATGGCCTTCCTGCTCGTTGGCTCCTTCGCAATGGGCGGTGCTCTTACCGAAACCGGCGCTGGTGAAGTGGTGGGCAATGTGCTGGCCAACTTCGCCAACAGCATCAACAACCCCTATATCATCGGCTTTGTGTTCTTCATCGTCCCCTTCCTGCTCACCCAGGTGATGATGAACCGCACCGTGATGATTATCTTTATCCCCATTGCCATCCTGGCCTGCAAGTCCATGGGCGCTAACCCGATTGGTATCATCATCCTGGTGCAGTCCGCCTGCCTCAGTTCCTTCATGACCCCCATGGCTACCCCCGCCGTCCCCATGTGCATGGCCAGCGGCGGCTACGATATCCCGTCCCTCATTAAGCAGTCCATCCTGCCCGCCTGCATTCTCTGCATTGTCTCCGTGGCTTGGATCATGACCGTATTCCCGCTGTACTGAGAACATTTTACTACCCCGCCATCTGGCGGGGTAGTAAAATAAAACCGCAGGAAGGCTCGCATTGAAAAACGAAGGAGATATGTCATATGTTGGAGGTCAAGCAATTCCCCCGTGACATGAGCGCCCTGGAACTGGACCACATCGACCCCAAGCGTTGCCTAATCAGCGGCCTCTTTGAGGAGTCGGTGAAGGTTGGGGATACCCAGCGGCGGTTTTATACCTACATCGCGCCGGGGCTGTGCAGCAACCAGCCCTGTCTCGTCCTGGCCCCACCGGAGGATGTCCCCGTGTTGGACTTCCTGAAACAGGGTTTCTGGCTGAATTTTGCCCAGGAACGCCAGATTTTCCTACATATTCTGGAGCCGGTGGATGGCAAATACCGTCTGGACGGCACAGACGCAACCTATATGAACCGGGTCTATGTGGAGATCCAATCCCGGAAGTTCTATGTCACCATGCAGGACAACATCTACGCTGCGGGCATTGGCAGCGGCGCGGCGGTGGCCCAGCAGGCCGCTATGGAGATGGCCTCCGAATGGTCGGGCCTTGCCACCTTTGGCGAAATGGCCCCGGAAGTGCTCCACAGTACACAGCGCGTTCACGCCGGGGAGAACACCGGCAAGACCGAGCTGGTGGTCAGCGGCACCAAGGCCCAGCTCCCTGTCTGGATGGCCTGGGAAGCCAACGCCGGGGCAAACGGGTCGGTGTGCGATTACTGGAAGGACCAGAATGATGCCGACGGCGAGACATTTTCCAACCGCTGGGCGGACGAAATCTATTTTCCCAGCCGCGTGTGCAAAAGGAGCCAGGTCAACGAGGAAAAAATTGCCCAGGTGCGGGTGACTAATGGCTGCGCTGGTGAGCCGTCTGAAGCGTTTTTTAACGCCGTATGGGACTTCATCAGTCTGGCCCGCCGCCACCGCAGCTTTGGCAAGAAGGCCCTGCGCTGGTACGAGGATCCTGCCGCCTACGGCGCGGAACTGCACACCATGGAGGTGGACGGCTTCACCCGCCGCTGGTACGAGTATGTGCCCGAGAGCGTTCGGGACAGCACCGCTTCCGTTCCCCTGGTGGTGTGTATGCACGGGCGGGGCGGCAGCGCGGAGAGCTTCATCGACCTGTCCGGCCTGAACCGGGTAGCCGAGGAGCGTGGCTTTATTGCGGTGTTCCCCGAGGCCGGGGTCTATCAGCAGCGGCCCGGCGGTCTGCGGAACGTCCTTCTGTGGAACGGAAGCTACCAGGGGAAGCCCATTGACGACGTGCCTTTTGTGCTGGCTCTGATCGACGATGTGAAAAGCCGGTATGCCATTGACGCCTCCAGGGTGTACGCCTGCGGCCAGTCCAGCGGCGGTATGATGACTTCCCAGCTTGCCCTCCGGGCCCCGGATGTGTTTGCGGCAGTCTCTCCCTGGTCGGCCATCGTGGACCCGGATCATGAGCTGGTGCTACCGGAAAAGATTGACCCGGCTGTGCCGTATATGTTCCTGTTCGGCGACAGCGACTGGCTCTGTGTGGATCGGGAACACGGGGAGCTGGAATACCGCGTGACCCACGACATTGCCTCTTTCCTCAAGAACCTAATGAAGCTCTATCAGTTGGATGAGGAGCCTCGGCGCTATACCTGCGGCGAGATCAATTGGTACGTCTATCTCAACGAAAAGAGGGTGCCCATGCTGACTGTCGGCACCGTGAAAGGAATGTCCCACGCCAACTATCCCCGGGAGAGCTGGATCGCTTATGATGAATTCCTGAGCAAATTCTCTAAGAGCAAAGACGGGACTCTGCTCTATATGGGTGAGGAAATCTGATTATCGGAAAGATCCGTCAAGAGAAGCCCATTCATTATGGCGCAGGTCAAAGCGGCAGAGGCTGCAATGGCCTGCGCCTTTTTATAACGAGGAGGAACACAAATCTATGGAACGTAAATATCCCCATTTGTGCGCACCCATCACCTTGGGCCGTACCACTTTCCGCAATCGAATGTTCTCAGCCCCCATGGGCGGCACCGACATCACCAACGACGGATGTATTGGCCCCAAGTCCACCGCGTTCTATGAGCTTCGGGCCAAGGGCGGCGCGGCGGCGGTCACCGTGTCCGAGTGCATGGTTCACCCCCAGACCGACGGCTCCCACGCCTACCACCTGGACGAGAGCATTTTGAACTCCCTGGCCTGTGCCACCTACACCGCCGACGCCATCCGCCGTCACGGAGCCATTGCCAGCCTGGAGCTGTCCCACTCCGGGATGTACTCCGGTACCTACATGACTGACAAGAACAAACAGCACGGCATGACCCAGTGGGGCCCCTCCGCTACCGTCCGCCCGGACGGGGTGCAGGTAGGCGAACTGACCGTGGAGATGATCCAAGAGATCGTTGCCGCCTACGGCCACGTGGCCGGACTTACCAAGCGGGCGGGTTTTGAGCTGTTGATGATCCATGGCGGCCACGGCTGGCTCATCAACCAGTTTTTGTCTCCTATGTTTAACAGGCGCACCGACGAATATGGTGGCTCTTTGGAAAACCGCTGTCGGTTTGCCATTGAGGTGCTGAAGGCCGTCCGAGAGGCGGTGGGTCCCTTCTTCCCCATTGAGTTCCGTCTGTCCGGCGCGGAGTTCGTGGAGGAAGGCTACGGGCTGAACGAGGGGGTACGCATTGCCCAGCAGCTTGAACCATACATTGATCTGCTCCACGTCACCGCGGGCACCTATCAGCGCACCTTTGGCATCACCCATCCCTCTATGTTTACCGATCATGGCAGGAACGTCTATCTGGCTGCTGAGATCAAAAAGCACGTGAAGGTGCCTGTAGCCACCATCGGCGGGCTGAACAATCCGGCGCAGATGGAGGAGATCATCGCTTCCGGCAAAGCGGATGTGGTTTACATGGCCCGAGCCTTGCTGGCCGACCCCTTCCTGCCCCGGAAAGTCATGGAAAATCGGGACGATGAAATTGTCCGCTGTCTGCGCTGTTTCACCTGTATGGCGGAGCGTGCAGCCACCTCCACCCGCCGCTGCACGGTCAACCCGCTCATTGGCAGGGAGTGCGAAGGGGATGAGGTTACGCCCGCCCCGGTGAAGAAGAAGGTGCTGGTGGCTGGCGGCGGCCCCGGCGGGCTGTACGCCGCCTACACCGCCGCACGGCGGGGACATCATGTTGTCCTGTGTGAAAAAGAAAACGAGCTGGGCGGCATTCTGAAAAGCGAACAGGCTCTGCCCTTCAAGCATGAGATGTACCAACTTACGGGCACATACGAGAAGCTGGCCCGGGACGCGGGGGTGGAGATCCGGCTGAGTACCGAGGTCACAAAAGAATGCGCTGAAAAGGAGGACGCCGACGCCCTCATTATTGCAGTGGGTTCCGAGCCTTTGGTGCCGCCTATCCCAGGCTTGGATGGAGACAACGTGGTTGTCGTCAACAACTACTACAGGGAGAAGGATAAAGTCGGCAGCGAGGTTGTGGTCATGGGCGGCGGCTTGGCGGGCTGTGAGTGCGCCATCCATTTGGCCCAGGAGGGCAAGACTGTCCGGCTGGTGGAGATGCGGGATGAGTTGGCCCCCGATGCCAACGTCCGCCATCGCCCACTGATGCTGAAGCAAATGGATGAGTTGGGTGAGAAGCTGACCATTTGCACCGGTCACAAGGCGCTGAAGGTCACAGACGATGGCGTGATTTGTCAAGATAAGGACGGAAAAGAAGTATTGGTTCCCGGTGGGAGCGTCATCTGCGCCCTGGGCCAGCGTTCCCGCACCGCTGTTGTGGATGAACTGCGGGATGCCGCACCCTTCGTCCGGGTCATCGGCGATGCCGCCAAGGTGTCCACCATCACCAATGCCGTCTATTGGGGTTATCACGCGGCGCTGGATATCTGAACGTACTGTCATATTATGTGGAGGTTTTATGAGAAAAACAAAGATCATTTGTACGCTTGGCCCTGCGGTAGACGATGTAGAGATGGTTCGCGCTCTCATTGAGGGTGGGATGGATGCGGCTCGCTTCAATTTTTCCCATGGGAGCCATGCGGAGCACCTGGAACGGCTAAACCGTCTGAAAGCCATTCGAGATGCCATGGGACGGCCTGTGTCCACCATTTTAGATACAAAAGGGCCGGAGATCCGCATTCGGGGCTTTGAGGAGAAATCTGTCACCTTAGAGACTGGAGACACCTTCATTCTTACCACTGAGGAAGTGACGGGAACCCGGCAGATGGTGTCCGTCAGCTATCCCAGACTTCACGAGGAACTCTCACCCGGCCAGCATATCCTCATTGACGATGGTCTTGTGTCTATTCGGGTGGAGCGCGTTGAGGGCACAGATATTGTCTGTACTGTGGAGAACGGCGGAACCCTGTCCGCTAACAAGTCCATCAACATCCCCGGGGTGCATATCCAGCTTCCTGCCCTAACGGAAAAGGACGTAGATGATATCCGTTTTGGTGTGGAAAACGACTTCGACTTCATTGCCGCTTCCTTCGTCCGCCGCGCGGCGGATGTAGAGGCCGTGCGGGCCGTGCTCCGCGAGTGCGGCGGGGATGACGTAAAAATTATTGCCAAAATCGAAAACCAGGAAGGTGTGGACAACCTGGACGAGATTTTAGACGCGGCGGACGGCATCATGGTGGCTCGGGGTGACTTGGGCGTTGAAATCGCTGCGGCCCGAGTGCCCATCCTGCAAAAAGAGATAATCCGAAAAGGGCTGCGGCTGGGTAAGCCGGTGATTACCGCTACCCAGATGTTGGATTCTATGATGCGTAATCCTCGTCCCACCAGGGCCGAGGTGTCCGACATTGCCAATGCTGTTTACGATGGCACCAGTTGCGTGATGCTCTCCGGCGAAACTGCCGGAGGGAAATATCCCCTGGAGTCCCTTCAAACTATGGTGAATATTGTCATGGAGACAGAAGGAGCTATTGACTACTGGCATCAGTTTGAAACACAGCGCGTTTTCTCTGCGGCCAATATCAACGACGCAATCACCCACACCTGCTGTCTCACAGCCAAGGATCTAAACGCCAAAGCCATTTTGGCCGCTACCAGCTCCGGTCACAGCGCCCGGATGATTAGCCGGTTTCGGCCTGCCTGCCCGGTGGCCGCTCTCACCATGCGGGAGAAGGTGCGGCGGCAGATGAACATCATTTGGGGGGTAATCCCCTATCTCACCGGGGAGGTCAATTCCACTGATCGGATTTTCTCCCTCACCACCGACGTGGTCCTGAAGGAAGGGATGGTGCAACCTGGGGATGTTGTGGTCATCACGGCGGGTGTGCCCTTGGGACGCAGCGGCTTCACCAATCTCATCAAGGCCCAGGCGGTAGGGGAGTAGGTGGCTACCATATTGTGCAACTATAACCATATGTCAAATTTATGGGAATATAAAAATCATAAAATTGAACAAATTACAGATTCATGTTATTGTATTAGTAAGAAAACAAGTAATCCAATAGAAACGGACGCATATGGAGGTGATTTCGCCGCTGATGGCATATAACGGCATCCAAAATGTAGCAGAAAAGGGAGGGAACGGCCCATCGTAAAAAGCGCAGGCTCACACAGTCAACCCATTTGCGGCATTCCAGAACTGGTCCGCAGCCAGCACACCCACAAAAAAGAAGAAAGGAAATATATGAGCGTGCTTCCGTCGCCTCATATGGGAAAATGAAATGAATTTAACAGTTGTTGCCCTTATTATGATTGTGGTCGTCATCGCCTCGGGCTTTGTCAAACGGTTGCCCACTCCGCTCGTCCTGTGCCTAATTCCCATAGCCTGTGCCCTGGTTCTGGGATATAATATCTCGGAAATCTCGGATATGGCTCTCAAACAAATCAACAGTTCCCTGCAAACTGCTGGCTATATGATCGTGTTCGCCATGATCTACTTCAATATGCTCACCAAGACTGGTATGTTTAACACCCTCATCGGCGGTATCATCAAACTGTTCCGGGGCACCATCAACGTGTACGCGGTCATGGCTATTACCTCCATCCTAGGTGCCATCGGTATGCTGACTGCCCAGGTCAACACGGCCTACTTGATCCTGTTTCCTATGATGCTGCCCATCTACAAGAAGATGCAGTTTGATCGCAAATCCATCATGATTATCGCACAGACGGGTATTGCCTCCATGTGCTTCGTCCCCTGGGGCATCGCGGTAGTAAATTCCTCCATGTTTGCTGGCGGTGTGGATCCTATGGATCTGTCTAAGCGGCTGATACCCGTGGCCCTGTGCTTCATCCCTGTTATCATCCTGCAGTGGTTCTACTTCGCCTACGAGCACAAAAAGAATGGCCGTCCCATGAAGATCGAATGGAACAGTGAAACGGAGGGTGTTCAGGAGGAAGCTGCCAATGCGCTGGTCCGTCCTCAATTGTTCTGGTTCAACTTGATCCTGTTTCTTGGTGTGATTGCCATGCTGGTGTGGAATAAAGCCCCCTCGTACATGGTATTCATGGCCGCCGCCTTTATCACCGCTGTGGTCAACTACCCCAAGCCCAAGGAGTATAATAAGCTGCTCAACGAAGTCTCCCCGCGTATCATCAACACCGTGATGATGCTCATTGGCATTTCTACCTTCCTGGGCATTCTCAATGGCACCGGCATGGTCGGCGAACTGGCCAACACAATTGTGACTAACGTTCCCACGTTCATGACCCGTTATATCCACATTATCCTGGCCATGCTGCTGGTGTTCATCATCCGTTTCCTGCCCAACAAGTTCATCAACTCCATGTACCCAGTCCTCATCTCGGTTGGTGCTACATACGGCCTGTCCGGCACCGACGTGATTGCGCCCTTCGTGTGCAATATGTCGTTGGCTACCGGATCCAGCCCCTTCACCGCCGCCACCCATGTGGGCACCGGCCTTATGGAGATCGACACCACTGAGTATTGCAACAAGTCGGCTGTGATCCAGGGCATCTCCAACATCCTGATCTTGGTGATCGCAATACTTTTTGGCGCGGTGCGCTGAACAACACCCCGGCTGCAATCTAAGACGGAACGACTAAAAACTGGAGGGAATTCATATGGTAGTAAACCGCTTCCCGCAAGACGTGGGCAATCTCGAGGTGGACCGAAAGGAACAAAAACGCTGCCTGTTCAGCGGCCTCTTTGAGGAGGAGTTGGAGCTGAACGGCGTGACGCGGAAATTCTACACCTATTTGACGCCTGGGCTGCTCTACAACCAGCGTTGCCTGATTGTAGCCCCTCCTGACCATGTGGACACGCTGGACTATTTGGAGGCCAGCGGCTGGATGGCCTTGGCCGACCGGGAGAAAATTTTCCTCCATTTGCTGTCCCCCCTGGACGGCGGCTGGATGCTGGACGGCTCTGATGCCGACTACATGAACAAGGTCTACAGCCAGATCCAGGCCCGCAATTACTACGTGACCATGCAGGACAACATCTATGCCGTGGGCGTTGGCCGGGGGGCTTCCGTCGCCCAGCAGGCCGCCATGAAAATGACCAGCGAGTGGTCGGGACTGGCCACCTTTGGCGACCTGGACAGCGCGGCCATGCTGAACGCAGAGGTGTGCGCCGGTGCGGAAAGCACGGGCGGAACAGAGCTTATCATAAGCGCCGCGAAAACACAGCTCCCGGTGTGGATGCTGTGGGGAGAAAATTCCGGGATCAACGCCCAAGTCTGCCGGTACTGGAAGGCCCAGAACGATTCCGACGATGAGCCGTTTTCCAACGCCTTCGCCGATGAGATCTATTTTCCTAGTACAATCTGCAAGACCAGCCAGATCAATGAGGAGAAGATCGCCCAAGTCCGGGTGACAAACGGCTTCACCGGCGAGCCAGATTCCGCGCTCATCGCCGCCGTTTGGGGCTATATCGGCAAGGCGCGTAGGCACAGGTGTTTTGGCACCAAGACTTTGCGCGTATTTGAGGACCCCGCTGAATACGGTGCGGAGCTTCACACTGTGGAACACGAAGGCTTTACCCGCCTTTGGTACGAATATGTGTCGGAGAGCGTTAAAAACTTTTCCGATCCGGTTCCCTTGGTGGTGGTGCTCCATGGGCGAGGAGGCAGCGCGGAGTCCTTCATGGATCTGTCCGGTATGAACAGAGTTGCCGAGGAGCGAGGTTTTATCGCGGTTTTCCCGGAGTCCAGTATCTACCAACAACGCGCGGGTGGTCTGCCCAACGTCCTGTCCTGGGGTGGCCAATACCAAGGTCGGCAGATGGACAGCGCCGAGTTTATCCTGGCGATGGTAGACGATGTGAAGGCCCGCCGGAACATTGATGCTTCTCGCGTCTACCTGTGCGGCCAATCCAGCGGTGGTATGATGACGGCGCAGATGGCTCTGCGCGCCCCTCACGTATTTGCCGCCGCCTCACCCTGGTCGTCCTTGGTCAACCCCCAGCGCCAGGAGCCGTTCCCCGAGACCATCCAGCCAGCCATCCCGCTGATGTTCCTGTTTGGCAACCATGATTGGCTGTGTGCCGACCCGGAAAACGGAGAGTTGGAATACCGCGTCAAGAAGCGTGTTGCCGATTTTCTGCGCTCGGTGATGAAGAGCTATGGCCTGAACGAAACGCCGCTGCGCTATACCTGCGGTGAAATCGACTACTACGTGTACCGCAACGCCAAAAATGTCCCCATGCTCACGGTAGGTTCGGTCAAAGATATGTCTCACGCAAACTATCCCAAGGAGAGCTGGATCGCATATGACGAGTTTATGTGCCGGTTCTCACGGCGGGAGGACGGAACGCTTCTATATATGGGAGAGGAAGCAACGTAAAAGAGCCCCCAATAACCAAACAAGCGCTGACACGCAGTGGAGGGCAGTCCGATACCGGCTGCCCTCCAACTATGCAGGCCGTTCCCAAAACGGAACAGCCGCGCTCCGCATACGAGACACCTCACAAGGAGGTTAACGACTATGAAAAAGAAAATTCACCGCGCTTGGATCATCCTGATTGCGATGATCCTCATACAGGCAGGGATCATCGGCATCCTGATGAACTGCACTGGCATCCTATTTGCGGCAATCCTGTCTGAAACCGGTTTCCGCGCCGGGGACTTGTCCCTATATTATACCATTCGTTCCCTGGTTTCCGCCGCTACCATCAATACTGCCTGCTGGTTTTTCTTCCACAAAAACGCCCGTGTCGTATTGGCTGTGCTGGGGACCGCTTACTGCGTTTCTGTGGGCATGATGTCCTGCTTCAGCCAGCTCTGGCAATGGTATGTCGCGGCGGTCTTTGCGGGAATCGGTTCGGGATGTGTCCCGGTCATCATTCCCATTGTACTCAACAATTGGTTTCATGAAAAAAACGGCTTTGTAATCGGGCTGACTATGGCGGCCTCCGGTGCTACAAGCGCGGTGTTCAGTCCGATCTGCTCTCAGTTGATTATCACCTTTGGCTGGCGCATCACCGCTGTTATGATGGCCGCTCTCAGTTTGTGTCTGGTTGTTTTCCCCAGCCTGTTCCTCCTGGTTAAATCCCCGGAAAAGGTGGGTTGCTTACCCTATGGCACCCATCCTGTAAGCGAATCTCCGGCAGATGACAAGCCCCAAGAGGAGGTGGCACAGGTGATCCCTTCCAGGTATATTTTTGCGCTGTGTCTGCTGGCCATTGTGGCCGGAGGTGGCCTAGTGCAATTTAACAATCAACTGTCAACCTATGCCCAGTCTATTGGGTACACGATTTCCGTGGGTGCGATCATGACAAGCTGCTGTATGGTGGGGAACCTACTGGGCAAGTTGATATTTGGCACTTTGTCTGACCGGGTAGGAATTTACCGCGCTATTCGGATTTATTTGGCATTCCTGGCCTCCTCAATGGTGATCTTCCTGCTGTTTTCGCACACACTGCCCATCCTTTATGTCGGTACGCTTTTCTACGGCTTGGCCTATTCCATCTCTACAATCGCGCCGTCGCTTCTTTTCTTGAACATTTATGGGGAAACGCGGTACAAAAAGAATGTTGGCAAAGCACAATCCGTCAGCAACATCGTTTTTGCCATATTCAGCGCGGCGTTTCCCTATGCTTACGATCTTACCGGGAGCTTTAACCTTGTATTCGTGTTTGGAATTGGGCTTTGTGCCATATCCTTTTTCACGCTTTGCTTCCTCCAACGCTATTCCAAAACACGTAGCGGAGCAGAGTGAACTTGGCAATTTAGCTACAATCGCTAATTCCATCGAACGATCCATGAAATAGATTTACAATTGGAGTATTCAATATTATGTTTAAAAATCATTTCGGCGAGACAGTAACAGTAGTGCTAGCCATCATAATGGGTCTGATTATGGCCTTTGCTGTCATCGTAATAGATCATTTGGCAATTAACTTTTCTACCGTCTTTCAGATATGGTCGATGATTACGTTGGTCATTCTGCTGGTCAGCATAGTGATCCCTTACAAGTCTTGGTCTGCACACTTTACAGTTCTGCTCCATCTGCAAGATGGGAGTGTTGCTCATCGTATGGTGGATAATATCTTGCCATCGCTAATCCTAAACACATTTAAACGGAGCTGGATGATGATGTGTTCATCAAGCGGCTGTCCGCCGTTGACCCGGAGGAGATTCTTCGGCGGGGCAAGGCCGACTTCTCCACGAATAAGGCCGCTCTGCGGTTCGCCCGGGTCATCTTGGGCAAATACAACAGCCAGCAGCGCGGGGGCCGCAAGCTCCCCTACCGCTTCAAGGGCTGAACCACTACATACCGCCGCAGGCTAGAAACAGTCTGCGGCAACGTTTATTTCATAGCGAAGGAGGCGCGAATATGGAACAGGCCATTCACAAAGGCTCGACCCTTTCCCCTGCTGGTATTCCCCTGGCGGATATCCGGGATGTGTCCGTGGACCCGAAGCTCCCCAAGGAGGAACGGATCGCCGAATTTCTCCGGCAGATCAAAAATCCCTA
>ERZ808051.1271-NODE-1271-length-17774-cov-5.227214_pt1 | contig 17774 bp, 17 predicted proteins | sample MGYA00380199_ERZ808051 | MGnify/ENA primary metagenome ERZ808051 (study PRJEB31490, sample SAMN06133391) | mouse gut metagenome | isolation source: J11 | host: mice | place: China: Chengdu | collected 2015-05 ...
GTTGACTGACTCCAACGCAGTAATGGCATGGACAGCGAGTGATTATTACTCAATTATTAATGCAACGCTGTACTAGCACTCTGCTGCAGGGCATCTGGCCGGTAAAACAGAGGTTTCAGGCATCACACCTTTTGAAATCTGCCTGATCACGCAATCTTGCTCTTGACAATATCGAGTATCGATAATATAATAAAATTATCGATACTCGATATTCAGTTCTAACAGATTACAGAGCAAGACTGCCGCGCCAGATGTAATCATGCAGAGAAAGGAGGATTTATAATATGAAGAAACGAATCATCTTTATTTCTTTCAATTACAGAGATTGTGACGCGTTTGCCGAATATTTGCATCAGCAGTCCCTTCTAGGATGGCATTTTAAAGAATTTCGGTTAGGAATGGTTTTTGAGCAGGGGAATCCGGCCGATATTCATTATATAGTAGAAGTTTTTCCGAAGGGAACCGAGACGGATACCCGGCCGGAGGCAAGCACGGAAGAGTATGCCGAATACTGCGAAGCCGCCGGGTGGAAGCTGATCGACAGCAGCAGGAAGTTCTGCGTCTTCCGCCAGACAGAGGCGGATGCGGTTCCCATCGTAACGCCGGAAGAGCGGTTTGCAAATATCCGGAAGGCAGAATGGCTTCTCTGGCTAGGCGGCGCGGTGCCTGTATTTCTGCTGTCAGCGGTCTATCTGTCTCAAATGATGACCGAAAGCTTCAGCGAATGGATTTTCAGCGCTCCATCGCTCCTGCTCTTTCTTTTCCTGCCTCTTTTATGCGCAGATCGGATCTTCGGAGGCATCTATCTCCTGTTCTGGTCTGTTACGAGGAAGAAATTGATAGCAGCCGGCAGCCTCCCCGTATATGGAAAAAAGAAACGCTACCCCTTGAAGGCCGTTCGGTCCGTGATGCTCTTCCTGGTTGTCGTGGCGGCTTATACCCATTTATACAGCCAAAGAGAAAGCTGCCTGCTGTATCTGATTCCCCTATTGCTTATACTGATCATACGGATGCCTTTGAGCGCATTGATCTCATTCTGGAGGCCGTCCAGAAAGTATAACCAGCGCTTTCAAGACGCAGTCGTTTGGGTCGCCATCTTCTGCTCCACATTGATCACGGCCGTATGGGTTCCGGGTGCTGTCACCGGCTCAGAGGCTATTCCTGAGAGCGCGGAGGGCTTTCCTCTGATCCAGGCCGACTACCGGCAGATGAACGGAGCGGTCACATGGACATATGCAGAACATAAGGAAAATTTGTTGGGAAGCGTCAGCCATTTCTATGTAGATTATAGTATAGAAAGTCCTGAACATCCGTATCTGCACAATGATACCGCCTATGACAATCTCTGGTATACCATCTATCAGAGCCGCTTTTCCCGGATCCTGGATAAACTATGGGAGGATGAATTGTCCGTTCCAAAGGATCATCCCGTAAACCGGACCAACATATGGAATGCCGTATCAGCAGTGAGCTATACAAGCGAGCACGGCATCTGCACCGAGCTGGTACGCTGCCCGGACCAAATATGGATCATTCATACGGATAAGAGGCTCAATGACTGCCAGATCAGAAGCATCTGTGAAAAGATCCGTACTCCCGGAAACTCCTTGTACCCGGAAAGAACGTTTCCATGAGCGCTCCCATACAGAAGGCGGTAGACAGATTATGGCAAGAGAAGCATTTCAGACATTAACAGAACCTATGTATTATATTCTTCTGGCATTGACCGGGGAATGCTGCGGTGTGGATATCATGAATAAGGTAGAGGAGCTGTCGCACGGCAGGATCCGGGTCGGGCCGGGCACGTTGTATGCCATGCTGGCCCGATTTGAGCAGCACGATATCATCCGTCTGACTGCCGAGGACGGAAGGCGCAAATCCTATGTGATCACAGACACCGGCATCGATATGCTGACGAAGGAGTATGCCCGTTTGAAAACCATGGTTGAAGACGGCGCTCTTTATATGAAGGACTTTTTGTAATACTGCGAGGAGGGATTCTATCATGAAAAAACGTAAAATTGGTATCGCTTTCAATTACCGGAGCTGCGACGCTTTTGCAGAATATCTGCATGAGCAGTCGCTTCGGGGATGGCATTTTAAGGAATTTCGGCTGGGGATGGTATTCGAACAGGGGGACCCTGCCGACATTGATTATACGGTTGAGGTCTTTCCGAATGGAACGGAGATGGACACCCGGCCAGAAGCAAGTACGGAGGAATATGCCGAATATTGTGAAGCCGCCGGATGGAAGCTGATCGACAGCAGCAGGAAGTTCTGCGTCTTCCGTCGGACAAGGGAGGATGCGGCTCCGATCGTGGAGCCTGCAGAACGATTTGCAAATATCCGAAAAGCAGAATGGCTTCTCTGGCTGAGCGGCGCAGTACCTGTATTTCTGCTGACAGCCATTTACCTGGCCCAGCTGTTCACCTTGAATTTCAACAGATGGATCTTCAACAACCTGATGCTTCTTGTCCTTCTTTTCATGTCTCTTTCCAGTTTGGAGCGGATAACCGAGGGGATCCTTCTCCTCCATTGGTCTGTTACCAGAGGCAGAATGCTCAAGGAAGGCACTGTTCCGATCTATGGAAAAAGAAGCCTTTGGCCCTTTAAGACAGCCCTGTTCCCGATGCTCTTCCTGATCGCAGCAATATTTTTTTCTTATTATCAGAAGGAATATTCTCCGCTGTATGTGATACCGATCCTCACGCTGATACCGCTTCTGATCGTAACGGCACTGATCTCGTTTTTGCGTCCGTCCAGAAATGACAACTGGATCTATCAGATGGCGGCCGGCATATGCATTTTCTTCTACCTCACGGTCATCCTGACTGCAGTCGTCCTGGGCGCTGCCTCCGGCTCGGAAACAGCTTCGGACCATGTAAAGGATTTTCCCCTGGTTCAGGCAGACTACCGGCAGATGGACGGGATGATCATTTCGGGAAACGCAGACCGTATGAAAAGTGTACTGGGGAGTGCCAGCCATTTTTATGTAACATATGATACTGAAGCCTCTGAAACTTCCAGTACCTACAGTGAAGACACATCCGACAATCTTCAGTACACCATCTACCAGAGCCGCCATTCCTGGATCCTGGACCGGCTTTGGAGGGATGAAATGCCCAAGCAAAAGGATCTTCCCGAGGACAGGACCAGGGAATGGGACGCGGTGTCCGCAGTGAGACGAATCAATGGAAGCAATATTTACTGCGAGCTGATACGCTATACGGACAGAATCTGGATCATCAGCTCGGATGAAAGTCTGGAGGATGATCAGGTCAGAATCATCCACGAAAAACTGGAACATGTCTCATATTAAGGAGTATACAGCCGGGGAGCCGTATACTCCAGAACATCTGAATTTATGCGTCGGTTAGAGGCTCTTTAGAGCCGCCAGCCGTACAGGCGGCATTTTTTATAAAAAAGAGCGGATGCAGTACAGCGCGTAGATGCCAAGCAGGGTGATCCCCTGGATACGGGAGGATTTTTTCCGGATCATGATCGGCACAAGCAGCACCGCCATGGCCCCGATGGCCAGCGGAATATCGACCAGAACGGTCTGCCGCTCCAACGGGATTCCCTGTACGGCAGCCGGAATCCCGATCACCAGCAGGAGATTGAGGATATTGGCGCCGATCACATTTCCAAGACCCACGTTGCCGTATCCTTTGATCAATGACGCAAGGGACGTCACCAGTTCCGGCAGTGAGGTTCCCAGCGCGATAAATGTCACGGCAATGACGCGTTGCGGTACTCCCAGTGTCTGCGCAATCAAAATCCCGTTATCCACCAGCAGGTTTGCCCCTACATAGAGCAGCGCGGCACAGGCGGCAAGAATCAAAAGCTGCTTTGGGATGGAAACCTCCTCTCCCCCTTCCGTCTCTTCCTCGCTCTCTTCGCCGGAAGAAAGCCTGACATTCAGACAGGCATAGACGACAAATGCAGCCAGCAGCAGGATGCCGAACGTCCGTCCGTATGCGTTTTTCATCCCTCCGTAGATCTCCATCACCCCGATCACGAGGAAGAAAAAGAAGCTCCTCCATGCAAGAGAGGACGCTCCTACCCGCCCGGCGGGACGGATGGTCTGGCTCAGTCCGGCGATCAATGCGGTGTTGCATATAATAGAGCCAAATGCATTTCCGGCAGCGATCGCCGCAGAGCCGCCAAAGGCCGCAGTCGTAGATACCAGAATCTCCGGCAGCGTCGTTCCCAGGCTTACGATCGTGGCGCCCACCACAATCTGAGGAATCGCCATCTTTCTCGCAATGGCGACCGCCGCGTCTACCAGCCGGTCGCCTGCAATACAGATCAAAGCCAACCCGGTCACAAATAAAATTACTGTAGAAGTCATATCGTTCCCTTCTTTTTTGCAATTCCCAGTCGGAGCTTTGCGGCTGTGCGGCAGATTGATCTGACATTCAGTAGACAAGCCCGATCAAATCACGGAAATGCTCTGTCTTATGCTGTCTCATATATGCTTCAATCCCTTCCGCCACCTCGATCGTTGCCGACGGATTGTAAAAATTGGCCGTTCCGACGGATACTGCCGAGGCGCCGGCCAGGATAAACTCCAGCGCGTCCTCCCCGCAGGTGATCCCGCCCATCCCGATCAGCGGAACCTTCACGGCCTGAGCCGCCTCGTAGACCATACGGACCGCAATGGGCCGGATGGCAGGACCGGACACGCCTCCGGTCTTATTTGCCACGGCAAATGTCTGACGATGGATGTCGATCTTCATCCCTGTCAGCGTATTGATCAGGGAGATCACGTCTGCCCCGCCGGCCTCCACGGCCTTTGCCATCTCCGCGATGCTGGTCACATTGGGGCTGAGCTTCATAATGACCGGCTGCTTCGCGTGCTTTTTCACTTCTCGCGTAATGTGCTCCGCCGACTTCGGATCCTGTCCGAACGCAATCCCGCCCTCCTTCACATTGGGGCAGGAAATGTTGATCTCCAGCAGATCCACCGGCTCCTCTGCCAGCCGTTCCACCACCTCCAGATAATCCTCTGTCGTCTTTCCGCACACATTGACAATGATCTTTGTGTCAAATTTTTTCAAAAACGGGATATCCCGTCTGCAGAAAACCTCAATCCCTGGATTCTGCAGACCGATAGCGTTCATCATACCACCGTAGGTCTCCGCGATACGTGGAACCGGATTGCCGGGCCAGGGCGCATTTGCCACGCCTTTTGTGACCACGGCCCCCAGCCGGTTCAGATCCACAAACTCACTGTATTCCTCTCCGGAGCCGAAGGTGCCTGAAGCGGTCATGACCGGATTTTTCAATTCCACCCCGGCCAGACTGACGGTAGTATCCAGATCAAAGTTTTTCGTGTTCATCAGATCTCCACCTCCGTACTTAAGAATACCGGCCCGTCCTTGCAGACCCGTTTGTTATGTACCTGGCTGTGCTCGTCGATCTCCGGCGTCCGGCAGATACAGGCAAGGCAGGCTCCCACTCCGCAGGCCATCCGCTCCTCCATAGATACATAGCATACAATGTGATTTTCTTCGGCATACTGCTTGACAGCACGAAGCATAGGTGCTGGTCCGCAGGCATAGATCACCTCTGCGTCCAGCCCGTTTGCCGCAATTGCGTCCATCACATTTCCTGGTGTGCCGGCACTGCCGTCCTCGGTGGCGATAAACAGGTTTCCGTTCTTTTGGAACTCTTCTGTCAGAAACTGCTCATCCCGATATCCCATCACAAGATGCTTCTCGGCATCCAGCTGCTTTGCCAGCTCCAGCATGGGTGGCACGCCGATACCTCCGCCGATCAGGAATACCTTTTTTCCGATTCCCGGCTCCAGCGGAAATCCATTTCCCAAAGGGCCGAGGATCTCAACGAAATCCCCTGGCTGCAGGCGGGAAAGCTGCTCCGTACCCGTCCCCTTACCGGTCACACGGAACACCACCCGGAGCTGCTTCCGCTCCCGGTCAATCTCGCACAGGCTGATGGGTCTGGGCAAAATCTTGCTCCGATCCTCCGTATACATGGAGATGAACTGCCCCGGCACCGCAAGCCCGGCGATCTCCTCCGTGCGGATCCACATGCTGTATATATCCCGGGCAATCTGCTCCCGCAATACGACTGCCGCCTTTTCCTTTCGTTTACAAGACATGGTTTTTCTCCTTTTTCTGTAAAGTTCGTTACATATTGGTCCTGGCCGCGCATGACTCTGTCCAGCACTTCCTCATCCCGGCCATACAGCCGGGATATCGTTATTTCTGATTCAGTGCGCTTTGGATGTCCGCTTTCATGGCTTCCACCGCTGCCCGGGACGCCTCTCCGAAATGCTCTGGACCGAACTGTGCGTAAGCATCCTGCTTGTAAGCCGCAATGATGCCCCGGGAAGAATTGACGATAGCGCCCAGACCGTCCTCATTGAAAAAATGTGCCAGATCCTTGCCCTGGCCTCCCTGCGCGCCGTAGCCCGGCACCAGGATATATGCCTTCGGCATCACCTTGCGCATCACTTTTCCGATCTCCGGATAGGTCGCGCCAACCACGGCGCCCACATAGCTGTAGCTGTCTCCCATACACTGCGCGCCCCATTCGGCTACCATCTCCCCTACATGCTCATAGAGCGGACGGTTCTCGATCCGCCGGTCCTGGAACTCCCCACTGGACGGGTTGGAGGTCTTTACAAGGACAAAGATTCCCTTCTTCTCCTCCTGGCAGACCTTGATGAACGGATTAACCCCGTCGGAGCCCAGATAGGGATTGACTGTGGCAAAGTCTTCATCAAAGGGGACATATTCCCTGCTTCCCACCCGGACCTTCCCCAGGTGCCCGATGGCGTATGCCGCGGAGGTGGAGCCAATATCCCCCCGCTTGATATCACCGATGACTACCAGATCCTTTGACTTGCAGTATTCTACCGTCTTTTGAAATGCTGCCAGCCCCGGCACGCCGAACTGCTCATACATGGCAATCTGGGGCTTGACCGCCGGAACCAGGTCGCAGACATGGTCCACGATCTCCTTGTTGAACTGCCAGATCGCCTCTGCCGCTCCTTCCAGCGTCTCCCCGTATTGCGCAAATGCCTTCTGCTGCACATGCTCCGGCACATACGCCAGCATGGGATCCAGCCCGACTACGATCGGAGCCTCCGTTTTTTTGATCTTTTCTACCAGTTTGTTGATCATCGTTCTTTTCCTCCTGAATCTCATAATGATGTCTTTATTGATCAAGCCTGCCCGCAGGCAGAATCAGCTTCTAAATATGAAGGTTCTTCCCCATCTCTTCTCTGAATTCCCTGCCCTTAAACAGCACCAGTCCGGCCAGGAACAGCAGGCAGAAGCCCGCTCCCAGAAGACTCGGAAGCTTTAGCGAGACCGCGCCGACCAGGACCAGGATCAGCGGGAGCAAAAAGCCGTACCCTGCCGCCATGACAAGATAGATCATGCATTCCCGGAGAGGGTACTTCTGTATATAGGAAATGACCATCATGGAGCACAGCACTCCAATGCTGAGCCCAGGCAGCACAAAGTCCACCGACCAGCCGTGCCACCCCGTCAGCAGATCCCAGACGATGCACCCCACCGTCACCAGCGCCAGCTGCCACATGGTATTTTTCAGCAGATTGTGCCTCTTGAAAAATCCAATGGTTGACGCCAGCCACATGCTGGCGATCCCGCCTGCCGTAAACAGAGTCCAGGGCACCTTCGGACGGTGGTTCCAGTGAAGGGAGAACATCAGAAGGACCGCCGCCAGACACAGCAGACAAAATCCCTTATATACCTTCATTTCCAGCTCTCCCGGCACAGCAGGCTCGGGAAAATCCGGCTCCACCTGTTCCGAATGGATCCCCTGCTCCCGGAGGATCCGGTAGAAATTGCGCTGGATATTTTCCGTGTCAAACCGGGACGTAAAGCCCAGCGACAGCTTGTCCCCGAAGGAGCAGATGCACAGCTCCAGCTTCGGAGTGCTGGTATAGATACCGAAGCGGTCAATATATTCTGCATACGCTTCCGGCATGGACACCGCGCTCATATTGGAAAACACCGCCGTCACATTTTTCTCCGCAATCTTCGCCCCGGCCTGGATACACAAATTTTTCAGTTCCAGAGGCGCAAGACGCAGGATGGGGTTCATCTCCAGGGCAAGGAGTTCGCTCATATGCGTCTCCATCTTCTCCTTGGTCAGCTCCTGACGAAACTGCTCCCGCACCTGCTCCAGCACGGCTTCAAAGGAGCCGTCCCAGTTCCGGTAATCATATCCCGGCTCAATCCAGCCGAAAAAGTTGAGCATGGAATCGGAAGGGAAAAACTTCCGCAGGTTCACCGGAACCATCAGCACCACCGGCCATTTTTCCTGCTGCCGCGTCATTTCCTCATGAATGGCGCTAAGCAGCGCCGCAGTCAAGAATACGGTCATGGAGACTCCCTGCCTGCGGGAATGCTCCAGCACCTCCCGGACGGATAAGATCCGCTCATGCACCCGGAGCCGTCCGTTTTCCTTCTGCGTTTTCTTCAATTGGTACGCACGGCTCTTCCTTCTCTTCGGCCTGCGCGCCTCTTCGGAATAATATTTTACAAAGCTGTCATTCTCCTGATCCTGTACGGTCATGTCCTCCGGATGCAGGCTTATGTCCTCCAGGCCCTCGCCGCTGTGCGCCAGATACAGATAATCCTTGACCAACTCCTTCAAAAATTCGGTTGCGCCTGTCCCATCCGTCAGGACATGGAACACTTCAAAATTGATCCTCTTCTTATAATAAGTCACCTCAAACAGCAGGGACTTCTTGTCGCAGATATAGATCCGGCTGCAGGGCTCCTTGTATTCCTCCCGGACTACCGGGCGGAGATTGCTTTTTTCCAGATAATGCCAGAACAGCCCCTTTCGGAGCACCGACCGGAACAGCGGATAGGTCTCCAAGGCACGTTCAAGCGCCGCTTCCAGCAGATCCGGGCGGACCTCCTCTTTCAATTCACAGTAAAAACGGAATACCCGGGTGTTCTGCTTATTGCTTGCCGCTGAAAAGAGCTTTGCCGCGTTGTCCAGCCGCCGCCAGTGTCCCCACTTCTGCTTCACGGTCATTTCCTCCTAAAAACTCATTGATATATTGGAAGCTTTCCCGCACATGCAGGTGCTTAATCCCCAGTGCGAAAAATCCGTGCAGCGCGCCCTCGATGCGCTTCACCCGCACCTGATTTCCCGCTTCTGAAAGCCGTTTTCCATAGGCCTCCCCTTCGTCCCGGAGAGGGTCATACTCTGCCGTCAGGATCAGTGTGTCCGGCTGGTCATGCAGATCCTCCGCCAGATAGGGCGCAAAGTAAGGATTCTGCCTGTCCGCCTCGCTTCCGGCATAGAGATCCAGATAATCCCGCATCTTCCCCGCAGTCAGCAGGTAATCCGTCCCGTTCTCCTGAACCGACGGGAAGGGGGAATTTTCCGAATAGTCGTTGTAGGTGGCCGGGTAGACCAGGATCTGCCGCCTGGGCAGAAATTCTCCCCGGTCCCGCGCCAGCAGGGACAATGCCGCCGCCAGATTGCCGCCCGCGCTGTCTCCGATCAGAGTCACATTCCCGGGGTCCACATTGAGAAGAAACTGCCGGGAAAAAATGGCTTTCGCCGCGGCGTAGCAGTCCTCCAGCCCGGCCGGAAACTTATGCTCCGGGGCCAGCCGGTATTCCACCGCTACGACGAAGTGGTTGGTTGCGTTGGCCAGGCGGGCGCAGATCCGCTCGTAATTGTCAATGCTCTCCGTCACCCAGCCGCCTCCGTGCAGGAAGAGCAGGATTTTTTCCGGATCCGCCTGGTTTTTCTCGTAGGCCCGCTCGCTGGGGAAAAAAATCCGCACCGGAACCTGATGGGCGCCGTTGTAGATCTTCTGGTCGATGGTCCGGTAGAAGATCTTCAAGGGATCCAGTTTTTTCAAATCTGCCAGATGACGGGAGGCCTCCACCTCAATCCCGTCAAAGGACAGTGCTTTTAATATTTTTTTTGCTGTGTTGTTGATCACATGATACCTCTCTCAGACTTTTTCTTACTTCTTTTTCACCAAATTTTTCAGTATAAGAATCCATATCCAAAACCAGCATATTTACAAAACCTCCCGGTTTCGGAATCACATTTTCCAACGGGTTCGCAAAAGGAGCTTCCCTTCCATCCTCCAATTCATCCAGCCCCCATCCGGATGCCGCATCCATAGCCATGAGGATTGCTTCCGCTTTTAAAAATCATCGCCAAACGGGTACTCCTCAAATTCTTCCATCAGCTCCCGTTCCACCTCTTCTTCATATTGTTCCAGCGTTTTCTTCATCTGCTTCGCAGTCTTTTGATCCCCTTTTTCCTCGTACAGACGCACTGCCGCACGGTAGATCAGTTCCGTATCCTCCGTACATTCGTCTTCTTTTGAAATATACTTCTGTACTACCTCTTCTGCCCCGGTATATTCATTAGCGTCGATTCTGGCATAGATCAACGCTGCGGCTAAAGGCTGGGATTCGGTATTCTGCCTGTGCCACTTCTCACAAAGCGCGACAGCCTCCTCCGTTTTTCCCTGGGCGGACAGTGCCGAAGACATTTCAAACACAAAATCCTCCGGCAGCTGCTCTTTCCAGGCAAATAATCCAATGACCTTTTCACAGACCTCGCAGCATTTTTCATGCAGATTCCGCATCCTCAGCTCATCCAGATAATCCATCAGCCAATCGTCTACGCCGTATTCAAAATCTGTCTGTTCCTCTACCTCATAAAATTCTCCCGCAAAATCAGGATTCCTGCTCCGTGTCTCCTCAATCGCACTAACCAGGGCATCGAACGCCTGATGCCACTGCGTCATGTCTGTCTTACCTATATTGATATAACAGTCTGTTGATAAACGCCCAAAATCTTTCCATCGTTTCTTCATAATCTATCTCCCTCGTATCTCTTCCATGATTTTCTCCTTGCAGTCCGGCCGGAAGCATCCTGTTCCGCCGTGTCTTGTTCCATTATAACAGAAGTCGAATCAGAATCCTATCATTTCTTTTACACATTTATCATTTGCTATGATCTATGGTTACTGTTCACACCCTCACCGGGTGCTCACAGCAACGAATCCGGCCTATTGAAAGTTGCCTTACGGCAAGAGGCCGGATTCCAGCCCCGGTACTATACTGCCTGTGACCGTGCAGTGTAGTGCACGGCCCAGGAGTGAACAGTAACGATCTATGGTTACAGTTCACGGCCCAACCGGCCGCGAACTGTAACGCATCCAGCCCATCACCGGCAGTCTTTCCACATACGTGATACTAAAAAAGGGGGCTTTCCGCCCCCCCGTCTTGATTCACGGTTCTTTATGATTCGTTCACCAGCTCTTTCACAGATACCCTGTGGATGGCCTTTACGACCGCGCATGTACCCAGAGCCATACAGACCGGAAGCAGACACATGCTGACCAGCATTCCCGCCGCCGAATTTGAAAACGGAAATTTTACAAGCCCCAGTCCCTTTGCATAAGGTGTGAGCAGTTCCGGTACGAAAAGTACTCCTGCGGCAATTCCCAGGCAGCTTCCGAAAAGTGCGGCCAGGCAGTTCCGCCGCAGATAGATCTTTAAAATCTGCCAGGACGTCATTCCGACGGCTTTTAAATATCCGACCAATTTCTGCTCCCGCCGGATCAGTAAAGCAGTCAGATTCATCGTGATCAGAACCGTGATCGTCAGCAGCACTGTCAGGACCAACGTGACCGCAGGCACCAGAACCCCCGTGATATGCTCTCCGTTGGATTTGGCGGCGATAAAGGAAAACCTTCCGTCATACCGTTCGGTCAGCTCCTTTGCATAGTTCCATTTATCACAGTCCTTTGCGAGTACCAGCATATAATCTCCGCTGATGCCGTCTGCTTCTACGGATCGGTCCAGATCCTCCGTGACCATCCGTATGACATTCCCGTAATTGGAAAGTGTGCGGAAGATGCCGGTGATTTCAAATTCCTTCTTTTCCCCGTTTACATACAATTCTATGCTTTCCCCGACCTCAAACCCGTATCTCTGAGCCAGCGCCGTCCCCACGCTGATCTCATCCTCCTTCTGCGGCCTCCTGCCGTACAGGGACTGGTCCTCTATTTTTTCATTCCACGGCAGTTCATAAAGCTCCGTTACCATGCTTTGCCAGGTCTCTTCCTGGTCCGGCTTATATTGGGAATAAATTTTATTGACCCCGTAGACATATTCGACCTCCGGAGCTTTTTCCAGGTCCTCTGTGACCGTACTTACCGGTGTACCGTCCAGGGAAGTCACATAGATATCTGTCTTTAAAATCCCCCATGCTTCCGGCTCCCGGTCGATATGTCTGACGGCATTCAGGCAGCCGAAGCAGACCACGGCCATACAGCCCAGTATCAGGGACACTGCCGCGATATATACATACCCTGCTTTTTTATTCTGCATGCCCCTGACCGCATAATACCATTCAAAAGAGCACCGGCTGCAGCAAAATCGATTTTTGGGCGCCATCCGGACCCGCCCTCTGGTCTGCCATGTCCCGCTTCGGATGGCATGTGAAACATTGCAGGTCCGGATCTGAAATACCGCACAGAGGCAGATCAGCAGGACCGCCGCCAATACAGTCAGACACACGCCTGCCTGATACGTACCCGTCCTGATCGCAAATGCCGAATAAATCCCTACATTTCCAAGGATCTGTTCCAGAATCCTGTGGTTCAGCCAGCCTCCCAGGATGCTCCCTGCCGCTGCCCCTGCAAAGCCTGTCACGCCGTAGCAGACAAGATATGCGCCTGTGATCTGCATTTCGGTCATGCCTAATGACCGGTAGATCCCGATCGTCCTTATATCCTCGTCCATGTCACTTTTTACCAGAAACAGGGTCAGAACAAGGATCACCCCGGCCAGGATCATGCTGACAAGGCAGAGAAGATTTCCCAGCATCTGCCATGCGGAGGTATAGCCGCTTTTGATCTTATCATATGTATACAGCGTATCGCCCAGCGGCATTTGAAAGTAACTTTCCGCGTCACGGATAAAGCGCTGCTCCGCCTGCCGGCTGTATTCCCGGAAGCGGACTTCCAGGTAGCTGATCCTGCGGTTGTCAGCCGACGGAAAATCCGAAAGCCTGCCAAAACCGCACCACATCCGATACACGTTCGTATTGCTGCTTCCAAAAACAGGATCCGCAACGATCCTTGCGACCTTCGCCTTCACGGACTGGTCTGCCGACTGCAGCGAGATCTCGTCCCCCACCTTCACATTCAGGATATTCGCGATCTTGGGCGTGATCCAGATCTCATCCTTTTGGGGCATCTCAATCTCTGATCCCTCCAGGATTTTAGGGGAAAGCATATCCCGGCCGATGGTTTCGGGCAGCTCCAGCAGGATACCATTGCCAAGCCTGACACCGTCCTTTTCCATGTATTCCACGGGTTTTGTATTTTCCGTGATCTGATACGCAAGGTCTTGCGGCGAATCCTCCAGATACTGTCTGACACGGTCAGAGGAAACCATCCCGTGGCTCCACAGGCCGCAAAGCTGCGCCCCTTCCATTCCCTCATAAGCCCGGTCAAATACTGGATTTAACTCTGTTAGTAAGATCAGCGCGTTCACGAGCAGCGCTGCGGTAAACAGAATACAGATCCCCAGCAGCAGGCCCGGAAGCTTTTTTCTTCTCAGCTTTGCAAGGCCGCACATGAATATTGTCTTCACCATTACCACCCTCTCTCCTGCAGAAAATGTATCAGCTTCTCTTCTCTGTCCTTTATTGTGCATACCGCCTCCGTTCCGGCAGTATCCGGGACGGAACCCGGATGCATCTCTGCTCCGTTTGGAACGTGCTCCGTAAAATCCAGCTCTCCCTCCACGTGTCCGTCTTCAATATAAAGCACCCGTTTTCCCCTGACTGCCACCCGGATATCATGTGTGACCAGGATGATGGTCTGCCCGTCTTTGTTCAATTCCTCCAGCAGGTCCATCACAAGCTCCGTCTGTGCCGAGTTCAGGCTTCCGGTTGGTTCATCGCAGAGCAAAAGCGGCGGGTGATTTGCGACGGAACGCAGGATCGCCGTCCTCTGCTGCTGTCCCCCCGACAGCTGGGAAGGATATTTTCCGACATGCTCTTTCAGGCCGAACCTTCCGCACAGATTCATGATCTTGTTGGATGCGTTTTCTTTCCTGTTCCTGTCAAGCATCAGGGGCAGCATGATATTTTCATAAACCGTAAGATCCGGGATCAGGCATTGTTGCTGGAATACAAGCCCGATGTATGCACGCCGGAACAGGGTCTTTTCTTTTTCGTTCATATGCGCAAGATCTGCGGGCCGGCGGATTTCGTCCGGCAAGGTATATTTTATTGAGCCTTCACTGCAGGTATCAATCCCTGCGATCAGGTGGAGTATACTGGTTTTTCCCGAGCCGGAAGCCCCCATGATGATCACAAAGTCTCCTTCCTCCACGTCCAGGCTTACATGATCGACGGCTTTGCTTTCTGACGTTCCTTCCACATACTTTTTTGTCAGCTCTCTGACCTCCAATACTGTTCCCATTCTGTTGTCTATACTCCTTTCATTCTGTTCAGCAAGATTATTTCCAACTGTACGGTGTGCTCTAAAGAGCCTCCAACCATACAGGTGGGATTATTTTTTCAGCAGCATATACTTCATCTGAAACAGCAGGATCGCATAAACGGTTTCCTCGACTGCCACATAAAAGAATGTCAATGTGATCTGCGCAAGGGCAGGAGCGATCATGCCCCCCCACTGTTCCGTATAATTCAACATCGAGAAGATTCCGATGGATGACGTGATCCCACCGATCGTAAGTGTCAGGACAGCCGCATATTTTACAGCCTGCACCGCCGTTTGGATGTCCTTTTCCGGCAATGCCTTTCTGGAGGCGCATATTCTCCATGCGTTGAAATAGTGGTGGATCCAGCCGAAGGTCGATAAGAGCAGGCATTTGATCCCTGACAGATAGAGCAGCGTCGGCAGATCGAAAATGTCGGTGAATCTTCGAAGCGAGGAGCTTACCATGCTCAAAAATGCAACGGCAATACATAAAAAGCCGATGATCGTACCCACCCTGCCGCTCTTCCTCTTTTTGTCCATTTCATTTAATTCACCAACCAGATTGACCAGATTGCTTTCTGATCTTTTCAGATATTCTTCCGAGGAAAACTCTTCTCCGGCGAGCAGCTCATTGACATCAATCTCCAGCGCCTGGCTCAGCTTCAGAAGCATCGATGCGTCCGGCATCCGGCTGCCTGTTTCCCACTTCGAGATAGTCTTATCCGTCACGTCGATCTGCTCCGCCAATTGCTTCTGCGACCATCCCTGCTTCTTTCTCCTGTATGCGATAAACTTTCCTATTTTGATCTGATCCATAATCTTCGCCCCCTAATTCGGTAAATATCTGATTGGCTGACGGGCCAGCCGTCTCATCAACTAGTTGTACACTCGCTGCGCAGCATCGTGCAAACGGCAATGCCTGACACACTCATAGTATGTAGCATGCGGCTTCTCAGTTCAACCCCCAAATGGGAGAATCGCTCTCCGATATGGAGATTATGCCTAATTGTGCGCTGCATTTGACTGATCAGTTCATGCATGATATGATTACTTTTAACAAAGCTTCCAAAAAACAGAAGAAGGAGAACATGGTACAATCATTTGAAACTGCTTTTAAAGTTTTTTAGGTGAAAATCATATTGAAATTTATGATGAAGCGCATAGTATAGACGAAGATCGCTTTATCACAATTGGATTGGTAGAAGAAATTTTGTTCGTTGTATATTCAGTGCGCCATCCAAAAATCAGATTGATTTCCGCACATCTGGCAACCCTCAAAGAGCGTATATTATGGTAACGTATGAATTGAAAAAAGACGCAAAATTAACTGACAGTGAACGAGAGGCTTTAAAAAAAGCGAAAAGCATGCCTGTCATTTATGATGATGACTCTCTGGAAATGACGCCCCGTTTCCTTTCTTTGGCGGTATCTGATTCACTCAAATAGATTCTTTCAATCTTTATCCCCTTTACGGTAAAGACTTGTTTGCTTTTCGATTATATTTCTCAATTCATCAGCATAGCTATTGTCAGCAATCTCTTTATAATCAGGCAGCTCTTCATCCCCTGTTTCGGCAATGATTGAAGATTCATCCACCCATAACGTAATCTGTACATATGATATGCCCGCCTGCGGATCGCCGATCATTATGACCGCATCCGCGAACTGTTCCGTGATTTTCGGTTTTTCAATTGATCTGGCCTGCAGTAAGGAAAAGAGCACGGTATTCCTATCCTTTTTTCCGTTAAAGGTTTTGATTTTTGATAATTAACCGCTGCGGAATCATCCTCACCTTTTACAGGAACGCCTATCAATATTTCGTAATCTGATTTTTGAGATTCGTAGATAAAATACGCATTGCTTATGATCAAAACAGTCACAAGAATAGCTGACAGTATTTTTTTATTTTCATGCTGCAATCCCTCCCTATGGCTTATCGTGAAAAGTCATTTCCTCTGCATGAATCAAGGGATTCCAGGTTCTGCCAAATCCCCTACATTTATAAAAACCGCATCCCTGCTCATTCTGCCCATCGGGATATCCTTATCCTGATAGTCCAGCAGGACAACCTCATCCGACTCCTTGTCATAAACCAGCTTTGTTTTTGACAGGGTATCCTGGGCGGTCAGTCTGTAGATGATATCCTCTTTGCCTGTTCCTGGCAGGAGCGGCTCGAAGGTTCCCTTTTCAAGGATCTCTAATTGCCGATAGATCGTATATCGGCCGTCAGTCTGTAGGACAAGGTACAGGCTGTCCGGCAAGGGCCCGTTCCCTGTGCTGTAGGTTCCCCATGGATGATGCGGCATCGGCGCAAAATGTATGACATAAAAGACCATTGTCATACCCATGGCTATAAGAAGCAGAGGCATCCATATCCATTTTCTTGTTTTTTTCATGATCTCATCTCCTTCCGATAAGAATAGCTTCCATTTTTTCTCCGGCTTATTTATTTTTTTCTAAGAGTCTCTTTCCTTTTCAAAATCCACTTTTTTTCTGTTTTTCACATAATTCATTCCCAGCCTGATCAATACCGGAAACAAAATCAAACACGGAGTCAAATCATAAGAAAATACCTTAATAAATCTCCAGTACAGATCCATCTTCGCATACTCTGTGATCAGCTCCATGACCGATCTGAAAATCCAATAGCCGGTGAACTGTGTCAGCCAGAAAATCTCATGCAGCCGTAAATACCCAGTAGCAGAGATGCGGTTTGCGATCAGCAGAATTGCGGCAATGATCATAAAGCCAAAGCACAAATACACAAACCCATAAGATAGCAGTTCATTGGTCCGGCTCATCTGCGTTTGGCTGACCCCTTTCGCTATCAGCCGATAGATTGCCAAAAACAGTGCTGTCAGGTGCGTAAGAAGTGTAACCATTGCATAAATGAACGTTATTATTTTGATGCGTTTTAGAATTTTCATCTTGATCTCCTTTTCGATACTCCCCGCGCCCCGTATGGTATATAGGACGGTTATGAGCACAGTGAAATGAACGACTGGTTACGAATAATCCAATGATAAAATGATCTGCGACAATTCCAAGAACAAGGTTGTTATGTTTACTCAAACTTCGCACTTGAATAAGTGCCTATGCCCCTTGAAAATTCAATAAAAACTGGCAATAAAATAGCATGAAACACTCTGTTTTTGGTATAATTGAATTGTCCAGAAACAACATACCAGCGGAGGCTCATGCTATGAATAACAGTATAACACAAGACAACCAGAATGATAACCAGATTTCTAAAACTATCAAAAGA
>ERZ808051.1272-NODE-1272-length-17773-cov-5.820750_pt1 | contig 17773 bp, 17 predicted proteins | sample MGYA00380199_ERZ808051 | MGnify/ENA primary metagenome ERZ808051 (study PRJEB31490, sample SAMN06133391) | mouse gut metagenome | isolation source: J11 | host: mice | place: China: Chengdu | collected 2015-05 ...
GGGCACAGCAGCCGGCCGTGGCTGCTCCTCCTGCAATTCCGTCAAGGCTTAGCATAATGCAGATGGCGGCGCTGCTGATAGGTAACGTTAAGGCGATTCCTATGAGGGCAGAAACCAGGATTCCCATGAAGAATGGCTGCATTTCTGTGGCTGTTTTTACCATGTTTCAAAAGAAGGTCATAAACTGAGAAACACCGGGGCCCACAAATTGTGCGATCAGAACACCGGAAATAATAGTAACGCCGGGGGTGACAAGAATATCCACACGGGTTTCTTTAGAAACGATTTTACCAAGTTCCGTGGCCACAATGGTGGCAACCAGGGCGCCCACAGGGCCGCCAAGCTCATTTCCCGCGATTCCGACGGTGGCGGCAGAAAAAAGGACAAGCTGGGGAGCTTTCAGAGCATAGGCAATGGATACGCCAAGGGCGGCACCGGTGGCGCTTTTTGCATAGGCGGCGATGGTGGAGAAAATGGCAATTTGCGTTTTATCGCCGAGAGTGGAAAAAATTGTTCCAATTAAAAGGGAGGCAAACAGGCCGAACGCCATGGCTCCCAGAGCATCAATGAAATAGGTCTGGACAGAGAAGCGGACCTGCTTTCTTTCTAAAAATTCTTTCATACGTCTTACCCTCCTGAAATGTGTTAAATATGTAACAAGCTTGTCAGTTACCGTATTCTGCCACAGGTGTTTCCAAAAAGCAAGTGGAATCGGAAAGATTGACAATTAAATAACAAATTTTTCGGGCCGCTGTCGACAGATCGGAGAAAACCGGGCAAGAAGATGTAAGGCTGAATTGGTATATTTTCAGAAAAGAGAGGGCATAAGGAAGAGGAAATTCTTTCTTGTAAACAGACAAAGTCTGTGATAAAATGGGGAACATCCTGTAATCATGGATCTACATGCCATGCTTAAGGCACCACCATGAATGAAAGTGGGGTTTCCTATGAACCCTCAGGCAGATGTGCAGAAAACGGGAGTGGAAGATGTCACTTCGTGACCCCATTTTCGCACCGTTCAGCGCCGGAGCGCTGAACTTTTATAGTAAACGGGGCGCAGAAAGGAAGCGTCTGCGCCGGAATGGAGATTGTAATGGATTATAAATGCGCTGTTTTTGATCTGGATGGTACGCTGGTAAATTCCATCCATGCATTAACATATTGTACCAATCTGGCCCTGGAACAGTTTAAACTGGGGCCGCTGACAGAAGATCAGATGATGCATATTGTGGGTGACGGGTACAAAATGCAGATGCGCCGGTCCCTTATTGCAGGCGGCGATGCCGGGCTGGTTCACTATGAGGAGATTCTTCCTGTTTATATGAAAATATTCGCGGAGAACTGCCTTTATAAACTGCATGCCTATGATGGGATTCCAGAGCTTCTTTCTTATTTGAAAAAGAGGGGAATGAAGCTTGCAGTCGTATCCAATAAACCTCATGCACAGGCTGTCAATACAGTGGAGGCCGTGTTCGGAAAGGAATTTTTCGATGCGGTGATCGGGGAGAAGGAGGGAATTCCAAAGAAACCGGATCCCACCGGAGCCCTTACGGCCGCGGATGACCTGGGCGCAAAGCCGGAGGAATGCCTGTATTTTGGAGACACCAATACGGATATGCAGACAGGAAAGAATGCAAAAATGACTACCATAGGCGTTTTATGGGGATTCCGGGGACGGGAAGAGCTTCAGAAATTTTCTCCGGACTATTTGATTGAGATGCCGGAGGATATGATAGGAATACTTGAGAAAAACCAGGGAATCCTTTGTGATATAAAAGGAAAAAAGAAAGTCGGGGAAATTGTTTGAACGTATCAGGCAGAAAACAGAATGGGCGGCGGAAAGCATGGCTGGTTTTTGCAGCGATGTTTCTTTTATATGTTCTTACGGGATGCAGCGCGGACAAAGCTGAAAGGCCAGAAGAATGGAATGGGGAGAAGGAGTCTGCGGCCCGGGTTACGGTGGTGACGACCCTGTTTCCATACTATGATTTTGTGCGGCAGGTGGCAGGAGACCATGTGGACCTTTCTCTGGTGATTCCCGCCGGCATGGACAGCCATTCTTTTGAGCCAACGCCGAAGGACATCCGTCTCATACAGGACGCAGACGTGCTGATTGTCAACGGCGGTTCCATGGAGCTGTGGTTAAATCAGGTGCTGGATTCTCTGGACACGGAAAATATGGATGTGGTTTTCATGATGGACCATGTAGATGTGGTGGCGGAAGAAGTGGTGGAGGGCATGGAAGATACCGGAGAGGAACACCATCATATTCATGCTTTTGAAGAGGAAGAACATGAAAATCATGACTCTGGCCGCGAGGGGAAAAACTACAAGGAACAAGGCTCTGTTTACGAGGACGAAAGCCAGTATGAGATTGAATATGATGAACATATCTGGACTTCTCCGGTAAACGCTGTAAAAATGGTGGAGGTAATCCGGGACACTTTAAAAGAGGCGGATCCCGAAAACAGCGCCGCCTATGAAGCGTCCGCATCAGAATACCGGAAGAAGTTAAAGGCTCTGGACGGGGAATTTAAGGCAGTTCGGGCGGAGGCCATTCATGACATGATAATCATGGGGGATAAATTTCCGCTGCGGTATTTTGCCGATGCCTATGATCTTCGTTACCGGGCGGCATTTTCCGGCTGTTCTTCTGACACGGAACCCAGCGCCAAAACCATTGCGTATCTGATTGATAAAGTACGGGAGGAACGTCTTTCTGCCATATATTATCTGGAGCTTTCCAGTCACCGGGTGGCGGAGATTATATCGGAGGAAACGGGAGCGCAGCCACTCCTGCTTCATTCCTGCCACAACGTGACCAGGAGGGAGTTTGAGGATGGCGTGACCTATCTTGACCTGATGGAACAGAATGTGAAGAATCTGCGAGAGGGACTGTGCAAATGAACCAGCCGTTATTAAAATGTGAGCATGTGGATTTCGGATACGAAAATTATGATGTAGTTAAGGATGTTTCCATGGAGATCAATGCGGGTGACTATCTCTGTATTGTGGGGGAAAATGGCTCCGGAAAAAGTACGCTTATGAAGGGACTTCTGGGGCTTTTAAAGCCCACGGGAGGGAGCATTACCCTGTCCGGGGATTTAAAAAAATCCGGTATCGGGTATCTGCCTCAGCAGACCCCGGCCCAGAAGGATTTCCCGGCCACAGTCCGGGAGGTGGTTATTTCCGGCTGCCTTGGAAAACGGGGGAACCGGCCCTTTTACTCTGGAGCAGAGAAGAAAAAGGCGGATATGAATATGGAACGCCTTGGGATCATGGACTTAAAGAAAAGCTGTTACCGGGACCTTTCCGGCGGACAGAAACAGAGGACACTGATTGCCAGGGCCCTTTGCGCCACCGATAAGCTTTTAATTCTGGATGAACCCATTACGGGCCTGGATCCGTCCACCACCCAGGATTTTTACCGGGTGATCCGCCATTTAAACCAGGAGGAAAACGTGGCTGTGCTGATGGTATCCCATGATATCCAGAATATCGTAATTCAGGCCAGTAAAATCCTGCATTTAAAACAGACCGTTCAGTTTTATGGCCCGGTAGAAGAGTATAAACAGACCGTTTTTGGAAAAGAATTTTTAGGAGGTGCAGACGGATGGAGCTGCTAAGAGAGATGCTTTCCTATCCTTTTATTGTCAGGGCACTGATCGGCGGGCTCTTCATATCTCTGTGCGCCTCCCTTCTGGGAGTCAGCCTGGTTTTAAAACGATATTCCATGATCGGGGACGGCTTGTCCCATGTTTCTTTTGGTGCCCTTTCTGTGGCCATTGCCTTTGGATGGACGCCTCTTCTGGTGTCCATTCCTGTGGTGGTTCTGGCGGCTGTTTTGCTGCTTCGGATGACAGAAAACGGTAAGATTAAGAGCGATGCGGCCATTGCCATGATATCAGCGGGGTCCCTGGCAGTGGGAATTATCGTTACCTCACTGACCACGGGAATGACCACTGACGTGAGCAGTTATATGTTCGGCAGCATTCTGGCTATGAGCAAAGGGGATGTGGCTTTAAGCGCCGCGCTGTCAGTTGTGGTTTTGGGGATGTTCGTGCTTTGCTATAATAAGGTATTTGCGGTGACTTTTGATGAGAGCTTTGCCAGGGCAACGGGAGTCAATGTTTCTGCGTACAATATGATGATTGCGGTGCTTACGGCTGTGACGATAGTTCTGGGAATGCGGATGATGGGGGCCATGTTGATTTCCAGCCTGGTGATTTTCCCCTCCTTAACTTCGATGCGGGTGTTTAAAAGCTTTTCGGGAGTGGTGATTTCTTCCGGATGTGTGTCAGTGGTCTGTTTTTTTGCAGGACTGGTATTATCATATGTGTATTCCATTCCGGCAGGAGCAAGCGTTGTGGTTGTGAACATGGCGGCTTTTTTGCTGTTTACTGGATTAATAAAATTTTTGGACGGCGGTTGACATTGGAAAAAATTGTGCTAAAGTTAGTAACAGATGCTGGAATCAAAAGGTTTTTGTATTATAAATGGAAAGAAGGAATTAAGAATGACAAAAATTGATATTATTTCCGGATTTTTAGGAGCCGGAAAAACAACGTTCATAAAAAAATTGCTTGAAGAGGCCATTGCGGGAGAAAAGGTGGTTCTCATTGAGAATGAATTTGGAGAGATCGGTATTGACGGCGGCTTTTTACAGGATTCCGGCATAGAGATCCGTGAGATGAATTCCGGCTGTATCTGCTGTTCCCTGGTGGGAGATTTTGGACGTTCTTTGTCTGAAGTGCTTTCCAAATACGCTCCGGACCGTGTTATCATTGAGCCATCCGGTGTGGGCAAGCTTTCCGATGTGATGAAGGCTGTCTGCGATGTGGCGGGAGAAATTGACGTAACTTTAAACGGCTCCGTGACTGTTGTGGATGCACAGAAATGCAAAATGTATATGAAGAATTTTGGCGAGTTTTTCAATAATCAGATCGAAAGTGCCGGAACCATTGTCTTAAGCAGAACCGATGTGGCAGACGCGGATAAAGTGGCTGCCAGTGTGGAGTTAATTCGTGAGAAGAATCCCAGGGCGGCCATCGTCACCACACCCATCAGCAGGCTTACAGGAGCGCAGCTTCTGGAAATTATTGAAAAGCCGGCAGACGACATGGCTGCAGAGCTTTTAGAGGAAGTAAAGCATGGCCATCACCACCATCACGATCATGAGGAGGAGTGCGGATGTGGTCATGAGCACCACCATCACGATCATGAGGAGGAGTGCGGATGCGGTCATGAGCACCACCACCACGATCATGAGGAGGAGTGCGGATGCGGTCATGAGCATCACCATCACGACCATGAGGAGGAGTGCGGATGCGGCCATGAGCACCATCATCATCACCATGGACATGATGCGGATGAAGTGTTTACGAGCTGGGGGCTTGAAACCAGCCGCACGATCAGTCTTGAGAAACTGGAAGCAGTTCTTAAGGATCTGGCCCACAGTGAAAAGTATGGCGTGGTGCTCCGTGCCAAGGGTATGCTGCCTGATGAAAACGGAACCTGGCATTATTTCGATCTGGTACCGGAGGAAACGGAGATCCGTACCGGTTCCCCGATTTATACGGGAAAAGTGTGTGTAATCGGCTCCAACCTGAAAGAGGATGAACTGAAAGAAGTCTTTGGAAAATAGTCAGGAGAAAATATGAACGGTAACATGGAAGACAGAATGCCGGTCTTTCTGATTAACGGCTTTCTGGAAGCAGGAAAAACACAGTTTATTTCCTATACTTTACAGCAGGAATATTTCCAGTCTGATGGAACCACGGTCCTGATTCTCTGTGAGGAAGGGGATACGGAATATGATAAGGAGCTGTTGAAGAAAACCCACACCAGGATGATTACGGTGGAGGATGCTTCGGAGATGGACGAAGATTTCTTTGGACGGCTGGAGGCCCTTTATGATCCGGAACGCGTTCTCATTGAGTGGAACGGCATGTGGCCTCAGGACCAGCTCCATCTGCCAAAAAACTGGCAGCTGTTCCAGCAGATTACGATTATTGACGGCTCCACCTTTGAGCTGTATTTAAACAACATGAAGCCGCTTCTCGGGCTTTTGGTGAGAAACTCTGAGTTAATCATCATGAACCGCTGTGATGACGTAAGCGATGAAAACATTCTCAAGTACCGCAGAGGACTGAAGGCTCTGAATCCTCAGGCGGAGATGATTTTTGAGGATGCGGAGGGTGAGATTGAGCAGGAAGTCCTGGAAGAGGATCTGCCGTATGATATGAAGGCCGATGTGATTGAGATTTCCCCGGATGCCTATGGAATCTGGTATATTGACGCTCTTGATAAAAAGGACCGGTACGAGGATAAAGTGGTGGAATTCACTGCTATGGTTTTAAAATCTCCGGAGTTTCCGAAAAACTATTTTGTCCCGGGCCGCATGGCCATGACATGCTGTGAGGCAGATATGACGTTTCTGGGCTTTATCTGCAAGGCCAGAGAGGCAAAAACTCTGGAGACGGGAAAATGGGTTAAGGTACGTGCGAAGATTGCCTATGAATTCTGGCAGGATTATGATGGAGTAGGCCCGGTGCTCTATGCGGAGTCTGTGGAGCCGGCTCAGGAAATAAAACAGATCGTACAGTTTTAGGACTGTCTCTTTTCTGTTTTTGAGCGGCGGACAAACGAGCCGGAGGATGCGTCACTTTTTCATGACGTTTCCCCGGCGGATCTGCCGTTTTGTGCTGGGAGGATTATTCAATCAATACTACTGTTATTTTTTCCGGGCAAACTCCGCCGCTTCTCTGATCCAGTCCATCAGCTCCTTGTCGATCTCATCCAGATGGGAAATGAGCAGGTGATGAGTCCAGCGGTTCGGATATGGCTCGGTGGCAATGTCGATTCGGGCAGATTCCGCCTTATGCTCCAGGCCGAAAGTCACAACAATATAATCCTTTGGACAGTCTTTCTTCTTACGTACCCGTGCAAACGATACACAGGCGAACATATGTTTATTATAAAAGGAAATTTGGCTTTTCTGCACCTTGATGTACACATTTTCAATTTCACTTAAAATTCGTTTTTCCAGTTCCTCATACAAGGAAAGGGCATCCATGTGTCCTTCAAAAAATAAAAGGGTGTCTGTGTTCATTATTCTCTGTCCTCCTTTCCGCACCACGCCGCAATCCCGGCAATCAGTTCAAGGGGAAGCGGCTTATCATAGGGAAACTGGATAGTCCCTTTACTTGTTTTGTATCCCTGCAGCTGATCTGCAAAGGCTTCCACTGCATCGGGACCGGGATACAGGCCGATGTGTTTTTTGGATGCCGCGAACTGAATGAGATTCCACTTTTTCCAGTAAGTCGGCATACTCCATGATATTTTTTGGACAGCGTCCGGCAGGGTGCTGTGGATGGTTTCGTTAATCTGTTTGAGATATGCCCGGGTATATTCCGGCTGTTGTGCAATATATTCCTCAATGGTCTGCGGAGCCGGGCCACAGTAATGACTTTGATTTGTATTTTTGAATTTTCGCCCGCATTTTGGACATTCCCACATCTTTTCTGTCTCCTTTTCTTTATTTCTTTATGAATCAACCACTTTTTCCGCTATTCGACGATATCCCCCGGTTGTTTTCCTGTTCTTTCCTGAATCGCTTTCTGAATGCCAATGATATAGAAAATCGCATGTTCCGGCGTGGAGACTTTCTGCAAAAAGGAAAGACGGCCGACTTCCATACAGGCTTTGGACAGATATTCCCCTGAAAGCTCCAGGAAGAGCAGCCGGATGCCGGAGAGAAAAAGGATAATGCACACCAAAGATGGCCGGCGTGCCACAGAACCGGCAGCTCACAATCGGATTACGGGGATTCCGACAGGCGTACCACAATAATATCTCCCATTTTGCGGACGCTGCCCCGGGCAGGCCAGTCGGGGGCGTTTTGCATGAATTCAATGGCCTGTTGGTAAAGGTCCACCTGTTCTGAACTCATTACCTGGACATCCATACCCAGAATGAGAAACATGCTGCTCACGCGGCCTGAAACTCCCACGGCTGTATGAGCCTCAGCACCGAAAAATGACTGGCCTGATAAGCTTCCCATAACGGCAGGACCGGCAAGCCCGGCATCACGTCCTCCGGTAAAGATCACCAGACATTGACTCATATCCGGCCGATCGGCTGCCAGGCAGATATCCTGGTAGATCCGGTTGGCCGTAAGAACATCATTCCGGTATGCCTCCCATGCGGACTGAAACAACTGGGCAGTAGTTATGGAATTTCCACAGAGGGCAAAAAGTCCCGTTCCTGCAAAAAGTCCTGTGAGGCAGGCTCTCCATTTTCCCGAATTGGGCCTGTCAGGCAAAAGGACAGTGAGATGGGAAAGAAAACAGGCGGCAGTTACAGGATACACCAGCTGGGAACGAGCCTCCTGCATGTGACCCAGGAGAAAAGTAAGAAAAAACGGGGAGAGCAAAAAGAGTCCTCCGGCCGTCAGAAACCAGAAATAGTTTAGACCGTTTTTCTTCTTTTTCCATCCATACCACATGGCCTGAAGGACAAAAAGGCACATAGTGGGAAAATAAAGCCGACTGTAAATGGCAGAATTTTCCGCCAGCAGGATATTTCTTATATCCATCAGGATCCATGTCAGGCAGGTTCTCCAGTCTGCCGTATTCCAGTAGATTAGACTTGTTATGTAGGAAGAGTCGATGTTCAGAACTGATTTTATAAAGACAGACAGAATCCCGTACAGAGCCAGTCCCGAGAAAAATACAGCTATGTGGGCAAGCCCCTGTGTCAGAGCATGTTCTATGCCCTGGTTCATATATACAAGCAAAAATGACAGAAGGGTAAGACAAATATAGAGGAGAACCATGGACTGATAAGAGCCAAAAGACCACACCATCAGAGGAATGTCCAAAAACAGCCAGAGGTATTCCTTCTCATAGACAGCCTTTCCAGTGCAGAAAACGGCCAGGATGCATAAAAATATGGCAAAAGAAACTTCAAAAGCCTGGAGGACGAAAAGGTATTGTTCAGTGAAAACGGGAGATGTGATAAAAAGGGCGGGAAACAAATACAAAAAAAATTTGTAGCGACGGCTCTTTCCACACCATTCGTAAGCGGAAAAGCTCAAAAGTACAGCGCTGGCCCATAGCATGATCACACCCAGAAAGCAGGAAACGTAAGGGATGAGTCTGGACATCCCGAAGAGACGGCTGGTAAAAGCGAGGCCGAACCGGTTGGATCCGATCCACAATTGATGCATGGAGTCAGGGCGGAGGACTGCAATTTCACTGTCCAGAAAAATATTGTCATGGATCATCCTGACGCCGTAAGCCAGCAGGACAAAAAAAATAAGCCACCGGTTCAGCCAGGGGTATTCTTCTTTGAACTGGTTGAAATCCATGACCAGGTGTTTCACGCTGCTGATGATTTTTGAAGTCATTTTCATGTTCTCCTTTGCACCGGTTTCCTTTGGGAACAGAATTTACCGTCTGCTGCCGAAAACAGACGATTTCTGTAATATTTTGCATATTATAGTATGCCTGCGGCATACTATGCTCCGCAGGGTGCACACGATTCGCAAAAGGAAATGTCCGTCCTTCGGCCGGACGCGAATCGGCGCAGGTATAATGTCTGGCAACATTATACTATATGTGATTTTGAAATTGCAATAACTTTACGGAAGAAAAATCTGTTGCTAAAACAATAAACAGATGTTTCCATAAATACAGATACGAAGTATTCCAATAAAAATTAAATGGATTGGATAATATAGATAAAAAAACCACTTCATCCACTTTATCTTCCCTTTTTCGCCATTATATAGCTTTAATACAGGGTATACCAGCAAAACTCCGGTCTGCACCAAAGCATAAATCCTGTTTACAAAAAAGAACGATACCATTGCATAAATCCCGACATACAGAAGTATTTCTTTCATCTGTGCATTCAGGTTTCCCCTTTTTTTATACATTTCCAGTATTGCAAGTACTGCTATGCAGCTCCAATCCGCAGGAAAAGCACTCCAAATCAATACGAAGATAAGTGTATTTTTTACCCAATTTCTCATTGGTAAATCATTGTCCTGCATCCACATGACCAAAACTGCCACAAAAAGCGGATACATGACACTTGTCTGATTAAAGATTCCTGTACTGAATGGAACCGGATTTATTCCAAAGGCAAAACAATATGCAAAATGGGAAATTGCGGCAAAAATTCCCATTCGCAGCATATACTTTTTTACATTATGAGTGTGATAATATCCTTCACAAACGAAAAACCACATAATCGGAGCTGTCAAACGTCCGATTATATGTAATCCCACTGCTCCCGGTTCGACCGGGAAGCCGGGATAAATTAAATCGCATACGTGGTCTATGGTCATGGCAATAATCGCAATCAATTTGATATGATTTGCATTCAACCGTAATTGCAATTTCAAATTTTTCCCTCCTGGCAGTAAACGTTATTGGTGAAAAAGGACACAAAGATACAAATGGACCACAGTATCAATAGGATACCCTCTGCTGTCCGGCGAAAAGGTCAGAGAGCAGAGGGATTTGTGTTGAGAAGTTTGTGTTAAGCTTGTGGTGAAACGGAGAAGACAAGGGCTGAACGGGGAGCCATAGAGACTTTTGAAACGTCCAGTAACAGGGAGGCTTCTTTTGGCCCGGGGATACTGTTTTTCAGATATCGGCCGGCTGTGTCCGCGTCAATTTTCCATTTCAGATAGTAAGGCAGAGAGGGAAGGAAACACTCCTGCTCTTCCCAGAAAACATTGAAGGCGACTAATACAATATCATCTGCATCATCTGCCTTGTTCCGCCCTGCATACATGATGCAGAGTACTTTTGTCTTTTCATTCGGCTCGAAAATCTGAATTTCCGGATAACCGAGGGAACAGAGATTAGAAAACTTCCGTATAACATCGTGTTTTTTACGGAATTGAATGAGATGCTTTACATACTCAAAATGCGGGCGGTTTTTCTGAAGAAATTCCCAGTTAAGCCATGAAATTTCATTATCCTGACAATAGGCATTATTATTTCCGTATTGCGTATTCAAAAATTCATCTCCGGCCAGAAACATGGGCGTTCCGCGGCTCATGAGAAGCGCGGTAAAGGCATTTTTTGCCAGCTTTTTCCTTAAAGCAAGAATTTCTTCATTATCGGTATCACCTTCTGCACCGCAGTTCCAGCTTCGGTTGTCATCACTTCCATCCTGGTTTCCCCATCCGTTTGCCTCATTGTGTTTTCGGCTGTAAGAATACATATCCCATAAGGTAAAGCCGTCGTGACAGTTTAAGAAATTCACTGAGGCATTGTTTCCGCGTACTTCCGGTGGGTACAGATCCCGGGAGCCGGTAATGCGCTGAGCGGCCGTATGCGCCAGTCCAAAATCTCCTTTTAAATAGTCACGCATATCATCCCGGTATTTTCCATTCCATTCTGCCCAGCGGTTCCATGACGGAAAACTGCCGACCTGGTAAAGGCCGCCCGCATCCCAGGCCTCTGCAATCAGCTTTACATGTCCTAAAATCGGGTCAAAGGCGAGCTGCTGTAAAAGGGGAGGGCTGCTCATGGGAGTTCCATCCTGATTCCGTCCAAGAATGCTGGCGAGATCGAAACGGAAGCCGTCGATGTGATAAGCAGTGGTCCAATATCTCAGGCATTCCAGTATCATCTGCTGAACCATGGGATGATTGCAGTTTAAGGTATTTCCGCATCCGCTGAAATTGTAGTAGTGACCGTCCGGCGTGAGCATATAATAGATGTTATTGTCAAAACCTTTAAACGAAAAGAAGGGGCCATATTCATTTCCTTCGGCAGTGTGGTTGAAAACCACATCAAGATAGCACTCGATTCCGTTGGCATTGAGGGCCTTAATCAGGGTTTTCAGTTCATTCCCCTCCCGGTTATATTCCGGCTGGCTGTTGTAGCTGGTGTTTGGCGCAAAGAAACTGACTGTGTTGTAACCCCAGTAGTCCAGAACCTGTTTTCCATCCACCTCCCGGCAGTCCTTCATCTCATCAAATTCAAAAATCGGCATCAGCTCTACGGCGTTCACTCCCAGTTCTTTTAAATAAGGAATTTTCTCCATAATGGCAGCAAAGGTTCCAGGGTAAGATACTCCGGAAGAGCTGTGTTTTGTAAATCCGCGTACATGTAGTTCATAGATGATCAGATCCTCCATAGGGATGAGAGGATGGGTTTCTTTTCCCCAGTCAAAATTGCTCTGTACGACTCTGGCTTTGTAGAAGGAGCCTTCTTTATTTTTCGTTCCCCACACACTCTGTCCGGTAACGGCTTTGGCATAAATATCCAGTAAAATTTTATTTTTATCAAAGAGTATCCCTTTTGATACGTCATGGGGACCATCCAGCCGGTAGGCATATTCAAATTCCTGGATATTAAGTTTGAATACAATCATGGAATATACGTTGCCTATCCGGTAGTGTTCCGGAAATTTCAAAACGGCAAAAGGTGTATACTCCATTCTGTGAAATAGCAGCAGTTCACAGGAGGTGGCCCCGTGGGAATGGATTGTGAAATTGACCCCGCAGGGAATTGTCATGGCCCCATTCAGTTCGTATATTCCGGGACGTACCTCAAAGCCTCCGATTTCATCCATGGGAACCATGTGAATCATGCCTGTGGGACTGTGGTATCCTAATTCATTCATGCAGTTCCTCCTTTTTTTGAAAATATGCGGATATTTTTTTCTATTATACTCTAAAAGATAAGGGTTTTCAATGAGAGAGTTTCAAAATAGGTGCAGGAGTAACGCCAGGAGTAACGCCCGGAGTTACTTTTCACACTCACGTCAATCACTCCGCTGGTTGGCGTGGGGCCAGTACGGCTACGGAGTCGCAGGGACTGCCACGGCGAAACTTTATTGTAATTGTTGACATTACAATAAAAAAGAGATAAACTATCGGCAAGAAAGGAAGGTGTAATTCCATGCAGATTTCAAGCAGATTTACTTTGGCAGTCCATATATTTGCCTGTATAGATGTATTTAAGGATGACTATAAGGTAACAAGTGATTTCCTGGCAGGCAGCACAAACGTGAATCCGGTGATTGTCCGCAAAATACTGGGACAGTTAAAGGCGGCAGGGCTTGTGGAGGTGGCCAGGGGATCTGGCGGAGCTTCTATTCCGAAGCCTTTAAAGGAGATCTCTTTTCTCGATATCTACAATGCGGTCGAATGCATTGAAAATGGGGAGTTGTTTCATTTTCATGAGAATCCAAATACAGATTGTCCGGTGGGAAGGAATATCCATATGGTGTTGGATGATAAGCTGATGTGGGTGCAGAAGGCCATGGAGGCGGAACTGTCTTCCATCACTTTGGAGGATATCATGCAGGAAACAAGAAAGTTAATTTAAAGCAATAGAAGTTTGGGAGCGCCTGAGGTAACAGTTTTGCCAAGATGCTTGTGGCGTCAGTCTTATAAAGATTGCGGGTAAAAACGCTTATGAAAACAAGTTTTCAGCGCTTTTTTGCCCGGAATCTTCACAAGGCTGAACGGTTCCTCATTTTTTTAAAAATTTTATTGTAACTATTGACATTACAACTAATACGTGTTAAGATTACGATGTAACAAAGATATTTACAACAAAACATAAAAGACGGAGGTATTCCCAAATGAAAAAAGTAGTTGAATTTTTACAGGCAAACCCGGTGCAGTATCTGGCGACCGTTGGACGTGACGGAAAGGCAAAGTGCCGCCCGTTTATGTTTTGCTTTGAGCAGGATGGAAAGCTGTGGTTCTGCACCAACAATACCAAGGACGTTTATAAGGACATGCAGGCAAATCCGGAGATTGAGGTGTCCGTTTCTTCTCCTGAGTATGCGTGGATTCGTCTGGCAGGCAGGGCTGTGTTTGAGAATAACATGGCTGTCAAAGAAGGCTGCATGAACAACCCCATTGTCAAGGGGCAGTATCAGACTGCGGACAATCCGATTTTTGAGGTGTTTTATCTTGCAGATCCCCACGGTGTGATTGCTGATTTTTCCGGCAACCCTCCATATGAATTTTAAGGTTACAGGTTTCCCTCAATGATGCCAACAGAGAACTCCCGGGAACTCCACTGTACCCATCTTTGCAGATGATTTTCAGCCGGATGACGCAGAATGATTTTTCAGTCTGCAGGGCGGCTGAACGAGGGGATGCGGCGGCATCGTTGAGTGAGGCCAATGCAGCAGATGGAAATTCAGGCAAATCATTTGGCAAAGTGTAAATGTGCCAGTACACCAGGCACAAAGAGTTTCCGAGAGTACTCCAATAGTGAAAGGGGTGTGTTAAGATATGGAGAGCAATGCGTATTTAAAAAAACTGGTGGAGGAGTTCCATTCTGCAGCGGTGGCAACGATTGGGGCGGACGGCCATCCACAGACCCGCGTGATTGACATGATGCTCTGGGATGAGAGGGGCGTGTACTTTTTGACAGCCAGGGGGAAGGAGTTTTACAGGCAGGTCATGGAGCAGCAGTTTATTGCGATTTCCGCAACGAAAGATAAGGTGGCTGTTTCTCTGCGGGGAAAGGTGAAACATATTGGTTCAGAAAAACTGGATGAAATCTTTGAGAAAAATGTATATATGCAGGAAATATATCCGGGAGATACGCGCGAGGCATTGGAGGTGTTCTGCGTATATGAGGCAGACGGGGAATATTTTGATATCAGCGATCCGGCTCATGTAGTCAGGGACAGCTTTGTGGTTGGAAAGGCAAAAGTAAAACAGACAGGGTATTTTGTGGGTCAGGGCTGTATTGGCTGTAAACTGTGCTATTCTGTCTGTCCGCAGAAATGTATTGACATATCAGGGAAACCCGCAGTGATTGATCAAAACCGCTGTCTGCATTGCGGCCGGTGTGCAGAGATCTGTCCGGAGCAGGTCATTGGCCGTGTGTGAAAAAAGAAAGCATAAAAGCACAAAGAAAGCTCCGATGGAAATTTCACAGAGCAGAAGAAAAAAGGAGTCAGGTATGAATCAGAGTGAGCGGAGAAACTTTTTGATACAGGAACTTTTGCGGGAGAATGTACAGTATCGGGATATGAAAGTACCGGCGGGGGAAGAAGAGCAAAAACAGCTTCTCCGGGGACTGATGAATGTCCGCCTTCCAAAGAAGATTGGCAGGGAATTTCTCAAAGTGCAGGATGAATATCTTCAGGCAGAGACGGCTGCGAAAGGGATTACAGAGCTTAAGGACTTAAATCCGGTATCGGAAGGCTTATATCTCTGGCAGGGGGACATTACCACATTGCGCTGTGATGCTGTCGTCAATGCGGCAAACAGCGGCATGACGGGATGTTATGTGCCGAACCACAGGTGTATAGATAACTGTATCCATTCTTTTAGCGGTATTCAGCTTCGTATTGACTGTGCAGAAATCATGCGGATGCAGGGACATGAGGAAGAAACGGGAAAGGCAAAAATAACGAAAGCCTACAACCTTCCATGCAGATATATCCTGCATACGGTAGGACCGATTATTCATGGATCTCTGACAAAGGCGGACTGTGAGAAACTGGCAGGATGTTATCGTTCCTGTCTGGAGCTGGCGGCGGAAAATCATCTGGAAAGTGTGGCATTCTGCTGTATCTCTACCGGTGAGTTTCATTTCCCAAATGAGAAGGCGGCGCAGATCGCGGTAAGCACAGTTAAGAGATTTATGCAGAAAGAAACAAGCGTAAAGAAGGTGGTTTTTAATGTCTTCAAAGATTTGGACAAAAAAATTTACAGCGAATTGCTCTGAGGAGATCGAAAAGCTTAAAAAGGCGATAAGAGAGGCGGACGCGGTTTTGATCGGCGCGGGGGCCGGTTTATCGACTTCAGCGGGACTTACGTATTCCGGGGAACGCTTTGAAAAATATTTTGGAGATTTTGCCCGAAAATACCATATGAAGGATATGTATTCCGGCGGATTTTACCCATATGCTACTTTGGAGGAATACTGGGCATGGTGGAGCAGGCATATTTATTACAACAGGTATCTGGACGCCCCCAAACCGGTCTATCCGGCCTTGTACAAGACGGTTAAAGATACGGATTATTTTGTCCTGACAACGAATGTAGATCATCAGTTTCAAAAAGCTGGTTTTGATAAAAAGCGTCTGTTTTATACCCAGGGGGATTATGGGCTGTGGCAGTGTTCCAGGGCATGCCATCAGAAAACCTATGATAATGAAGAAGCGGTACAAAAGATGATTTCGGAGCAGAGGGATATGAAGATCCCGTCGGAGCTGATTCCGAAATGTCCGGTCTGCGGTGCGCTTATGACAATGAATCTGCGTCAGGATGACCTTTTTGTGCAGGATGAAGGCTGGTATGGGGCGGCAGAGCGGTACAATGATTTTATCCGCAGGCATAAAGAGAAGCATATTTTGTTTCTGGAGCTTGGGGTGGGAGGAAATACCCCCGGAATTATTAAATATCCGTTCTGGCAGATGACGGCGCAGAATCCAAAGGCAGTGTATGCCTGTATCAACTATGGGGAAGCGTATGTACCCAAGGAAATTGTAAAGCGCTCCATCTGTATCAATGCAGACATTGGAGAAGTATTAAAACAATTATAAAACAACAGATTCGATTGCTTTGTTCATTGTAATGACAATATTGGGAGCGAAAGAAATATTGATGGAAACAGATGCTTTCAAATAAATAAAAATTTTAATGTTTTGAAACCGATCCCTTGCATATACTATTTTGTGTTGGTATAATAGGAATTGCAATTCGGTTTCAAAAAAATAAAAAAATATATTTTTTGAAAGTGAGCGATGATATGAAAACAATAACAAGAACAAAGTATCTGAGCAGGATAATTGAGTTAAACCAGACTCCTGATATTAAAATCATTACAGGCATTCGTCGTTCGGGAAAGTCAAAATTGATGCAGGCATATATTGAGTACCTGAAAAATCATTATGAAAATATCAATATTATTTTTATTGACTATATGGATCTGACATATGAAGAAATCAGAGAGTATCATGCACTTCATGCTTACGTAGAGCAACATTTTCAAGAGGAAAAAGTAAATTACCTTTTCGTGGATGAAGTTCAAATGTGTCCAAAATTTGAATTGGCAATCAACAGTCTTTATTCCAAAGGAAAATATGATATTTATATTACGGGTTCTAATGCTTTTTTATTAAGTGCTGATCTGGCAACTCTTTTTACCGGACGTTATATCGAGATTCACGTGTTTCCATTCAGTTTTCAGGAATACTGCCAGTATTATGATGAGACCGGCGATAAGGAAAAACTCTTTGATGAGTATTCCATAAAGGGAGGACTGGCGGGCTCTTACGCTTACAGAACGGAAAAGGATAGAATAAATTACATTAAGGAAGTTTATGAAACAATCGTCACGAGAGACCTTGTGCAGAAATATTCGTTGTCGGATACGTTTATCCTGCAGAGACTGAGCGAATTCCTCATGGATAACATCAGCAACCTTACTTCTCCAAACAAGGTCAGTCAGCTGCTGACAGCGAATAAGACAACAACTAATCATGTAACAGTCGGCAGATATATTAAATATTTGTGCAATGCCTTTGTTTTTTATGACATAAAGCGTTATGATATCCGCGGAAAGAAGTATTTGGAAAGTTCTGAAAAATTCTATTTGTGTGATACAGGTATCCGATATGCCATTTTAGGAAGCAGGAATATGGACTACGGCAGAGTATATGAGAATATGGTCTGTATTGAACTGCTCCGCCGGGGATATGATGTGTATGTCGGAAAATTGTATCAGAAGGAAATTGATTTTGTAGCGCAAAAAGGGAGCGAGAA
>ERZ808051.1273-NODE-1273-length-17772-cov-4.540096_pt1 | contig 17772 bp, 13 predicted proteins | sample MGYA00380199_ERZ808051 | MGnify/ENA primary metagenome ERZ808051 (study PRJEB31490, sample SAMN06133391) | mouse gut metagenome | isolation source: J11 | host: mice | place: China: Chengdu | collected 2015-05 ...
CGAGCTGTTTCGGCAGATGCAGGCCGGAAAGCAGCAGATGGTCATCGTGGTGGACGAGTACGGGCAGACGGACGGGCTGGTGGCCATGGAGGACATTCTGGAGGAGATCGTCGGCAACATTCTGGACGAGTACGACGAGATCACGGAGCATATTGAGGAAAAGGGAGAAGACGAGTACGTCATCGATGGAAAGACACCGTTGGAGGAGCTGGAGGAGCGGTTTGGCATCTCCTTTGAGGACGAGGAGTTCGACACGTTGAACGGTTTCCTGATTTCCAGGCTGGATAAGATACCGGAGCCGGACGAGGAGTTTGACGTGGACTACGGAGGCTTCAACTTCAAGATTCTCAAGGTGGAGAGCAAGATGATCCAGAGCGTTCTGGTCACCAAGCTCCCGGAGGCGGAATCGGAACTTGAAGAAAACGACGAATAATGGTATGATAGGAAACGGCTGTGCACATGACAGCAAAACAGGAGAAAAGGAGAGGGAAATATGTCAGGACATTCAAAATTCGCCAACATAAAGCACAAAAAGGAAAAGAATGACGCCGCAAAGGGCAAGATTTTTACGATTATCGGTAGAGAGATTGCCGTGGCAGTGAAAGAGGGCGGACCGGACCCCAATAATAATTTCAGGCTTGCGGCGGTGGTGGCCAAGGCAAAGGCCAACAACATGCCCAACGACACCATCGAGAGGGGGATCAAGAAAGCCGCCGGCGATGTGGGCAATGTGAACTATGAATATATCACCTATGAGGGGTATGGGCCCAACGGAATAGCGATCATCGTGGACACACTCACCGATAACAAGAACCGCACGGCAGCCAATGTGCGCAGCGCGTTCACAAAGGGACAGGGAAATATCGGCACTCCCGGCTGTGTCTCTTTCATGTTCGACAAGAAAGGGCAGATTATCATCGATAAGGAGGAGTGCGAGACAGAGGCGGACGATCTGATGATGATGGCGCTGGACGCCGGGGCCGAGGATTTCGCCGAGGAGGAGGACAGCTTTGAGGTGCTGACGGATCCGGACAGCTTCGAGGAAGTGCGGGGAGCCCTGGAGAAAGCGGGGATTCCAATGATGAGCGCCGAGGTCACCATGATTCCCCAGAATTATGTGACTCTGACGGACGAGGGAGCGGTCAAGAGCCTGCAGAAGATACTGGATCTTTTGGAGGAGGACGACGATGTCCAGGCAGTTTACCACAACTGGGACGAATAGAGCATTGGGGCCCTGGCTGGAGGAACCCGGAGGAAAGGAATTTTTATGGACAGATTGGCAATTGTAGTTCCCTGCTTTAATGAGGAGGAGGTTTTAAAGCTTGCCTCCAGGGCATTGCGGGATGTATTGGAGGATTTGATCCATAAGGAAAAAATTGCAGACGACAGTTTCATCCTGTTCGTCAATGACGGCAGCAAGGACCGCACATGGGAGCTGATCGAGCAGGAACACGCCGCCTATCCCGTCAGGGTGAGGGGCGTCAAGCTCGCCGGCAACGTGGGACATCAGTTTGCCCTGACGGCAGGGCTGATCGTGGCAAAGGACATGAGCGATGTGACCATATCCATCGATGCGGATCTGCAGGACGACGTAGATGTCATAGAAGAGATGGTGGACAAGTTCCACGGGGGATGCGATATTGTGTACGGAGTCAGGAGGGAGCGCAGGACGGATACCTTTTTCAAGCGTACCTCTGCCCAGGCCTTTTACAAGCTGATGCATCTCATGGGGGTCAAGACCGTATACAATCATGCGGATTTTCGGCTGATGTCCAGGCGGGCAGTGGAGGAGTTCTCCAAGTATAAGGAGTCCAATCTGTTCCTGCGGGGGATGGTGCCCTTGATCGGCTATCAGTCGGACAAGGTGTACTATGACCGCAAGGAGCGGGCGGCCGGGGAGTCTAAATATCCGCTGAAGAAAATGGTGGCGCTGGCTTTCAACGGGATCTCTTCTTTCAGCGTAAAGCCCATCAGCCTGATACTGGGTATGGGTCTGTTTATTATCATCGCATCTGTCTTTATGCTGATTTACGCATTGTTCTCTTACTTTTCCGGACATGTGGTAGCCGGGTGGACTTCCCTGATCGTGTCCGTCTGGTTCCTGGGAGGACTGCAGCTGTTGGCCATAGGCATGGTGGGGCTGTATATCGGAAAGATATACATGGAGGTGAAACACAGGCCCCGCTACAATATTGAAAAGATACTATCCGACAAAAATCCAGTGCAGGACGGCGCTGCCGCCGAGGGTGAAGACCGGTAGAATCGGGAAGGGAATGATGAGCTGGAAAAAGAATGCTGTAAGCTATGTGACATGGTTCATATATACGGTTATCACCGGACTGGCATTGCTGGCCCTGGGGACGGAGATCTGCGGGAGAGCCGGACTTAGCGAGTACATGGGGATCGGGCTTGCCCTGGGATATACGGCTGCGGCCGGGGGGCTGGCGTTTCTGCTGCATCGATTCGCGGCGGGCCGTGTCTCCCTTTTTGAGGAGAAGAGGATCCACTTCACGGTGCTGGGGACGCTGCTTGCCGTGGCGCTTTTTGCCGTGGGATTTTTCCTGAGGCTTCAGGGGATAGGCGGCGCAGAGTATGGTTCTTCTATCTACTACGAGACGGCGAAAGTGACGGAAGATCAGGGCATTCCAGAATCCGTGCACGGCGCCGTCTACTTTTATGTGCGGCTGCTGAGGGGCGTGTTTCTTCTTCTGGGAAATAATGCGGTGATGGGAGTCTGGCTGCAGATCCTGCTGCAGCTTGCCGCGTCCCTTTTCCTGTTTCTGGCGGTCAGGAGGCTTGCGGGGATGACCGCCGGGCTTGTGGTGCTGGGATTTTGTATGTGCGGGCCCTATATGGTGCGCAGCTCGCTGGAACTGTCTCCCCGGATGCTGTATTTTTTCCTTGTGACGGCAGTCCTGTGGTATATGAGCGCCGGGTACGGGGAGGGGGACGATGAACCGCACAGATTAAGTCATGTGTCAGGCTTTTTGGCAGGGGTGCTTGCGGCGGTGTGCGGCTATCTGGATATTCTGGGGTTTGCGCTGCTGTTTGTGGCCGTGGGCCGTATTTTCTGCCGGGGAGTGGACGGCGGTGCCAAGAGAAAGGCTGCAGGGGTCTTGCTGTGTGCGGCGGGCGCGATTCTGGGCTTCGGCCTGTGCGTCTGTCTGGATGCCTGGCTCAGCCGGAAAGCGGTTCACAGAGTGGCCGGGGCCTGGCTTTCCCTGTACGTGTCGGAGGGATTTGCGCTGCCTGCAGAGGCAGGCGGCCTCTTCGTGGAGAACTGCCTGCTGTTTGGATGCATGGCTTTCGGAATATTCAGCTTCTGGTTCGACAGAGAGAGAGAGAGGATTTCCGCCGCCATGTTTACCGTCTGCGGGGTCATGGCGGCGGGGTGTCTGGGAATCCTCACGGAGGAGCTGCCGGCATTCTTTTCCCTGTATCTGACATGTGCGGCGCTGGCGGGTGTGGGCATGGGACAGTGTCTGCATGTGTCCCCCGCAAAGGAACGGGAGACGGCGCAGGAGGAGAATCCGGACTTTGAGATTCTGATGGAGGGCATGCCGGAGGAAAAGCCCCGGGTGCAGTTCCTGGAGAATCCGCTGCCGCTGCCCAAGAAGCATGTAAAGCGCGTGCTGGACTATTCGCTGCCGCCCGCGGCCCAGGATGACGACTTTGACTTTCCGGTGGCTGAGGATGACGACTTTGACATTTGAATTAAACTGCGCGGATACATATTTCCCCCGCCGGCGGCAACACGCAGGCGGGGGATTTTCCGTGAAAGGCACAGGGATTGCCGCTATTCAATTGCGATTTCTATGTAATCCACACAGGCTTTTTCGGAGCGGAAGAGAATTTCCTGTACATCCCGTCCCTCCAGCGCTACCGGACATTGGTACAGACGTACATTTTCGTCCACGTAAGCGTTTGCCACGGCAGGCTCCTCCTGTATGCCGGAGTAGATCCGCGCAGGCTGGAATTCTCCGCACTGCCTGCCGTTGAACGCGACATCCACACAGCAGGGGCAGCCCTGGGACAGCCCGATGATAAGCTTTCCCTCTCTCCCGGCGGGGACATATCCGGTGTGCACTTCCAGGGACCTGGCGGCGCCCTCCAGCTTCAGCGGCAGGGGCCTGTACGGCTGATGGCCCGAGGGGAAGATATCCTGATAAGTCACAATGTGACGCCTGGGGGAGGAGAACACGGTGTCCGCCATGCCACAGCGGGGAATGATGTCCATCGTCCGCCTGTAAAAGGGGGTGTCCGGCGTCCTGGGATTGATGAAGTAATTGTACAGATAGATGTAATCCGCCCCCTGGGAAATGTAGGCGGCGGCCAGACCGTTTACCACATCTGCGTCTGCGTGAGAGCTTTTGCTGGCCTTAAGGACCAGTGTCTCCACGCCGGCGCTGATCTGCATATCCGGGAAACGGGATCTCCACTCGGCAATGGGCATGTCACTGTCACAGGTAGCCCATCTGGGGCTTACGCTGACATGGTCCACCAGTCTTTCACGTACCCAGGTCTGCACGTCGAAGCCAAAGACAAGGTTCTGCTGGATATCCCGCATGAGGCGGACCACCAGCCGGACCCTGTGTCCCCGTTTTGCGGAGGCCGCGTCCGTGAGCGCTCTCACATTCCTGACGAAATCATTCATGATTTCCACCCTGTCGGGGCAGTTGAGATAGTCGAAGCAGGTAATCTCCCGCAGGAAATCCAGCTCCAGGGCATCCACGTCATACCGCGCCAGCTGTTCTTCTATATAGTCCAGCATCTTTTGACGCACCTGGGGCACGGCATAGTCGAAACAGTTGCGCCGGTACCCGTAGAGGTCGCCGATCATCCAGCCTTTGCTCTTGGCCTCGTAGAAGAAATCGCTTCTCAGGAAGCAGGTATCCTCGTCGGGGCAGTGGCAGTCGTTCATACGCACGGACATCCAGGCCTCCAGACCGCGCTCACGGGTGCGCCGAAACCACACCGCGTAAGGGTCGATGCCGTATGCCCTGCTGAGTAAAGACTGGGCCTTAAACTGTGCGTCATAGTTGACCGGGACACCGTTCTCCACCCTGCGTCTCCAGATGGCATAGTAATCCGAGAATACCTGGCTGTCAACCGTTGAATACTGGCAGAAGATATCAAAAGCCAGAGCCCTCACCTGGGTTTTGCGGTCTGTCAGGTCCACATACTGGTCGACAAAAGGATAAAAGGTTTCCTCGGTGATCTCCCTGTCCCCAAGGACGCTGCCGAAGAAAGGAATCACCTCCGAGTTAATGTCAATGTTCACAATGATCCCACCGGAGCGAAAATCTCTGTCAGATGCCATATTCTACCTCCTCGTGCATGGTTTAGCGCACCATAAGTTTACCAACATTATAGCAGGAAAGAACGGTCTGCGAAACGGCAAAACAGGACATGCGCCGGTGGAGGAAGGCATAATTGGAAAACGGAGGTCAGTGTTCAGTTAATATCAGGAAAGTATTGAAATTATTGCTGTTACTGGGTAAAATGGAGTAAGTAAAGACTTTTGTCATTATGGGAGGAATATTTATGGAAGGTTTTCGCTTGGAGCTCTATGACTGCTGTGAGATATCGATCGGAAATACCGATTTTCGTATTTTCTTCATTTCCAATATGTTCTCCGAGTCCCAGGAATGGAATTCCCCGCAGCATTTCCATCTGTTCTGTGAGTGCCATTATCTGAAAGAGGGGGAAATCCTGGTAGAGACAGATGCACAGAGAATTGCCATAAGGGCTGAATGTCTCTGTGCGCTTCCGGCAAACCTAAAGCACAAAATAACGGCCGCGGGCCATGTCCGGAGGATCAGCTTCTATGTGACGATCTCCCGGAACAAAGAGTCGGAAAACGACACTTTTTCAGCGTACAGCGGCCTTTTTAAGACCCAGGTTCCCATCGTCTGCGAGGGAGTCAATGAAGGCTTTCAATATATGCTGGGACTGCTGCAGAAAGGGACTGCAGGCTTTCTGTTTGAGACCAAAATCAAGCATCTGTTTGCGCTGGCCCTGACGGAGATGCTGGAGAAGTGCAACGGGGAACAGGATTTCCAAAAGTCCGGGAATTCCATGGAGTACGGGGAACAGACAAAGCTCAAGATCGAGGATATCCTGTTAAACACATTCTCCATGAAGCAGGATCTGCAGCTGGAGGACCTTGCCCGGCATCTGTGCCTGAGCCCCCGGCAGACCAGCCGATTGGTAAAGAACCTTTTCAATCGCAGCTTCCGGGATGTGAAAAACGAAAGGTATATGGAGGAGGCAAAGCGCCTGATGGCCGATTCCGCCTATTCTCTGCGAGAGATTGCGGAACTGCTGGGATACGGCAGCTACAACGGTTTCTATAAGGCTTTTCGTCTATATGCCGGAATCTCACCGGAGGAGTACCGGGAATCTCTATAGCGTTGTAAATAATCACAAGACATTTCTTTTTCTGCCTTTCTTTTTTGGCATTTTGGCAATATGGAATATGTTTATCAATAGGTAAATTTGTTATACTAATGTTGCGGTCAAATCCATGGAAGCAAAGACTTGGCATTTGTAAGCAGCTCTAAATGTAACTTATGAAACCGGTGGATTGAGGAACAAGACATCAGCCCAGCCAAAGAGAGAAATGGAGGAGAAGATTTTTGTGAAGAAAAAAAAGGAAAATGTGCCAAGCACAAAAGCGCCAAACAAAAAGAAGAAAAATCCCATACTGACCGCTGACAAGAAACTTGCACCCGGATTTCGACTTTTTTTGATGGCATTGCCACTGTTCATCTACATATTCATATTCGCTTACAGGCCGGTGGCCGGCCTGCGGTACGCTTTCTACAATTACAAGCCGCCCAAGAACCTGGAGGACTGTGAGTTCGTGGCATTCCAGCATTTTACGAACCTGGTGCTCAATCCGGCTATGCAGAGAAACATCGTGCGCGTGGTCAAGAACACGCTGGGCATGGCTCTCCTGGGGACAGCGCTGAACTGGATTCCCATGGTGTTCGCCATGTTTCTGATGGAGATCCGGCATGTAAAGTACCGCAAGCTGGTTCAGGTTGTCACGACCATTCCGAATTTTATCAGCTGGGTTATTATCTATTCCGTTGCTTTTTCACTGTTTTCGGCCTCCTACGGCATGTTCAACAATCTGCTGTCAGTCATCAACGAAAACTGGAGCAGGGTCAATTTCCTGGCGGACCCGAACCATATGTGGATCAAGATGTGGGCCTGGGGTACCTGGAAAGGTCTCGGATACGGCGCCATTGTGTACATCTCCACCATCACGGGAATCGACCAGGAGCTCTACGAGGCTGCCTCCATTGACGGGGCGGGCAGATTCCAGAAGATGAGACATATCACGCTGCCGGCATTGATTCCGCTCTACATCGTACTGTTTGTAATGGGATTTGCCAATCTCTTCAGCTCCGGCGTGGACAAGCTGTACGCTTTCCAGACCTCACTGAACAGAGAGACTCTGGAGACCATTGACCTGTACATCTTCAACCAGGGTATCGGAAGCGGCAACTTTTCCATGTCCACGGCAGTGGGTATCGTGCAGTCCATTGTGAGCCTGGTTCTCCTGACGGCGGCGAACAACGTTTCCAAGCGCTTCCGCGAAGGCCAGAGCGTATTCTAGGGGAGGGCGAGATGAAGAGAAGAAAAAAGGATTTGGAGATGGTCTCCAGCGGCGCCAAGACAAAGCGCAGCCCCGGAGATATCGCGGTGGATGTAGTCATCTACACAGTGTTCGGCATATTTGCCTTTGCGTGCTTCTGGCCCTTTTACTATCTGTTTATCAACTCCATCAGCAACAATGACCTGGTGGAAAACGGAAGAATTCTGTTTACGCCCATGGGTGTGCATTTCGACAACTATGTGAGAGTCATGAAGATCGGTGGGATCGGCAAAGCGGCGGCCATATCCGTCATAAGGACCGTTGTGGGAACCATACTTCATGTGCTGTGCACCTCTTTCATGGGATATGTGATGAGCAGACAGGAACTGTGGCACAGAAAGTTCTGCTATCGCTACGTCATTCTGACCATGTACCTGAGCGTAGGCCTGATACCGGTCTACATGAACATCCGGAGCCTGGGCCTGATCAACAACCCGCTGCTCTATGTCATTACGGGTATCGTAGGTCCCTACAACATGATTCTGGTAAAGACCTATGTGGAATCCATCGGTCAGTCCCTGGAGGAATCGGCCGTCATTGACGGAGCGGGGTACACGACCCGCTTTACCCGGGTCATACTGCCTCTGTGCAAGCCCGTGCTGGCTTCCATCGCCGTGTTCCGCGCGGTGGGCGAGTGGAATGCTTACATGGATACCATTATCTACATGCCAAACGGCAAGTGGGAGACCCTGCAGTCTCTGCTGTTCAAATATTTAAACCAGGCTACGGCATTGGCCAAGATGCTGGAGAACGGCGAGATTTTGGACGATTTAGGAGAGGCGGTGAGCATCAGCCCTGCCGGCGTGCGCTATACGCTGACCTTTATCACCGTGTTCCCGATTTTGCTGGTGTATCCGTATTTCCAGCGCTTCTTTACCAAGGGCATCATGCTGGGCGCGGTGAAAGGGTAGAGATTTGTGAGAGGAAAGAATCTCGCATTTATGCGGGTTCTGGCATTGAAAGATGCCGATAGTCATCAACCGGATTTGTCAAAGAAAAGGAGGAGAGAATGAGAAAAAGTTATTGGAACAAGAGTCTGGCAGTACTGTTGGCGGCCATGATGCTGCCGTCCCTCGTAGCCTGCGGAAACGGCTCGGACCAGGCAAAAGACTCGAAAGAGAGCCAAGAGAAAAGCGAGGAAAAGAGCGAGGAATCCGTGGTCGATGAGAGCAAGACCGAAGAATCAAGTGAGAGCGCAGAGGACGCAGAGAACCTAGGGGGGGCAGACGGTAAAATAGGATGGGCAACCGACTATGGCGACACACCCTGGACCGGAGAGATATCCAACTTATCCTATTTCGCTCCTTTCGCAGGGGATATGACCGAGCCTTGTCCCTGGGTGGAGGATGTCTTCCTGGAGTATCCGGGCGTGAAGTTCGACAGGATCGCAAATTCTACCGAGCAGGTAGAGCAGACGGTCATGGCCTCTCAGGATCTGCCGGACATCATAGGCTTTAAGACGATAGACGCCGCAATTGCAGCGGCAGAGTCGGGCTTGCTGCTGTGCCTGGACGACTACAAGGACCAGCTGCCGAACATATACGATAATTATATCATGACCAGTGCGCTGAACTACTGGCGGGACTACAGGTCCGGAAGCGCAGGAGCGCTCTACGTGGTGCCTACGGTTGTGGGTGAGAACTACGATGCCACGGAGCTCCCCATGAGCAGAATCGATCTGTGGGAGAAGCTGGGCGAGCCCCAGATCCCCGATATAGAAGCGTATTTTCAGATGCTCATGGACATGCGCGACAAAACGGGCGTGGAGGCCGATGCGGATGACAACGGTGACAGACAACCCGTCTACTCCATCCTGGGCTGGGGAAAAGACGCAAGGGATCCCCTTGGAATGTTCAACTGGCCGAATTACTACGGATGGTGGAGAGTTGACGACAGCAATCTGGTATATGCAAAGGGCGACGGCTCTCAGATTGCCACGATCTTTGAGGACGGAGAGCTGAAAGACATCGTGCAGGCTGCGTTAAAGGGCTATATGACGCTGAACAACGGCGGTTACATTCATCCGGATACCCTGAACATGGACTGGAATACCGCGAAGCCTAAGCTCATCAAAGGAGAGGGATTATTCGCTCCTGTGAAGTGGATGGGAGAGTCCTACACTGCCAAGAAAGCCCACAGTGAGGCTCAGATGGGAATGTATCCCATCGTGGCGGACGACATGGACATCTATCTTGCGTCAAATGCGCCTGTGGGAACCGGCACCAGCCTGGCTATCTCCGCAAACTGTGAAGATATTGAGGGAGCGCTGCGTTTCCTGAACTGGTTCTACAGCCCCTTTGCGGAGATGATTCTCTATAACGGACCGGAGGGATATATTTGGGAGTATGACGAGAACGGTTATGTTGCGCTGTGCGAGGACTGGGGTGACAGGCTTGAGGCATCTCCGGACGGCGTAGGTTCCGGCGGCAGCCTGTCCATCGGCAGGCAGTTTATCAATACCTCTCCCTATACCATGAGCACGAAAGATCCCAAGAGCGGACAGACTCTGTACCATCAGTTCTGGCAGGGCATCTATGACGTTGAGTCGGCCTGGGGGGTTCTGGAGTGGAGAAAGATCAACGACTGCACCACAGTGGCAGAGTTCGCGGAAAACAGAGGCGCTGTCAGGAAGAGCGACGCTTTCAGCTATACCGTGGGCGTCACCACCGACGGCGGTATGGACATGATCCACAATTCCGTGAACAACCTGTGGAAGACAGAGGCCGCTAAGATGGCGCAGTGCAAGGATGAGGCGGAATTCGAGGCGCTGTGGGCGAATTTTGAGAAAGAATGTAATGACAGCGGCCTTGATATGGTAGCGGATTACATCAAAGAGGACTTTAAGAGCGCCCTTGACATTGCCAGCCAGTACCCTCTGCTGACCGAATAAGGGAAATGAATGAAAGTATTTGCACTTACAGTATGCTGAGAAAGGCAGCCATATTCTTCTTGGGATATGGCTGCCTTTCAAAATCAAAAATCAGGTACGGAGGAAAGTCCGGGATAAGAAGACAAAAAGGAGTCGGACGGAGCAGATGAGTAAAACTTATTATGTGGACAGTGAGAGAGATGACGGCGCGAGCATTCAGGGGATTTTAGATGCCTGCAGGGGAGAGGAGGCGGAAATCATATTCCGTCAGGGAACCTATTACCTTGACAGAAAGCTTACACTGACGAAAGAGCATAGGAACCTGACCATAAGGGGACAGGGAGAGGTGCGCCTAAACGGCGGAAAGCGGTTGAAAAGCTGGAGCAGGGTGGAGGGAACGCCGGCGGCAGAACGGTTTGACGAAAGCGCCAGAGCACATATCTACGTGTGCGACCTGAACCAAGAGGGAATCCGGGTGCCTGACGAATTCCACCCAAGGGGATTTGCACGCCAGACGAGAGCCTCCCATCCGGAAGTGTTCTTTGACACTGAGCCCATGAACCTTTCCCAGTACCCTAAGGGGGACGGATTCCTTACCATTACGGATGTGGGCGGGAAAATGGTGGAGAGCGGTTGGAATGTGGAGGGCGGCCGCCTGGAGGAGGGCTATTATTACAGGGACCAGCGTCCGAAACAGTGGCAGAAATCAGACCATATCTGGTGTCTGGGCTATTGGGCCTACGACTGGGGCAATTCCACCGAGCGCGTGGCGCAGCTGGACCCGGAGCGGCAGTTCATCCGAAACGCGCCGCCTTATGGCAATCACTACTTCAAGGTGGGGCAGCGTTTCCGTTTCTACCATATTTTGGAGGAGGTAAACCGGCCCGGAGACTATTATGTGGACTATGACCATGGGAAAGTGTACATCTATCCCCAAACCATGGAGGAATCCTCGGAAATCATATTATCCATGCTGGAAGAGCCTTTGCTGGCCGTGGACGGCAGCAGCCGTATCACGGTGGAGGGAATCACGTTTGAGATGGTGCGGGGGGAAGCCGTACAGTGTATCTCTGCCACGGACGTGGTATTCGATCATTGTTGCTTCCGGGATATCGGCAATTACGCCGTAGGCTTTGCCATGGGAAAGGGCAACCGGGTGCTGAATTCCGACATCCACGACTGCGGGGACGGAGGGGTGCTGATGTTCGGCGGCAACCGCCTGACTCTGGAGGAGGCGGGCGGCCAGGTGGAGAACAACCATATCTACCGCATCGCAAAATGGACAAAGTGCTACAATCCGGCCATCTCCCTGAGCGGGGTGGGATTCACGGCCAGGCATAATCTGATTCACGATTGCCCACACACAGCCATCATGTACTGGGGAAACGAGATTGTGATAGAGGACAATGAAATCTACAGCGCGGTACTGGAGACCGGGGACGCCGGGGCCGTTTACACGGGACGGGACTATACGTTTCGCGGGAACAAAGTGAACCATAACTATATCCATCACCTGGGCGGGGTGGGCATGGGAACCATGGCGATCTACAATGACGACGCCGTCTCCGGGACGGAGATGTGCCGGAATTACTTTGAGGAGGTTTCCCGGGCCGCTTTTATGGGAGGGGGACGGGACTTTGTGGTGAAAAACAATGTATTCGTCAAATGCTACCCGGCCATCGGTTTTGACTGCCGCAGCGCGGACGATCATCCCGTATGGCGGAATGCGGTGGAAAACACGCTACGGGAGCGCTTTTATCAGATACACGCCTATCCGGACCAGCAGCTGATGAGCCGGTATGAGCAGCGGATCTGTGAGAGCGAAAAGGACGGGACCGTAAACGCCATGGAGAGCGAATATATCCGCAGGTATCCGGAGCTTGCCAAAATCCATGAATGCTATGAGAACCCGGTAAACGGGAAGACGCGCATTCCGGGCAGCGCATGGATACAGGGCAATGTCTTCTGCTCCAAGGCCGGATTCCGCTATCGCCATGATGAGAAGCAGGGAATCTACTATGAATTTGGAAAGCCCATGGACAATCCGCCGCCTTATCTTCATAGCTACATCAATGATCCCGCATGGAATCTGCGCCTTACCTGGTCGGCCCGGAAAGGGGAGCTGCACTGGATCGGCAATTTTACGGCCTCCCCGGAGGATTTTGCGGACGCTATGTGGGGAGATCTGACCGTGCGGCCGGATTCTCAGGCATTCGAGTACGGCTATGTGGACGGGGACTTTGGCTCAATCGGTCTGGAGGAGGAAAAGCGTCTGGCCAATCCTCCCAAAGTCAGGACCCGCATCACTCTGGCCCGGAGCAGAGAAAATGCCGTGAGCATTGGAATTCGGAACATGAGTGCTAAGCCGGTTTCCGGGACGCTTAAGGTTTACGCGCCCAAAGGGGTGGTCTTTACCTCAGAGACATTGGACTTTACGGCAGAGCCATACGAGGAAAAGGAATATCTCCTGGAAGTGATGAAAAGTCCCGGAGAGTTCGAAATGGAAGTGCGGTCTGCCACACCGGGCGTGCGGCCGTCCCGGGGTATCTTTATAATGGACATCAATGGAGGAAGCTTGAGAGATGAAAAATAAATACGGTGATTTCCTGTCGGACGGTACAGGATTTCGGATCACAACGCCGGACATTCCGCGAAACTGGTACAATTATCTGTGGAACGATAACTATATCACATTTGTCTCCCAGACAGGGGCCGGGGAGGGCTTTGCGCAGGATGGCATGGGCAACCGGATAGGGCTGGTGGCAGAGAGAGGACTCTACCTGCTGCGGGGGGAGGCGTCCTGGGGAATCTGCGGTCTGCCTGTGGAGCAGGAAAATGAGAGCTACGAATGTATCCATGAGCCGGGTGTCACCCGCATTCAGACCAAGAAAAACGGGATAAGCGCCGCAGTGACATTCTTTGTCCCCGCCGAAGACACCTGTGAGATCTGGAATGTGAGCCTGCGAAATGACAGCGGGGAGAGACAGGAATTGAAGCTCATCGGCGCCTGCGGGACGGTGGTGGATGACAGGTACACCCGCCAGGGATACAATGTATCTGCCGCGTCTTTTGACAGGGAATTCAACGGAATCATCTGCCGGCGCCATTGTGACTTCGCCGGTGAAAAGAACCGTCAGTTCCTGGGATTTATGGCGCTTTCGGATACAGCGGATTCCTACGAGTGCACCGTGAACGGCATCACAGGCCCCTACGGCTCTTTCGCGTATCCGAAATGTCTGAAGACAGGGGGACTGACAGGGACAGACGGAAACTCGGAAAAGCTGGCCTTTGCGCTGCAGAAGAACCTTGCCCTGGAAGCGGGGGAGAGCGCGGAACTCGCCTTTGTCTGCGGCGTGGCATTCTCCGACAGGGAGGCCGGAGAGCTGCGGCGGAAATACCGAAAACAGGCGGATGTGCTCGCCGCAAAAGAGGAGGCGCAGCAGCGGCTGCTGTCCCGGGTGGAGCAGGTGGAGATTCAAACGCCGGACCGGGAACTGAATCATTTGTTCCTCTGGCTCAAGCATCAGGCCAACATGGGCTCCCGCTGGGCCAGGGTGCGGCACAACGGCTACCGCGACATGACCAGCGACACGGAATGTCTGGCTGCGTTGAACCCGCAGCTTGCGCTCACAAGGTTTAAGCGTGTGCTCTCGTACCAGTATTCCAACGGATATGCGCCCCGGACCATATCGGGCGGCAGGATATGCGACAACAATTTCTCCGACAATGGGGTGTGGATCCCTTTCACTGCCTGCACGATTCTAAAGGAGCTGGGAGACAGATCGTTTCTGGAGGAGACGGTTCCGTTTAACGACGGCTCGGAGGGCTCCGTGTATGAGCATGTCCGCCGCAGCGTGGAATTTCTGTACCATTTCCGGGGCCGGAACGGGCTGATTCGGATTTGGGGCGGGGACTGGAACGACTGCATGAACGAAGCGGGCATGAACGGAGAGGGCGTCAGTGTATGGCTCAGCATTGCATGGTACAGGGCAAACGAAATGCTCCGGGAGATTGCAGAGATCTGCGGCAGGCAGCAGGATGCGGTCCTGTGCCGGGAGCGCGGGCTTGAGATGCAGGAGATCATCGAGACCTACGGCTGGGACGGGGAATATTATCTCACCGCCATTTCCGACGACGGCACCCCCATAGGCTCCAGGGACAATGAGGAGGGGAAAATGTTCCTGCCGCCCCAGCTGTGGGCAGTGCTTTCGGGCGTGTCCCGAGACGGCCGCCATATACGGGCCATGGACGCGGTGGAGAAATATCTTTCCACACCGTTGGGAACGGTTATCTCCGTGCCGGGCTACACAAAGTATGACAGCCGCATCGGCTCCGTGACCTTAAAGCCCGCCGGCGTACACGAGAACGGCGGGGTATATCTGCACACCATAGCCTGGAAGATCGCCGCGGATGCCATGCTGAAACGCAGGGAAAACGTAGAGCGGGATCTGGAATGCATCCTGCCTTTCAGAAACAAGGTGGTGGACGGGCGGGCAGAGCCCTATATCCTGTGCAATTCCTACTTCGGGGAGCAGACCGGCTACCGCTACGGCACGCCGGGGCAGAGCTGGCGGACCGCTGCGGGACCATGGCTGGAAAAGGCGCTGATTCAGTTCGTATTTGGCCTGATGCCCCGGATGGAGGGACTGAGTATCGATCCCTGTCTTCCGAAATCCTGGAAGCGCTGCAGTGTGAAAAAGGTTTTCCGTGGAGCTTGTTATCACATTCAGTACGAGAACGACGGACCTGATGTAGTAGAAATACTGGCTGACGGCCAGGCTGTCCTGGGTGATGTGCTACCCTATGAAGAGGGAAAAGAATATCAGATCCGTGTGATCACAGGCGTTAAGAGGGGGAAATAGAAGATGGACAATATATTGTTTCGAGGAATTTACAGCGCCACCTTTTCCATTTACGATGAGAATCTGAACGTAAAAAAGGAGAGTGTGGACAAACTGGTCCGGTACAATCTGAAGAACGGCATAGACGGTTTCTACGTGGGCGGCAATACGGGAGAATGCACCGTGCTGCCCAACAGGACCAGGAAACAGATGCTGGAGACAGTCAAGGAGAGCGCAGGAGGGCAGGGAAAGATCATCGCCCATGTGGGCGCTGGACATATGGACGATGTCATGGACCTGATCGGACATGCCAATGAGGTGGGCGTGGACGCCATAGCTTCGCTTCCGCCCTCTCTGACAGCCTATTACAAGCCCGATGAGATCATCGAATACTACAGGCAGATCGCCTCCATCGCAAAAGCGCCTGTGCTGGCCTATGTGACACCTGTGCTGACATGCGACGTGATGTGGTTCGCGGGCCAGATCATGGACATCGAGAATGTAGTGGGCATCAAGCTGACCATAGCGGACTACTATCTGTTCGAGAAGATCAAGCTGATCAAGGACGGAAACATCAATATCCTGAACGGGCCGGACGAATCCATGCTCAGCGGCCTGGTCATGGGGGCGGACGGGGCCATCGGCACTACCTATAACCTGATGCCTGCCACTGCCTGCAAAATATACAGCAGTTTTCTGAAAAACGACATGGCCCAGGCGCTGGACCAGCAGCATAAGCTCAACCGTCTCATAGACATTCTGCTGGGCTCCAATATCGCCAAGTGGAAATCCGTCCTGACGGTGCTGGACATCGACCCCGGCTACACGGTGGATCCTGCCAGGATGCCGTCCGAGAGCGAGGTGAGGGAGGTCATCGCCTTGCTGGAGAAAGCGGGCTGCACAAAGGAAATGGTATGAGATATGTAACGGTGGGGATTTTATCTATTTGCGCTTTGAATTTGTAGGCGGTGCGGGGAATGCATTGGATGACTCCGTATCATATGAGGAAATTTGGGATACAGACGGCAATAAGATTAAGTAAACTGGAGAAATCAAAGAAAGGTTCTGGTGCGTGCCAGAACCTTTTTCACGTTATTGTTTTCCGGCGGCATTTTTTTGTATTGAATCCTTTTGTACCGCGAAACATCATAATTTTTTGATTTTTTTAACGGGCACGACGAAATATCTAAGACCTATTCCTTTCCGAAATCATATGTCAGTTACCGCAAGCCAAGGGCGGTTAGCACAGAGCAGAGAGAACGGGCAAGGCAGATGATGATTGCAAAGAATAAGGCAAAAGGAGATTAAGCAAAATTTAATGGAATTGTGTATGCGTTTGTGGTAAGATAATGACATTGAACAATTTGACAAATCGGAGTTTGAGAGGAGTAAGATTATGAAAAAACATTTGTGTATTTTGTGTTCTTTTATATTGATTTTATCATTAACAGCATGTGGAGCAGATTTTGACGGTAGCCGAACAGGAAATAGTAATGAGTTTGTGATGAACTACAAGGTATTTAATAAAACCGACTCTCAAAATCTAATTGTTGAAAAAGGAGATACTATCCATGCAGAAATTGTTGTTGAGGGTGGTAGCTTATCAATTAAGATTCAGAAAGATGATGAAGTACCTATCTATGAAGGTGTAGATGTTTCCTCTTCTGATGAATTTGATATTGATATTGAAGAAAGTGGAACGTATACAGTTTCAGTAACTGGTGAAAAAACGAAAGGAAGTGTCAGTTTTACAGTAGTTACTAATCAATAGGCAACTTCCCATTTGTCAAGAAAAGTTAGAACAGAAAAATGATATGAAAACTGAATATTGTTTACCATTTGGTAGCGATTTATTTTAACAGTAAATCAGCTACCTTTTTTATTTTCGGAACTATCAACACAGCACAGAAAGAATGAGGTATCAGAAATGATTGAGAGCAAGAATGACACAAGCAGAAACTTAGAAAAGGCATTGCAGGCATTGAAACAGGCGCAACAGCGTGTAGCCAACGAAAAGAAAAAACAGAACGAGAAGAAACGTAAAGCCGAGAACCACCACAAGTACATCATGGGCGGTATTATCGTGAAGTATTTCCCCGACTGTTACAGCTATGACGAGGGCGAGTTAAACCGTATCTTGTCGGTTGCCTTGCAGACAAGGGAGTGCCAGCAGATTATCTCTAAAATCAAGGCGGAAAGCCGAGAAACCACTCCCCCACAATCCACTCTCCCCAATGCCGAAAATGAAAGTGAGGGCGGTACGGAATGACAAAGGCGAGGACACTGGAAAGCCGAGGTAACGTATTCACCCCGTTTACGGGGTGCGCACAGATATACCACCAGAGGTGGTATGTGCGCTCTCCGAGGGGCAAGTTTCACTTGCATGGACTCCTGCG
>ERZ808051.1275-NODE-1275-length-17757-cov-4.619457_pt1 | contig 17757 bp, 10 predicted proteins | sample MGYA00380199_ERZ808051 | MGnify/ENA primary metagenome ERZ808051 (study PRJEB31490, sample SAMN06133391) | mouse gut metagenome | isolation source: J11 | host: mice | place: China: Chengdu | collected 2015-05 ...
CTCGGCTCATGGCCGTTGAGATAAATATAGTAGTTGTAATACAGGATCCTGCACTGAACCGAACCGGCCTTGGCGGTGGAATAGACCCAGTCGCCCGGATCACCCGCAAGCCGCAGGGAGTTATACGGCGCGCCGGTCCGGTCGGAGCGGGTGGAGTAAGCCGGAATATAGTTGCCCTCTGCGTCCAGAAGAGCCGTGCCGTCGCTGTTCATCTTGTACCAGATGTTGGAGTTGTCACTGATGCCGTTAATGTCCTCCGCGTCCACATAGGGGTAAATGACCTGGATGCCGGTCTCGTTCTGCCAGTCTTGCAGCTTCTGGTAGTCCGCGTAGCTGAAGTTGCGGTAGACGATGCCCATGGCGTAATAAGCGTTGACCTCAAGGTCGTAGGTATAGCGCTTGACCATCTGGCCGCGCTTCTTTTCCTCGGTCTCGTGGGTGTCCCGGATGCGGATAATGGGATCCTTGCCCGTTTCAATGCCGATGCCCTTCCAGATGGCCATAGCTTTGTCGTTCTGACTGTCTATGGTCTTGGCGCCGTTTAGGAACCCGAACTGGGAGAAAAAGGGGCTGAAAGGCGGATAATTGACATACATGGGATCCTTATCGTCGGCAGTATATTGGGAGAAGACCGGCACAAGAACGGCGTAGAGCACCAGGAACAGGAGGATCCACGCGGCGATCACCGAGGACTTGTTCTTGCCAAACCGGATCATGGCGTCGGCAAAGAAACTCCGGGCCTTGGTCTGAAGTTCCTTGTCGTGCAGCCGCTCATTTTCCTGCACGAAAGCAAATTTCTCGGCAGGAATCCGTTCATTCATCATATCAGTCATGGTATACTCCCCCTTTACTTTTTGGATCCCATGCGAATGCGCGGGTCGATAAAGCCGTAGCTGACGTCCACCACAAGACTGGCCGCCAGCCCGATGGCGGTGTAGAAGCAGGTGGACAGCATGAAGATATTATAGTCTAGTCCCTTGATGGCGTTCAGGGTCAGGCCGCCCACGCCGGGGATGGCGAAGATGCCCTCGATGATGAGGGAGCCGCCCAGAATACCGATGAACTCACCGAAGATGGCGGGGACAATGACCACAAAGCAGTTGCGCAGAGCATGGCTCACCGTGGCCTGAGTGCGGGTCAGGCCCTTGGTGCGGGCCAGCAGCATGAACTCGCTGGTCAGCACCTCGGTCAGCTCGGCGCGGGTGGTGCGGGCGAATCCTGCGATGGTGCCGAAGGAGAGGGCCATCACCGGCGGGATCAGGGAACGGAACATCTTCCACGTAAAATAGTTGGTGCCGCCGGCCATGAGGAAGGGGAACCACTGGAGCTTAAAGCAGAAAATATACTGGATCAAAAAGGCGTAGACAAAGCTGGGCACCGAAATGACCACCATGGTCAGGGTGGAGATAGCATAATCGATCCAGGTGTTCTTCTTCAGGGCAGCAAAAATGCCCAGACCGATCCCGATCGGAATGGAACCGATGATGGAATATAGGTTGACGATCATGCTGGCGGGCAGCTTGCCCACAAAAATGTCCCACACGTTCTGGCCGAAGTACAGCTTCTCGCTGAGGCCCCAGTCCCAATTGGTAAAGATATTCTTCAAAAACAGCCCAAACTGCGCCAGATACGGCTCGTTATAGCCCAAGGCCTCCCGCCGCATAAGCACCACGGCAGTATGCGGATCATCCGGCGGAAGCACCGGCAGAGGGAGCATACGGACGAGAACGAAGCACATCAGAGTGATGATAAAAAACACCATGATCATATACAGCATTCTTTGGAGAATATATTTGACCATTCAAAGATCCTCCGTTTCTTTTTTATTGGTTCTCGTATATGCCCCTCAGCCCGGCTGCGGGACATATACGAGAACCAGCGATAATAAGCAGGAGGGGCGAAAAGCCGCCCCCTGCCTTTTTGTCGTTACGTATTAAAGATTTGAGTTTAAGCCCGGAATCAATACTGAAGGGTGCCGCCCTGAGAAGCGACGTACTCGGCCCACTCGGCGTCATTGTAGTTATACTTCATGTACTGGATGCCGCCGCGTTTCATCATGGGGTTGTACTCCTCCACCACATAGTAGACCTGCTGGCTCAGCAGGGAACCGGATCCGTTCTGCATGATCGGTACGCAGTTGTAGGCGGTGAGCATGAACTTTTCGATTTCGGCCAGAATGTTCAGACGATTGTCCACGCTGGTCTGACCGTAGCCGAAGTTATACTCCTTGCCGTCCTGAGCGGTCTTCATCGCACCGTTCAGGCAGAGGGCCCAGTCGCGGACGCTCATGGTGATGTCCGCTCCGTCCAGATTGATGGTCAGGTCGTACTTGCTGGCATCGAACCAATTGCCCCAGTAAGCTTTGTTGGCATCGGTCCAGGTATCGGCCATGCCGAAGGGATCCAGAGTGGCACCGGACCAGCCGGCCATCTGGGTGTCCATCACACCATTGCGAAGATTGTCAGACCACTTGTTGCCCACGGGGGCGGAGGGGGTGATCAGGATCTTGCCCTCGAGACCGGTGCCCTCGGCCGCCTTGTTCAGAGAAGTATTCAGGTACTCAAAGGTCTTGCGGAAGAAGTCGTCTACCTCGTCGCTCATGGCGTAGACCATGGTAATGGTCTGGTCGGATTTGCCGTCGCCGTCAGTGTCGGTGATGTAGCCTTTCTCAATGCCCTCTTCATAGGCCTCCTGAAACTTCGCCTTGGCAGTCTCGGGATCATAGCCAGTGATGGCGTCCACGGCCTTATCCAGATCGTTGTCATAGTTGGCCAGATCGATAGAGTAAAAGTCCACCAGAGCCTGCTTCGCCTGAGGCGTGTCACGGTAGTAGGCGCAGGTCTCAGGATCATAAATATAGGTGTTGCCGACGAATGCGTAGCCGCCCTGACGTGAGGGAGACACGGTGGCTGCAAAGTTTTCGCGGTCGATCGCCACGGCGCAGGCCCGGCGGAAGTTCTCCAGCATCTGCATCTCCAGATCGGTGGTGTTCTTGTCGAAGTCGGCGGCGTTCTCACGCTCCTGAATTACTTTTTCATGGCCGTTGAAGAGCAGGAAATAAATGGTCTCCGCAGGCGTGGCATAGTAGTAGTCGGAGGTGCGGTACTGGTCGAAATCCTCGGACTGCAGGCCGTAGGATATGAGCTGGCCGGCCAGGAACATCTGCTTACGGGTAGCGGACTCCTTGACATACTGGATGTCCACATCAGTGGTCTGATACATTTGGTAGGTATTGCCGTCTTCGGGATCCACGTAGGTGTAGACATCGCTGTCCCAGCCCCACCAGTTCTCGTTTCTGACGAAGTGCATGAGTTTATCGGCCTGGAATTCACTCATCTTATAGGGGCCGTAGGAAACGGAAGTATCCATGCCGGTGCCGTAGGTGCTGGACCAAACGGAGCCTGAGGCGCTCTCGGTTTCCTTCAGGTTGGCATCGTATAGGTCACTCTTGACCAGGTACTGAGTGCTCATGCCGTAGGTCATCAGGTAGAAGCCTTCCAGTGCGTTCGCATAGACAAATGTCAGCTCATTGTCACCGCTGACGAAGAGGCCCACGTTATCAAAGGAGTAGCCCGCCTCGTAGGGGTAGCTGATGGTGCCGGCGTACTGGGAGTCGTAGCCGCTGCCGGCATAGGCGCCATCGGGGCCAAGGTAGTTGTCCCACAAGTACTTGGCAGAGACATAGTCCTCGTCTTCTCCCTCCGCCACGGCGGGGTCTCGCACCATGTTGTCATCGGTGATATAGCCCCAGTTGAACCGGCTGTCGGGGCCGGTAACGCCCCAGAAGCCGTTCATGTCCACGGCCACCTGATCGTCGGTACCGCCGTTCGCGATGAAGTCGGCGTAGGTGGTACCGGCATCTGCGAAGCTCTGGAACACAGGATTGCCGGCCAGAGCGTAGTTCTCAGCGTTGACAACGGCATAGGTGCCGCGGTTATAGTCGCTTGAGCGGTAGTTAAGCAGCTCGGGGCGCAGGCAGCGCTCCAGAGAGTCCACGAAGTCCTGAGCGGTGATGGGGGTGCCATCGTCCCACTTCAGATCGTCGCGGAGCTTGACGCTCCAGGCATAGCCGGAGGTAGCGCTCTCAGGGATGTTGAACTGCGGATGAGAGGCCTTGACCTCCTCGGTGACATCCACAGGGAAATCGGCCGCCATGGAAGGGACGATCACATAGCCGTCGAAAGCCTCACGGCCCTCCAGCGGGTGGAGCTCATCGTTGAAGAACAGGGAGTACAGACTGTCGGTGGTATAGTCAAAATACACGGCGTCGTCAGCGGTCTGATAGGTGTGTGGGTTCCAGCCGGCAGGCAGGATGCCGGCAGAGGTATTATACGTATATGTAGCGTCCTCTGCCGCAGGAGTCTGGGTATCCTCGGTATCCTGACTATCCTGGGTGTCCTGAGTGTCTTGTGAGTCCTGGCTGTTCTGGCTGCTGTCATCCGGGCCGCTGCCGGAAGAGTCTTCCGAACCGTTGCCGCAGGCTGCCAAAGACATGGTCATTGTCACAGCCAGCAGTAGTGATAAGAATTTTTTCTTTCTCATAATATCCTCCTAATCTATATTTTTCCTGCATACTTTCGCGCTGTATCGCTTTAAACTTCCAAGCTAACAAAAAAGATAGAATATTGTGCCATCTACCCCTTTTTGAATACTTGTATACAATGCAGCGGCGCATGTGGTCAACGTAGTTTAGTATAAATTACGGTTATTGCTTATCAGGCGGATTCTGTGACTGTCAAAATGCGGCCGGCAGATACGGTTCTTACGAAATGTACTACTTTTTTCATACTTCCTGTCATACCGTCAGCGGCATCGGCGCAGCTTGTCAGCCTGGACTTTTCCCTGCCGCCCTGTTATAATCCCTCTACAAACACATGTTTGTCACACAAAAGAAGAAAGAAGAGGGTAAATTATGGCATCGCTGAAAAGAATCACACACAAAAACGGCCGGGTTGTCTACCGCATTGTAATCAGTCTGGGGTATGACAGGGACGGACGCAAGCGCACAAAGAATCTCACCTATTCTGTCAATCAGTCCGTCTCTCCCAGGCAGCAGGAAAGAGAAGCGCTGAAATATGCCATGGAAGTGGAGGACAGAATCAAATACGGGCATGGCTGCTGCGCCGGAAACGTATCTTTTGAAGAATTCGCCGGAAAGTGGCTTGAAACCGTCAGGGAAAGCCTTGCCTACGGGACTTATGTGGGATATGAGCAGCTGTTGCGCAGTCGGATTCTTCCTTATTTTAAGGCGTACAAGATAGCCAATGTGGGGACGGCGGATATCGAAGCCTTTTACAAGACATTGGCGGGAGAATACTCCCCCGGCACAGTCAGGCGGTATGCCAATGTGCTAAACGGCATATTCGGGACGGCCAGAAGATGGAATCTGATTTCGGAGAATCCCTGCCAAAATGCCCGAAAGCCAAAAAGACTGCAGGAGAGGGCAAAACTGAGATATTTCACGCCCGCGCAGTCTTTGGTCTTCCTGAAATCTCTGAATATGTCATACGAAGTATGCACATCGAGGCACACGGAAAGCCGCGCCGGAGAGCAGGCCGATGAAACCGAAACCTGCAGCAGAACATACCGGGTACCTGTACAGTACCGGGTTTTTTACACGCTTTCCATATACTGCGGCTTTCGGAAAGGCGAGACCCTGGCCTTACAATGGAGTGATATTGACTTTGGAAAGAGAGAAATTTCCATCTCAAAGGCAGTGGGAAAGACAGAGCACGGATTTGACTGTAAGGAGCCCAAAAACCGGGTATCCGTGCGTACAGTACCGTTTTCGGACAGCCTTTCGGAGATGCTGATACAGTACAGGGAAGAGTACGAGCGGTACAGAAATGAACTTGGCGGGGACTGGCAGGGCGGGGATAATCTGTTTATCCGACGGGACGGAAGAAGAATGGGACAGTCCACGACTTACCAGTACTTCGTAAGCCATCTGAAACGCTACAACCAATGGGTGGACCAGCATCCCGGGCAGGCAGCCGCGGAAAGGCTTACGCCCCTGCCCGAGATCCCGCTCCACGGACTGCGCCATTCCTGCGCCACCCTGCTGAATTATCTGGAAGTGAATATCATTGACATCTCCAAATATCTGGGGCATGCCAGCTGCTCCACCACAATGAACATCTATGCCCACAGCTTTGAAGAACAGAAGCGGATGGCCAGCGACAAACTCAATGAATTCATAAGGAGGAATACCTGAAAATGACTGTAGAAACCGCCGGCCTGTACATTTTTGACATTTTTTATTCTGTCTGAAAGTCATTCTTGTCTGTTTTGTTCTAGCCAGAGTGGCATAGTTGTGCAAAACAGAAGAAAAGCAGTGGGTAAAGAGGCGTATATTTAAACAATTTTTACGATGGGTACCAAAAAAATGTGAATTTCTCCAAATTTATGCAGCACTTTAAAGTCAAAAAGAGCTTGACATTTATGAGAATGTAATTTATACTAGACTACGTTATCTACATACGCATATGATTGTATACAAGTATTCATTAATATAGGCAATCAGCAATAAGAGTATGTATGATAAAAATCGTGATAGGAGGAAAGATTATGAAGAAGAAAGCACTAAGCTTGCTGCTGGCTTCGGCTATGGTTCTCTCTATGGCTGCCTGCGGCAACGAATCTTCCGGTGAGAGCAGTTCCGGCAGCTCGTCTGACAGCGGCGCGGCGGAAAGCAGTTCATCGGAAAGCGGCGAATCGGAGAGCGGCGGCGAATCTGCCGGCACCGAGAGCGGTGAGAAGTCCTATACATACAGAGAGTATGTGGCGGTTTCTCCGTCCAACTGGAATGAACTTACCTACCAGGACACCAACGACACGGAGATTATGAACCACATAAAATCCAATCTGTTCCTGTACAATTTCAAGTACGACGAGGCAGGGGAGATCGTGCCTGGCGAGTTTGTCATGGAGTTTGGCGCGGCGTCCGCCCTGGAGGACATCTCCGACAAAGTAGACGCAAAGTGGAACGTGCCCGAGGGAGGAAAGGGCTACGCTTACAAGATTACGCTTCGAGAGGATCTGAAATGGGAGGACGGCACACCCATCACTGCAGAGGATTTCGTATATACCATGCAGCAGCAGCTGGATCCGCTTTTCCAGAACTACAGGGCTGACAGCTACTACAATGCAGCCACCGTCCTTGTCAACGCAAGGAATTACGCAAAGCAGGGAACCACAGACGAGACCACGGATAACTCTGCCACAGGCTTATACACCGTTGAGGACCTGGTAAAGGGTGAGGACGGCGTGTACACCCAGCCGGACGGCGGCCCGATTAAATTCTCCATGAAAGATCCCCTCAGCCATGCGGGCGACAGCGTGGAGAACCTGGCCGGTTATCTGGATCCGGACGCATATGCTTCTCTCCAGGAGCTTGCGGATGAGAACGGCTACGTGCCGGTTACGGATGAGACCATTGCCCTTTTCACGACTCTGATCAATACCGAGGACTGGGGCAACGAGCCGGCCGAGTATGTTCCCCGCTACATGGTTTATCAGTATACCTACCCGGCTGTTGACTTCAGCGACGTAGGATATTATGTGGGCGACACCGACTATGAGCTGATCCTCGTGCTTGAGAAGTCTCTGCCTCTCTTGAAAGAGGACGGAAGCCTTTCCTACCAGGCGGCGTACAACATGCAGTCTCTGCCTCTGGTTAAGAAAGATCTCTACGAGTCATGCAAGATTGCTCCCGGAGCGGGCGCTACCCTTTGGACCACCAACTACAATTCAAGCGTAGAGACAACCGCAAGCTGGGGCCCCTACAAGCTGGAGAGCTTCCAGGCAGGTAAGCAGTTTACGCTTGTGAAGAACGAGAACTGGTACGGTTACAGCGATCCCCAGTTCGAGGGCCAGTATCAGACCACGAGGATCGTGTGCGACACCATTGCCGAGTGGAACGCTGCCTGGCTGAAGTTCCTGGCAGGCGAGCTTGACGGAATCGGCATTGATATATCCATAGCAGACGAGTACAAGGGAAGCGAAAGAGCTTACTTCACACCCAGTGATTTCGTTGCATCCATGCAGCTGCAGTCCAATGTGGAGCAGTTAAAGGCCCGCGAGTCCGACGGCATCAACAAGTCCCTCCTGGGATATGCGGATTTCAGAAAGGCACTTTCCCTTGCATTAGACAGAAATGATTTTGCTACCAAGACCACCACATCCTCCCTTGCAGGCTTCGGCCTCTTCAACTCCATGCATTACTATGACGTGGAGAACGGCGGGGCTTACAGAAATACAGACGAGGCAAGGCAGGTTCTGTGCGACGTATATGCGGTTGATCCAAGCAGCTACGGAAGTCTTGAGGAGGCTGCAGATGCCATCACAGGTTACAATCTGGAGGAGGCCAGAGCGCTTCTGACAAAGGCTTACAACGAAGCTCTCGAGGCAGGCGACATCAATGAGACGGATAAGGTATTCCTGACATTCGGTTCAGGCGCCATCAATGAAACCCTGCAGAGAAGAGTTGACTTTCTCAGGAATGCTTATCAGGAGCTGGCAAAGACGACGCCTCTTGAGGGCAGAATCGATGTGGAGCTGAAAGACTTTGCCGCAAGCTGGGCCAATGATTTCCGCGCAGGCGCGTATGACATCTGCTTAGGCGGTTGGAACGGCGCCGCATGGGATCCCGGATACTTCCTGTTAGCGTATCTGTCCCCTGATTACATGTATTCAGCAGCCTGGGATACATCTTCTCAGATGATGACTTTCACCATGAAAGGTGTAGGCGAGAACGGAGCCGACGTGACAGAGACCATGTCCCTGATGGATTGGTACAACTGCCTCAACGGTATTGCCGGTGCTAAGTATGACTGGAGCGCCGTGAGTCTTCCCAATGAGCAGAGGCTTCAGCTGATTGCCGCTCTTGAGAAAGAAGTTCTGCAGGCTTACTATACGGTTCCTATGTATAACGAGTTTGCCGCATCGTTGCTGTCCTATAAGGTTGACTATGTGACTTATGAGTACAATACATTCATGTCTTATGGCGGCCTGAGATATATGACTTACAATTATGACGATGACGAGTGGGCAAAGGCAGTGGCTGAACAGAACGGAGAACTGAATTACAAGTAATCCGTATCGCCTTAGTTTATGTAAGCGAGGGATGATCGTTACCATCCCTCGCTTAAACATATATTCATGGAGCTGTAAGCGGCCAGACTACCATCCTGTGCACTGAATTCCCAAAGAAAGGAGGCCTTTGGTTCAAGGGCTTGTGTGATTGCTATGTATATGTTCAAGTATGTCTGTAAAAGAATAGGTCTGATGCTTATTACTTTTACGATTATTTTTATCACATGCTTTGTCCTGGTGAAACTCCTGCCGGTGGATGTATCCAGTGTGGGTGTGGGCGAAGATGCGGATAAAATTCTTGCCCAGATGGTATCCCGCGGATACATGAAGATGGACGAAACCGGCAGATACGTAAATACCCCTATTATAGAACAGCTGGGCAGTTATTTGAAGAGAATGGTTTTTTCTCATGACTTCGGTATCGGCTTTAAGATGCCTGAATATCGGGGACGGGCGGTCTGGAGCGTGTTTATCGAGAAGCTTCCCCCCACAATTCTAATCAATATATATTCGGCCATAATGGCCATACCCATCGGAATAGGGCTTGGTATTTTTGCCGCCCTGAAAAAGAATAAATGGCAGGACCATCTGATCAGTACGATTGTCATGGTCTTTATTTCGGTTCCTGCTTTTGTATATGCATCTCTGCTGCTGTACCTGGTCTGTTTTAAACTCAGCGCGCTGCCTTTGGGCGTTCTGTCTCTTCCGGATGTCGTAGCGGCCTACCCGGAAAAAGGCTATCAATATCAGGCCGGCGCATTTAACTGGCCGTTATATTTCAATCAGAAAATGTTCCTCTCTATGCTTCCTGCGGTATTCAGCATGTCTTTCGGCTCCATAGCCGGATATGCCCGCTATACCCGTGCGGAGCTTACGGAGGTTTTGACAAGCGAGTTCATGCTCCTGGCAAGGACAAAGGGACTTACAAAATCTCAGGCTACAGTGCGCCATGCGCTCAGAAATGCCATGGTTCCGATTTTTCCCATGATCATCGGCGAATTTGTAAGTGTTCTTTCAGGCTCGCTTATTATAGAGAAAATTTTCCAGATTCCAGGCGTCGGAGGTCTGTACCTGGCGTCCATCAATGGGCCGGACTATGACTTCTTTATGATGCTTTCCGGTTTTTATCTCCTTGTGGGATTGCTGGCAGGACTTGTAGTGGACCTGTCATACGGTGTCATTGATCCTAGAATAAGAATGGGGGCGAAATAATGAGAGCAGAAGAATACAAGATTTCAAGTGAAAAATTTGTCCTCCATTCGGCAGGTCAGCAGCTGCACGACGAAAAACTGGAAACGAAGTCCGTTTCCTATCTGAAAGATGCCTTTTACCGCTTTACGAAAAACAAGGCATCCATAGCGGCGGCTTTTATCATCGGTATTTTGTTCCTTTTTTCCATAATAGGACCCATTGTTTCTCCCTATAAGGTTTCGGATGAGGATGCGAATTACGCCTATGTGGTCCCCAGGAACGAATTTTTCTATAAACATCAGCTTGGCTTTTGGGACGGCGGCCGTGAGATGGGTGTGACCGAGGCCTCCTACAACCTCTACAGAGGCATCGAGCAGGAGACCGGCAGGACCGTCATCATGACCGAGCCCGAGATCCGCCAGGAAGAATATATGGGCAAGTCGGTTTCGTACTATGATTTCCGGCTTGACACTTATAATGCCGTGGGCGTGAAATTTGTGCTTCTGAAATACCATGAATATGTTGCGCTCCAGGAGTACCAGGACGAATACAATGTTCAGGTCATTTACCCCATCACCGATCCTGCTCTCAGGCCGGAGGCTGAGCAGGACAAGACCAACGGCAATATTTGGTATCGGACAAAGGCCGGATCGGGAAGAAAGACAACGACTGTCTTTGACAAGAACGGAGAGTTTATTCCCATCTATCTGGCAAACGACGGAACGGATCAATACACCAGCAAGATGTACTGGGAGGGCGATGAAAAACTCTACAATTACGCCGAGCCCAAGGATGGCGGTATGTGGAATGTGCGCGTGGATTACCGCGAGTACTACAGATACCTCCACCATTTGGCAGGGGACGGCATAGAGTATCCGAGCTTCCTGCTGGGTGCGAACAATGCGGGTAAGGACATGTTCATCTGCCTTGCCAGCGGCGCGAGATTCTCATTTATGCTGGCTATCGTGGTGGCTTCCGTGAACCTGTTTGTGGGTGCTATATACGGCGCCATAGAGGGATATTACGGCGGAATAATTGACCTTTTGATGGAACGAATTGCGGACATTTTGGTATCCGTTCCGTTCATGGTCGTCATTACGCTCCTTAAGTATCACTTGAACGTTTCACATGTTTTGATTTTGTTTATCGCATTCTTCCTGACGGGCTGGACCGGAATGGCTGCACGCACCAGGATGCAGTTCTACCGGTTTAAGAACCAGGAGTATGTGCTGGTTGCCAAGACGCTTGGCGCAAGGGATTCGCGTATTATGTTTAAGCATATTTTCCCCAATGCCATCGGAACGCTGATCACGGGCAGCGTACTGGTAATTCCGGGCGTCATATTCTCGGAGACCTCCCTGAGCTACTTGGGAATCGTGAACTTAAACACGGGAAACCTGACAAGCGTGGGCAGCCTGCTTGCCACGGGACAGAACTTCCTGTTTACCTATCCCCATATGATTTTGTATCCCTCCATATTCATAAGTCTGCTCATGCTGAGCTTCAACCTGTTCGGAAACGGGCTTCGGGACGCGTTTAACCCGTCCTTGAGAGGAACGGAAGAGTAAAGGGAAACGGTCGGTGAAAAACGTTTGATTGATACGAAAGGAATGTCTGTATTTATGGATAAAAAATTAGAAGTAAAAAATCTGCAAATATCATTCCGTACACAGGGTGGAACTTTAAAGGCTGTCAGAAATATTTCCTACGATCTGTACAAGGGCGAAACCCTTGCCATCGTGGGGGAATCCGGTTCCGGTAAATCAGTGACAAGTAAGGCGATTATGGGAATTCTGGCAGGCAATTCCATTGTGGAGGGGGGCGAGATCCTGTATGACGGGCAGGATCTGCTGAAGATAACGGAAGAAGACTATCACAAGATCCGCGGCGATAAGATCGCCATGATTTTCCAGGATCCCATGTCGAGCCTGAATCCCATTATGCGTGTGGGACAGCAGCTCACGGAAGCAATGCTTTTAAAGGCCAAAAGAGGGAAGAAGAATGCCAGAAACTCATTCAATTCTCTTTTGAAGCTTTTGGGCGAGAATATGAAAGCTGCCGGTGCCGGCGGCGGTGTGGACGAAAAGATCGCCACTTTTGATAAATTCTGCATCTCTGCCATCAAGTTCGAGAGTGAATTTAACGAAGCATACGGAAACCTGACCCAGCTGGACGTGGATTCGGAGAATGCCGTTCTGAAATTTGAAAAACAGGCGAAATTTAACGAAAAGGCGGAATTAAAGCATATACTCAAGCTTTTGAAGCTTTCCGTGAACCCTTATGTGATTGCAAAGAATGAGAAGACGGATTCCTGCATCAACAGTATTTCTTCCATGGTTTCCCAGCAGAAAGTGAATGCCGGGGAGGCGGTCCGGGTCCTGAAAGACGTTCATGCCCTTGCGGAGGAGGCGCTTGCCAAAACCCATCCGAACTTTTTCAGCATGGGTTACTATATGATGAAAAAGCCCGGGGAGAATCTGGCGGATATGCCTGTGGAGGAGATGAACGAACTCACCAGGCGCTATATGGACGAAGACTTCATGATCGAGTTTATCAGGATGGCTGAGCAGGGCGTTCAGTATTCGGAGAATCAGTCCGTTCTGCTGAAAAAGGATTGTCTGCCGAAGCTGAAAGAGGCTCTGGCCTATTTCAGGGCGGGGAATCCGGAGGAACGTAAGTCTCATGAATATCAGAAAGCGCTGGCACCGGTGGTGGGAAAGGCCATTGACCGGTTGAACGTGAAGAAAAACAGTACGGAATATGTGTTCGCCAGCGCGCTTAAGGCCGCACTGGATGCCTATTTCAACGGAATCCGAAAGAACCCGGTGGAAGAGAAGAAGTACCTGAAAAACAAAGAAAAATATGACAAGATTGTCGAGAAAGGACAGAAGCCGGACTGGGAACTGAGCCCTCAGGTGGTGGTGGATTTAGAGCTGCAGCTGGACAATATCTGCAGGGTCATTGAAAATCTGACCACCTACTATGAGGACTGCATCGAAAGGGAAGAGCAGTTCGATGCAAGAGCCCGGGTTATTGAGATCATCGATTTCCTCAGGGAGCAGGCTTCCCGGGTGGTGGTGAAAATGAACAAATCCATCGCCAAGGCAAAGGCCATCAAGCTGATGGAGGAGGTGGGGATTCCCGAGCCTGCCACCCGGTTCCACCAGTATCCCTTTGAGTTCTCCGGCGGTATGCGGCAGAGAATCGTCATCGCCATTGCCCTGTCGGCCAACCCGGATATCCTGATCTGTGACGAGCCCACCACGGCCCTGGATGTGACCATTCAGGCTCAGATCCTGGAGCTGATCAATGAGATCAAGGAGAAGCGCCATCTGTCCGTTATCTTTATCACCCATAACCTGGGTGTTGTGGCGAACATGGCGGACCGCATTGCGGTTATGTATGCGGGCAAAATCGTGGAGTACGGCACATCGGAGGAGGTCTTCTATGAGCCGGCTCATCCCTATACCTGGGCTCTGCTCTCCAGTATGCCGGATCTGGAGACCTCGGAGAGGCTGGAGTCCATACCGGGTACACCGCCCAATATGATTTATCCGCCTAAGGGCGATGCGTTTGCACCCAGAAATGTATACGCGCTGGATATCGACTTTGAGCTGGAGCCGCCTCTCTTTGAGATCACGCCTACCCACAGCGCGGCCACATGGCTTCTTCACCCCAACGCACCCAAGGTTGAGATGCCGAAAGTCATTAAAGCCCGTATAGAGCGTACACGGAAGGAGAGAGAATAATATGGATGAGAAAAAAGAAGTATTATTGAAAGTAGAAAATCTCCGTCAGTATTTTAAAATGGGCCGCAAGGAGCTGAAAGCCGTTGACGATGTGAGCTTTGAGATATACAAGGGCGAGGTGTTTGGACTTGTGGGAGAATCGGGCTGCGGCAAGACCACCACAGGCCGCTCCATTATAAGACTTTATGATATAACCGGCGGTTCCGTCTACTACAAGGGCGAGAGAATCTGTGCGGGCACCAGAAGCTACAAGGACGAAATCAAGCAGGCCCGCAAGGACTATTCGGCCAAGAAGATCTCAAAGGAGCAGCTGGACGAGATCCTGGCCAAAAACAGAGAGCTGATCAAATCGGCCCAGGAGGATCACAAAAAATGGGCCCGCACCAGAACGGGCCAGAACCTGATCACCAACGAGATTCAGATGATCTTCCAGGATCCGATCGCGTCCCTGGATCCTCGTATGACGGTTCACGACATCATTGCGGAGGGCCTTGTCATCCACGGTGAAAAGAACAAGGAGTATATCGAGAAGCAGGTCTATAAGATGCTGGAGACGGTGGGCCTTGTCAGGGAGCATGCATCACGCTATCCCCATGAGTTTTCCGGCGGCCAGCGTCAGCGTATCGGTATTGCCAGGGCTGTCGTCATGAAGCCGGAACTGATCATTGCGGACGAACCCATTTCCGCTCTCGACGTTTCCATTCAGGCCCAGGTCATCAATCTGCTCAACGAGCTGAGCCAGAAGATGGGCCTGACGATTATGTTCATCGCCCATGACCTGGCCGTTGTAAAATATTTCTCCAACAGGATTGCGGTTATGTACTTCGGTAAAATCGTGGAGCTTGGGTCCAGCGACGAGCTTTTCGCCCATCCGTTCCACCCTTATACCAAATCGCTGCTTTCCGCCATTCCGCTTCCGGATCCCATTTCGGAGCGGAAGAGAAAGAGGGTCACATACAATCCCATGCTGGATCATGACTATTCCAAGGAAGAGCCTGTGATGCGTGAAGTGTACCCGGGGCATTTCGTGAGATGCAATACGGAAGAATTTGATAGATATGTAAAGGAATACCAAAAACAGGCATGAGAAAAAGTAAAAGATTCTGGATTTCCTTTGTCATCTGTTCCGTGTGTACCTTTTTGACCGCATGGGCCAGGGGTGTTTTCGAGCAGACGGCACCCGTATATGTCTTTCAGGTCCTCTCCGACAGCTTTCTGGTGGTGGGAATGGTTGCAACCTGCATTGCGCTGCTTCTCTTTACCGGCAATGAGGGAACCTTTGACATGATTGTCTATGGCGTGCAGACTTTCTGGAGTGTTTTCAGGAAAGACATGTCGAGAAAGTATGAAACGTTTTACGATTACAGGGTGGCAAGGCAGGAGAAGAAATCGCCCTTTTTGTTCCTGCTCGTGTGCGGGGGGGTTTTCCTGCTGATGTCAGGGGCCATGTATGCCGTTTACCGTATGCTGTGAGCGGCGAAGCCGTGAACAGCAATCCCCGTGACTAACCCAACGGCGTAATGGAAAAAAGTAGTTGCTTTTTTCCGCGGACTGTGTTAAGATAGTCTAAGTTTGTACTGTAAGAAGTGGTTTCCGGTCACGGGAAGAGAGCGTGTGAGCGGACTGAGGAGACCTTAGGAGGTGTGGGACAGTTGGGAGTTTTAAAGATTATTTTGACGGTTCTGTTTATCTTTATATGTATAGCGCTTGTTGTGTTGGTACTGATGCAGGAGGGCAAGTCCGCAGGACTGGGAGCCATCAGCGGAGCCGCCGAGACTTATTGGGGCAAGAATAAGGGACGCTCCATGGAGGGACTGCTGGTGAAGCTTACCAAGGTGTTGGCTGCATTGTTTATGATTCTTGCGGTCATACTGAATCTGAATGTATTTTAAGATACAGAAAATGAGACACTCTTGCGGAAAAGGCAAGAGTGTTTTTTCTTAATCCGCCGCGCGCGGGTATGGGGTGTGGACATGGGGAATAAGAGTCAGAGTGCGTCATGGGAGGCCAGGAAGAAAATCATCTGTGAGCTGGTGAATGATTCCATCTATGTGCCCATGAAAGAGAAAGAGCTTGCCGCTTTCATGCAGGTGGCAAAAGAGGACAGGGAGGAACTTCGCGCAATCCTGCGGGAGCTTCTCGAAGAGGGGAAGCTGATGCTGACTCCCAAGGCGAAATATGTAAAGGGAAACGGGAGAGCTCTGACAGGCACCTTTATCAGCCATGCCAAGGGCTTCGGCTTTGTGGAGATCGAGGGGAGAGCGGAGGATCTCTATATTCCGGAGGATCAGACAGGCGGCGCTTTCCACAAAGACACCGTGGAGGTGGCGCTGCTTCCGGAGAACGAGGGAAAGAGGCAGGAGGCCCGGGTGGTCCGGATTCTGTCCCGGGGCATTAAGCAGTTGGTGGGCACCTATGACCGGCCCAGGGAGAATTACGGATTTGTAGTCCCGGATAACAATAAGCTGTCTCAGGACATCTTTATCCCAAAGGAGTATTCCAAGGGGGCCATGAGCGGCCATAAAGTGGTGGTGGACATCACGGACTACGGGAACGACAGGAAGAGCCCTGAGGGCAGGATCACGGAGATACTGGGGCATATCAACGATCCCGGCGTGGATATCATGTCCATCGTGCGGAATTATGAACTGCCGGTGGAATTTTCCGGGAAGATCATGAACCAGGTGGAGCGGGTGTCCCAGGAGGTGTCGGAGGCGGACATGGCCGGGCGCAGGGACCTGCGGGATACGGTGATGGTCACCATAGACGGCGAGGACGCCAAGGATTTGGACGACGCGGTCAGCGTCACCTATGACGGCGAGCGGTACCATCTGGGGGTCCACATTGCGGATGTGACCAATTACGTCCAGGAGAATTCCGCGCTGGACAGGGAAGCCTTAAAGCGGGGGACCAGCGTCTATCTGGTGGACAGGGTGATTCCCATGCTGCCCCACGCGCTGTCCAACGGCATATGCTCCCTGAACGAGGGCGTGGACAGACTGGCGCTGAGCTGTCTGATGACAGTGGAGCCGGACGGGGAGATCTCGGACTACGAGATCTGTGAGTCCGTCATCCGGGTGAACCGGCGCATGTCCTATACCATTGTGAAAGAGCTGCTGGAGGACGAGAGCCTGTCGGAGCGGGAGGAGACCTATGGCCGGTACAGGGAGCTGCTTCCCATGTTCCGGGAGATGGAAAAGCTGGCGGCTCTGCTGCGGGAGAAGCGCCGGAAGAGAGGCTCCATTGATTTCGACTTTCCGGAGTGCAAGATCCTTTTGGACAAGGAGGGGCATCCCACTGACATTAAGCCCTATGAGCGCAATACGGCCACGGATATCATAGAGGATTTCATGCTGGCAGCCAACGAGACCATCGCTCAGCATTTCTACTGGATGGAGATGCCTTTCGTATACCGGGTCCACGATGTGCCGGACGGGGAGCGCATTCAGAAGCTGGCGGCGTTCATCCATAATTTCGGACTCTATATGAAAGCCGTGGGAAGAGCCGGACAGAAGACCTCCGGGGATGAGGTCCATCCCAAAGAGATCCAGAAGCTCCTCTCCAAGATTGCGGGGACGCCGGAGGAGCCCATGATCAGCCGCCTGGCTCTGCGCAGCATGAAGCAGGCAAAGTACAGCACGGAATGCACGGGGCACTTCGGGCTGGCCTGCCAGTATTACTGTCATTTCACGTCGCCTATCCGCAGATACCCGGATCTCCAGAT
>ERZ808051.1276-NODE-1276-length-17755-cov-7.488347_pt1 | contig 17755 bp, 16 predicted proteins | sample MGYA00380199_ERZ808051 | MGnify/ENA primary metagenome ERZ808051 (study PRJEB31490, sample SAMN06133391) | mouse gut metagenome | isolation source: J11 | host: mice | place: China: Chengdu | collected 2015-05 ...
AATGCTGCTAAGAACATCCTTGCGGTCGGGCTTGACCGTCTAGATGTAGGAATCCCCTCGGTTTAGCGAGGGGAGGAAGTCAAGCTAAAACCTAAAGCAAATAAGCAACAAAACTCTCTACAAAATAAAGACGCTCTACTGTGACAGTGAGCGCCTTTATTTTAGCTATACTTTGAATGAGCTTAACTCAATTTAACTACAGGAGTAGCTAAGTTAGCTCAAAGAATTTAAGAGAGCTTATTTTAAATTATTATTCATGAAATCAATCATTTTATCCCAGCTCTCAGTAGCTGCTTTTTCGTTATAACCTAGGTCTACACCGTTTTCTTCAGCGCGTTTGTCCGCATTTGGGTTGGTAAAGCCGTGTTTGGCGTTGTCATAGACGTCAACGGTATAACTCACACCGGCATTGTCCATCTCTGCTTTGAAGCTTTCAACATCATCCATTGAGACCATGCTGTCATCGCGGCCATGAGCTACTAGCACCTTGGCGTTAAATTTATCTTTTTCAGCAGGCTGCTTTGGTGAGAAGTTACCGTGGAAAGTTGCCACGGCTTTTACAGGCATACCTTCACGAGCCATATCTAAAGCGATTTTACCGCCAAAGCAGTAGCCCGCCACGCCTAAGCGGTTGCCATCTACCGGTAATTGATCAGCGAAGTCATCTAGAATTGCGCGGCAACGACCCATCAATTTGTCTTGGTCGTTTAGCATTTGTGTCATCCACTCATTGGCCTGCGCCGCATCAGTGGTCAATTTACCTTCACCGTATACATCCATAGCGACCGCAGCAAATCCAGCCTTTGCCAGACGCTCAGTCACTTCACGAGGATGCTCAACCACGCCCCACCATTCTGGTGCGACTAAAATACCGGGGACCGAATTCTCGTTGGTAGCCGATTCAGGTAACGCAATATAGCTGATCAGCTCCATGCCATAGTCAGCTGTGGTTTTGATTTCGTAAGTTTTAATACTCATCGATTATGTCCTTATTGATTTGTGGGTTTCTTTTTTTTATGAAATATATTGTATAAAAGGCCGTTTATGAAATAGGCTTTGGGTTAAACCACTTAATAACATAGCAAAGATAAGCCAGAGTTTCGATTTAAGAAATGTGAACAGGATTTGCCCGTTGCTATCGGTTTGTATTGATTCCACCGGCGTAATCCATTAGTCTGCTGTTTGTCATTTGGGCCAAAGCCTTAAGCCAATAAGCAGAGCAAAGTAGCTAAGAAGAAAACTAAGCGAGGAACTATCGTGGATGATGAGCAGTTAAGACCAAATTTCTGGGAAAAACACGCCCTAGACCAGCTAACCACAGCCGAGTGGGAAGCTTTGTGTGATGGCTGCGGAGGCTGTTGTCTTGAGAAGTTTTTGGATGATCCAGACTCTCCTTATGAAGTAGAGTACACCGATGTGGCATGTAAGCTGCTGGATTGTAGCACTGGCTATTGCTCAAACTATGAAAACCGCCAGCAATTTGTTCCGGAGTGTGTGTCTTTAACTGCCGATAAGCTGCCAGATATGATGTGGCTACCGAGTAACTGTGCTTACAAGCGGATATATCTGGGTGAAGGTTTACCAAAATGGCATTTGTTATTGACCCAAGATATCGAACTGACCAAGCAAGGTATGCGTGAGGACGGTGTGGGTGTGGCTGGCCGCTGTGTGAGTGAACATCAGGTGAATGAAGATGACCTTGAAGACCGTATTGTACGCTGGATACAGGCCTAGATTTTGCTCAAGCTGAGTTAAATAGGTCAATTAAACTGCATTAAAAAAGGAGCCCTTAGGCTCCTTTTTTATGTCTTTATCTGTATTAGTCTTTATCTTCTATCTAACTGAACCAACTTTATCGATCCATTTTAAGAGAGGGTAGCTAATCCGTAATTAGTTAACAAATTCAGGATAAGCTTCTTGGCCACATTCTGAGATGTCGGCCCCTTCATACTCTTCTTCCTCTGAGATACGTAGGCCAACCACAGCTTTTAAGATACCCCAGACAATTAAGCTTGCGCCAAATACCCAGATGAAGATAACCGCTGCGCCGCCTAACTGACCTAAGAAGGTCGCCTCTGCATTGGTCACAGGGACGATTAATACCCCAAATAACCCCACCACGCCGTGTACTGAGATGGCACCAACAGGGTCATCAATTTTGATTTTATCTAAGGCTAAAATTGAGAATACCACCAAGACACCAGCGATTAAGCCAAATAGAGTGGCTTGCACTGGAGTAGGGGTTAAGGGCTCTGCGGTAATGGCCACAAGGCCGGCCAGCGCTCCGTTTAATATCATGGTCAAGTCAGCTTTGCCAAAGATAAGGCGGGCAAGCAGAAGCGCACCGATAGCCCCGCCCGCTGCTGAAGCATTGGTATTTAAGAACACCATGGCCACTGAGTTGGCGCTATTAATATCCCCCAGTTTTAGAACCGAGCCGCCATTAAAGCCAAACCAGCCCATCCATAAGATAAAGGTACCCAAAGTGGCGAGTGGAAGATTGGCACCAGGAATAGCACGAATTTCACCGTTTTTGCCATATTTACCTTTACGAGCGCCCAGTAATAACACGCCCGCTAATGCCGCTGAAGCCCCAGCCATATGCACAATTCCAGAGCCTGCAAAGTCGCTAAAGTTTAGCTCCCCAATGAAGGGAACAGGGGTGCCGCCCCAAGTCCAGCTGCCTTCCATAGGATAAATAAAGCCGGTCATCACTACTGCAAAGGCGAAGAAAACCCAAAGCTTCATACGCTCAGCCACAGCACCAGACACGATAGACATACAGGTGGCTACAAATACCACTTGGAAGAAAAAGTCAGAGGCTTGAGAGTAAACTGCGTCTCCATTAAAGCCATTGGCTGCTGAAGCCGCTAGCGCAGTTGCCACGACAGTTTCGCCACCAGAGATACCGCTTAAGAAGAAGCCACCGTCATACATAAAGTGATAGCCACACATTAAGTACATAGTACAAGCTATGGCAAATAGACCAACGTTTTTGGTTAAGATTTCAGTGGTATTTTTAGCACGAACCAGTCCTGCTTCTAACATGGCAAAGCCAGCAGCCATCCACATAACTAAGGCGCCGCATATTAAGAAATAGAAAGTGTCGAGAGCGTACTGTAGTTCAAAAATCTGGTTTTGCATGATGATTCCCCCTTGGAATGCGATCGAGATGGGCAGGATGTCATTTACAGTGGCTGTTTAAGTTCTTGATCTTAAAAAGCCGAAATGAGGGCTGTAGTTGATAACAGCTTAGATAGCGTCAGGACCTGTTTCACCGGTACGGATACGGATGACTTGCTCAAGAGGAGTGATAAAGATTTTACCATCACCAATTTTGCCTGTGCTTGCAATGCGAGTAATGGCTTCAATGGCAGGCTCTACCATCTCATCCGTTACGGCCACTTCTACTTTAACTTTAGGTAGAAAGTCGACCACATATTCTGCACCGCGATACAATTCAGTATGGCCCTTTTGACGACCAAAACCTTTTACTTCAGTAACTGTAACGCCTTTCACGCCAATTTCAGACAAGGCTTCACGCACATCATCTAACTTAAAAGGTTTTAATATTGCGGTAATCAATTTCATAGAAGATCCTTATTAATGACTTTGATAATGTTTGGATTTGATTGTTTACAACAAACGGCTTGTTAATACGGCTATTTAGCTATTGTCTTTGATGTCATTGTTTCAAGAATTGTGCCAACCAAAAACGAAGGGGGATGACGTTTTTAGGGCTAATAATGCATCAAAGTAGTGCGTATTAAACTAATAGTGCACCAAATCAGTGTGCACCATATTAAGCAATAACCGAATTATTATAACTAAGTTTAACTATGGAGAGTTAGCCATTGGTTAGTAATTTGTGAAGGGTGTTCTGCGGGGTTACCGAGGTTAATAGGGTTACTTAGGGTTGCAATAACTAGCAAATCATTACAGACATTGTGGTTATTTAGTTGTATTATATATAAAGGTAGGGAAAGTAATGCCTAAATATAATAAAAATCCCCCTCATATCTAAACGATTCATCTAATTGGAGATAGGGTGTTGCCTATTAATTCTACTAAAGGTGTGGTCAAAAAAGACCACATCTCATGGTTTATCTTTGGCCTTATGGCCAGTGTGACTTTTATCGGTATCCTGTCAGAGTTGGTGCCATCGGGTATCTTGCCTCAAATGACCCAAGGTCTTGGTATTGAAGAGACACAAGTTGGTTTCTTAGTTGGTATTTATGCTTTAGCTTCGGCCATTTTTGCCATTCCTCTTATTAGCATGACCTTGGCTATCAACCGAAAAACTTTATTACTGGTATTGCTAGCGGGTTTTGCACTATCCAATATTGTGGTCGGCCTAACTTCTTCGTATTACCTTATTGTGGCCATGCGCATTCTTGGTGGTATCTGTGCCGGTATCATGTGGCCAATGATTGCCGCGTATGGTGCTGCTTTGGTGACGGAGGATCTACAAGGTAGGGCCATCACTATTATTATGGCGGGGAATACCTTTGGCGTAAGTTTGGGTCTGCCGTTTATGACTTACATTGGCACTCATCTGGGCTGGAGAACAGAGTTTATCTTGCTTGGGGCGTTGGGCGCAGTCATTGCTTTATTGGCCGCCAAATTCTTGCCAGCAGTACCCGGTGAGAAGTTGACCCAAAGTAACTCGCCAATGGCCATGCTAAAAATCCCACAAGTGTGGATGGTGCTGGTATTAACCTTCTTATCTGTGGTCGCCCACTATAGTACTTATACTTATATTACCTTGTTGGTTGAGACTTTAAGATTCCAAGGTGGCATTAGCCTAGCGTTATTGATATTTGGTATTGGCTCAGTAATTTCGGTCATTTTATCTGCCCGCATTATTGATGCGCACTTACAAGGGTTAATTGTGGCTATGTTGGTAGCTGGTGCGGTAGCGATGATGCTGTTTGTGGTCTTTGGCGGGGCTAATGGCTGGTCTCACATGGCCTTCTTGTTATGGGGTTTGGCGTTTGGTCCCTTAGTGACCATGTGGCAAACTGCGGTTAGTAAGCAGGTAACCGAGGCCAAAGCAGTGGCCACCTCGGTGCAATCGAGTGTGTTTAACTTCTCAATCATGATTGCCACTTGGGTTGCCGGATTAATCCTAGTGTATCTGCCACAATTTGGTGCCATGGGTATCGTTTACTTGTCGATACTGTGCTTTATTCCTGCCATCTTGTTATCGCTGTTTGCTAACAGGACTTTAGGGGACAAATAAGTGGCATATTAAAAGCAACCTATCCTTAAAAATACAGCGGGTCCTTACAAGCACAACAAAAAGTATGACAAGTTATAGAGTAAAGAAATAGAACTAAAAAGGAGAACATAATGAAAAAATTTATCAATTCTACTGTCTATGGTGATGAAAATAACCGTCAGCAACAAGCCACTGAGATTTTGGTTAAAGATGGGGTTATTGAAGCCATTGGCAATAATTTACCCAGTGCAGACGAAGAGATTGATTTAAAAGGACGCTTAGTAGTGCCTCCGTATGTCGATGCTCACCTGCATTTGGATTATGTTTATACCGGCAAAAGCGAAGGCGCTACCAACGATACCGGAACTTTGTTTGAAGGGATTGCGCGCTGGCACGATGTCAAAAAAACACAGACATTAGAAGATGCCAAACAGCGAGCATTAAAGGGTATCGAAGAAGAAGTGTCCAAAGGGGTGCAGTTTATACGTACTCATATTGATGTGTGTGACCCGAATCTAACTGGGTTAAAGGCAATGCTTGAGGTGCGTGAGCAGTTAAAAGACAACGTCACCATTCAAATTGTCGCTTTCCCGCAAGAGGGTATGTATGCCTATAAAGGCGGAGAGGAGTTGGTAGAAGAAGCACTTAAGATGGGCGCAGACTGTGTCGGTGGCATTCCTCATTTTGAGTGGGCATATGAATTCGGTCAGGATTCTGTCCGTAAAGCGGTAGAGCTGGCGATTAAGTATGATAAATTAATTGATATTCACTGTGATGAAACTGACGACCCGATGAGCCGCCATGTGCAACTGCTAAATGCTTTGGTAATGGTAGAAGGTATCGGTAGTCGTACGGCTGCCAGCCACACTTGTTCGTTTGGCTCAGCAGATAATGCCTATGCGTTTCGTATGATGCAGCTGTTTGAACAATCTGGCATGAACTTTATTGCGTTGCCGACTGAGAACGCTTATCTACAAGGCCGTCAAGATACTTATCCAAAACGCCGTGGCTTAACCCGTGTCAAAGAGTTTTGGGAAAGCGGTATTAACGTCTGCTTCGGTCAAGACTCAATCAATGATCCTTGGTATCCTGCCGGTAACGGCAACCTGATGAATATCCTGGATAATGGTATTCACTTGGCTCAAACCATGTCCTTTGCCCAGTTAGACACTTGTCTTGACCTGATTACCTATAATGGCGCTAAGACATTAAATGTTGAAGATCAGTATGGGTTTGAAAAAGGTAAGCCGGCCAACTTTTTAGTGCTTGATGCTCACACTCCTTTTGAAGCGGTACGTCAGCGGGCTGATGTGTTGGCATCTATCCGAAATGGTGAGTACTTATTCAAAAAGCCAGAGCCTAGCTATGACATTGAGTTGGACTTGTTTAGAAAAACCAAGTAGCCAGCTAATGGATAAGTAACCGGTCAATTAACAAACAACCGATCAATTAATAAATAACCAGTCAATTAAAAAGAAAAAAGGTGAGCTCAGCTAACTGGGTTCACCTTTTTTAGATTTTAGCTTCTGTATTAATTACATTTTTGGATACAGCAGGTAAGGGGTCTGACTGGCTTTGAGCAGTTTACGGGTATTACTGCCATGTAAGAACTCATGCAAGCGTGATTCACCAAAAGCCCCAGTAATTAGAAGGTCTAGCTCATTTTGTTGCTGGTAATACATGAGGGCTGAGGTCACATCATGGCCTTGTATCAACGCTTTTTTGCAGCTAATGCCTGACTGGGTTAAGCGGGCATAAGCTTCGCGTAAGGCTTCTTTATTACGCTCATTTTCTTCTCCGACCATCACCACATGTAGGTTTAGATTTCTAATCAAAGAAGTGCTACACAGCCATTCTAATAGGGCGTGACAGGTGGGGCGGTTATCAAAGCCAAACAGTGCAGTTTTTGGAATTTTAAAGCTCTCATGAGTGACTAAGGCGGGGCAGCGGCTGGCACGTATCAGCTGCGATAAGGTATCTTTACAAGTCACTTGATGTCCAAGGACGACTAACTGCGCGCTTTCATCGACATAGTCCAAGCTTTCAGCGATAGAGGCATGGCGATGCAAGTGGTAAATTTGATGCTTGTAGCGGCCTTGATGCTGCTCACAATAACTTTGTGCCTGCTTTAGCAATAAGCGACCTTGGTCACGCAGTTTGCCATTGCTGTCTTTTTCTTCCAAAGTTAATTGGTTGAGTAGGTGAGTGCCATCATCAGCGACTAAGTATCCTGAGTAATCCAACGCTTCCTTATGCTGTACGGTAGGGGCTGCGTGCAATAAACCTATGGGATCCTGTAGATTTTTGGCCGCCCACATGCTGGCCTCAAGGACAGCCTGTACATGGTTAGGACAATCCAAGCAAGCAATGACGCTATCCGCTCTTAAATTACTCATAAAAATCACTCAAACAGGGAGATATCCCTTCAACGTAAACTAAAAATCCCACTCAAGCAATGCCAGAGTAGGATTAATTGTGCTTGGCTATCAACTAGACACCGATTAACTTTAGAGTGCTCTAGTCTAGTAAGCCGATATCACGACGGTCATGAATTGAAAACTTATCAATAATGGTGCGACTCGCGCTGTTTAGACCCACTACTTTAACATCAATTCCTTCGCGTTGAAAACGGATCACTAACTTATCTAGCGTATCTACGGCAGTGACATCCCAGAAGTGAGCTTGGCTCACATCAATAACCACTTGATCTAAGGCTTCTTTGGTGTCAAAACTGTTTAGGAACTGAGTTGTTGAGCTAAAGAAAACTTGACCTTGGACGTAGTAGTAACGGGTGTTATTTTCATCATCCAGCTCGCTTAAGATGCTGAGGAACTGACCAATCTTATTGGCGAAGAATAAGGAGGATAACAGCACACCTACCAACACACCATAGGCTAAGTTATGGGTAAATACGGTGGTAATAACCGTGGCCAGCATCACCACGTTAAATGACATGGGATGGGTCTTAAACTCACGCAGAGATTCCCAGTTAAAGGTACCGATAGAGACCATAATCATTACCGCTACCAAGGCCGCCATTGGAATTTGGCTGACCCAATCACTTAAGAACACCACCATGATCAGTAAAACGGCACCAGCGATAAAGGTAGACAGACGAGTGCGTCCGCCAGATTTAACGTTGATGACTGACTGACCAATCATCGCACAACCGGCCATACCGCCAAAGAAACCTGAGGCTACGTTGGCAATACCTTGACCACGACACTCGCGGTTTTTGTCACTTGGAGTATCGGTTAAATCATCAACAATGGTGGCGGTCATCATTGACTCTAACAGACCTACTACCGCCAATGCCATAGAGTAAGGCGCGATGATCAATAAGGTCTCTAGGTTTAAAGGAACGTCAGGCAGCAAGAACATGGGGAGGGTGTCTGGCAACTCACCCATATCACCCACATTACGAATGTCCAAGCCCATATATAAGGCCACTGCGGTTAAGCCGACAATACAGATAAGCGGAGAGGGGATGATTTTACCAATCTTAGGAATCAGCGGAAAACCGTAGATAATGGCCAGGCCCGCTGCGGTCATGATATAAACTGGCATGCCCACACGATCCATGGCTGGGTTTAGCTCAGGTAGCTGGGCCATAAAAATTAAAATGGCCAAGGCATTAACGAAGCCGATGACCACTGAGCGTGACACAAAGCGCATCAAGTTGCCCAGCTTAAATACACCCATAAAGAACTGGATTACCCCGCACAGCAAGGTAGCAGCGAGCAAATATTGCAGACCATGGTCGGCGACTAAAGTCACCATGACCAAAGCCATGGCTCCTGTGGCGGCCGAAATCATACCTGGGCGCCCCCCAACGAAGCTGATAACTACCGCAATACAAAAGGAGGCATATAGCCCGACTTTGGGGTCTACACCAGCAATTATCGAGAAAGCAATGGCTTCAGGAATTAAGGCTAAGGCAACTACCAATCCTGAAAGTACGTCACCTCGCACATTAGAAAACCACTCATCTTTTAGCGTATTTAAGGAAGGGGCTTTTATAAGCATAGATTTCGGCATAGTGTTTGGGTCGATTATTTGTTAAGTTGTATTTTATAGGGATATGAAACTAAAAAATAGACGAAAGTGGCCGGAATTGTAAGGCAAACGCTGTCACCGAAATTTACGGTAGACTATCGGCCATACCGCTCATAAAGCGTATGCTATCTTGTGCAAATACTTTCATAAATTATTCACATCACCTAAGTGGTGCTATAGTGGAGAGATGTTCGTTGATAAATATCAGCATGAGACGGCGCTTCTAAATGGGGTGTGTTTAAGAGGTTAAAAACACACAAAAATAGCCATAGAAAGGCAAGGAAATTCAGTTCATAGAGGCTGGGCTCATGGTAGAATAAACACCCTCTACCCCTAGCAACGATCTAGCTTCCTATTTAAATTTTAACATTAATTTATACTGCGGCGATAACTGCCCACTGCAGTTAATGCAGGTCGAGTCATTAGTGTCAAAAATAAGCAAAAATAAATAGGGGCTACATATCTACAAAAATGGGTGCATCATAGCACAATATAGAAACAAGGACAGACCATGAGTACTGACCCAACCCTAACCGATGCCAATAGATCTTCGGTAGATCACACAGCTTATAAGTCACAAAGCACATCACCTAATAACTCTCAGACCTCATCAAACCTTGATCCTGAACAGGCCTCAAGTGTGGGACATTATCAGCCCAGCACTAAATATCAAGCCAAGACGAAGTCTGATAACAGCTCAGCTGACCTTATTCAAAAGGGCAGTGGGCTACAAGTGGTCATTGGTATGGGGCAGTCAGGTTTAGCGACAGCCAACTATCTAGCAAAGCGCGGTTATAGTGTTGCGGTAACGGATGGTAATGCTGCTCCTAAATTGGCCGATCAATTAAACCCCAGCATAGAAATCCGAGCCTTTGGTGAGATTGATGGCGAGCTGTTATTACAAGCTGAGCGTATTATTATTAGCCCAGGGGTGGCGCTAACCACTCCTGCTGTGGCAAAGGCCAAACAAGCTGGGATTGCTATTGTTAGTGATATTCAGTTGTTCAAAGAAGCTTGCAGCACGCCTATCGTTGCTATAACAGGCTCTAATGCCAAAAGTACGGTCACTACCTTATTGGGACTGATGGCCAAAGATGCCGGTATCAATGTTGGCGTTGGCGGTAATATTGGTGTGCCCGCGTTAAGCTTATTAGAAGACGAGCAATTGGGTGAGAATATGGAGCTGGCAGTTTTAGAACTGTCTAGTTTTCAGTTAGAAACTGTCACCAATCTTGGCGCAAAAGTGGCGACTGTGCTCAATATGTCCCCAGATCATTTAGATCGTCATGGTGATATGCTGGGCTATCATCAGGCCAAACACCGTATTTTCCAAGGGGCTAAGTCTATTGTGGTTAACCGAGATGACGCCTTATCCAGACCCTTGATTGCTGATAATACCCCCCGACTGAGCATTGGCTCTAATGCCCCAGATTTGGGAGAATATGGGCTAATCACTGAAGGCGATGGCAGTCTTTATCTAGCCAAAGGCACCGAAAAATTAATCGCAGCTGATAAATTAAAAGTAAAAGGCAAGCACAACTTAGTGAATGCTTTGGCGGCTCTTGCATTGGGTGAGCTGGCAGGTATTGATGTTGAGAGTATGCTGCAAACGTTACAAGAGTTTTCAGGACTGCCACACCGCTGTCAATTTGTGGATAATGTGGCAGGTATAGATTACTTTAATGACTCAAAAGGCACCAATGTGGGGTCGACACTGGCCGCCATTTTAGGTCTTGGGTCTGTTTATAGTAGCCAATCTAATGGTAAAACCAAGTTAATGCTGATATTGGGCGGAGAGGGTAAAGGTCAAGATTTCTCTGAGCTTGCCCCTTTAATCAATAAGTATGTCAGTCAGGTATTGCTGATAGGTAAAGATGGTCCGCTAATTGCCGAGCACTTACAGCAAGCAGATTTATCTGATGACGTACAACTGCATCATTATCAGACTTTAGATCAAGCCATGGATAAGGCTCAGCAGCTCTTGACTAGCAGTTTGTCACAAGTGGCAGCGGTTTTATTGTCTCCTGCCTGTGCGAGCTTAGATCAGTATAGTAGCTACAATGAGCGTGGCGAACATTTCTGTCAGCTAGTAACTGATTTGAAGTCCTAATCTAGTTTGTTATTTATTTTATTCACCTAAATTGTTAAAAAATATTTTAAGTACAGTTGATACCCTATGGCAAAAGATACTGCTAATGCATCTGGCTACACCCCAAATGCTCTGTCCAAACGTAAGCAAAATAGTACCGGCGTATTTTCCATGCCGTCAGCAGGAAGTGTGCTGATGGTCAGCGTCAGCTGTCTGATGGTGCTAAGCCTGATCATGGTGGCCTCAGCCTCTATTCCTTTTGCCAATATGCATGACATTAGTCAGCTTTACTTTTTTAAGAACCAATTAATGTATATGGGTATAGGCTTAGCAGCTGCGTTTATGGCCTACAAAGTACGCCTTTTATGGCTATATGACATGCTGACCTTGGCCTCAGCCTTGATGATGGTCATCTTATTATTGATAGCCACCTTGCTGTTTGGAGATGCTATTAACGGCTCAAAACGTTGGATTGAGATTGGCCCCTTTAACTTCCAAGTGGCGGAGCTTGCTAAGCTTGTGATGGTCATGTTTACCGCTGACTTTGTGGTGCGCCGCGGGACAGAGGTACGTCAAGGCTACGGGGGGATCTTCCGTATGGGCGTGCTAGTGATGGTGCTGGTTGGCCTGTTTTTATCACAGCCTGACTTTGGATCACTGGTTATTATTATTGGGGTGATTTTGGCCATATTCTTTGTGGCCGGCGCACCTTGGAGTCAGTCTGGGTTCTTGGTAGTAGGCGGCTTAATCGGAGCGGCTTACGCGGTGATGTTCCAAGAATATCGTATGACCCGTGCCACCTCTTTCTTAGATCCTTTCGATGATATTCAGGGTTCTGACTATCAGTTGGCGCGAAGTTTAATTGCTTTTGGTCGCGGTGAAATAACGGGTGTAGGCTATGGTGAAAGTGTGCAGAAACTGGCTCACTTACCAGAAGCGCATACCGACTTCTTGTTGGCAATTACTGGCGAAGAGCTAGGGTTGGTAGGCGTGCTTACGGTACTGGCTTTGGAAGCTCTAGTGATTGCTAGTGCTATGCGTATTAGCTACACTGCGCTGAAAAAACGTCAGATGCGTTTGAGCTATACCGCCTTTGGTTTTGCGGTAATTTTCATTGGTCAAGGTGTCATTAACTCAGGAATGAACATGGGATTAATGCCTACGAAAGGTCTGACCCTACCTTTCTTCAGTTATGGCGGCTCATCAATGTTGATCAGCTTAGTCATGGTCGGTATCTTGTTGAATATCCATAAGAATACCTCAAAAATACCAACGGCTCAGTGTCGCCATTACTAAGCCTTTGATTAATAAGCAGAGGACAAACAAAAAGGCCGTATAAATTAATTTATACGGCCTTTTTGTTTGTGATTGTTGATCACTTTCAGGGCAACATAGGTTTAGACCTTACCCAGGACGCTTTGGTGTTGTAAGGGTTCTAATCGCCACTGTGCGACGGCTTGCTGCAGCATGACCTCTGGCTTATCCACATCAACTTCAGGCTGCTTGAGCAACGTTAGAGCCTTCTGGATTAGGTTTTGACACTTCTGCTTGCTAAGGGTATCAATGGGGGTGGCTAAGTTTTGTTTTGACAACTTTTGACCACAATGGTTTTCGACCAAGGGCAAGTGATACCAATGCTCAACGGTGGGCAGGTTTAGATAGCTCATAATAGAGATTTGTGTCGTGGTTAGCGGTAAGATATCTAGGCCGCGCATGACATGAGTAATCCCTTGCAAGCCATCATCGACACTGGCCGCTAAGAAGTAGTTAATGGTGCCATCTGCTCGGCGCAATACCACGTCTCCTAAGCTTTGTTGTGGATTGGACCACTGTATGCCTTGAATGCCATCTATAAATCCCATGCTTTGATTGGGCAGCTGGATTCTCACCTTTTTATCCACTAACCCCTGTGTTTTTTGCTGCTGACCAAGAGTATTGGCTTCATAAGCTGTCATTTTAGGGTCGGGCAAGCAGAATCTGGGGTAAATCTCATAGTCCGCTAAGTCTTTTCGGGAGCAGCGACAGCCATAAATATAAGGTAACAGCTGATCATGTAACAGCTCATTATATATATCGGTTCGCTCGGATTGATACCAAATATCCCCATCCCAATGCAGTCCTAAGTTTTCTAAATCTATTAGGATTTGCTCGCTAAACTTAGCACTGCAGCGTTGGCGGTCGGTATCTTCAATACGCAGTAGCCAGGTGCCACCTAGAGATTTGATGTGACAATAACTGGCAATCGCGGTGGTTAGCGAGCCAAGATGTAACTCGCCAGTGGGTGAAGGAGCAAAACGGCCCACAGCTGGCCTATAAATAGGACAGTCAGTGGGCCGTTGTTCGTTAGGCATCGTCATAGACAGGGGCAGTCCTTATCAGTTACGGGTAACTGATAAGGACTTAAGAGTGGCCCCAGTTTTGACGCTCTTTGATTTCTGCTAAAGTTTTGCAGTCGATACATTGAGTTGCCGTAGGACGGGCTTCCAAACGACGTAAACCAATCTCAACGCCGCAAGTTTCACAAAAACCATAATCGCCATTGCTAATCTCAGCCAATGATTTATCGATTTTGCGGATTAACTTACGTTCGCGATCACGAGTACGTAGCGCTAGAGCAAACTCTTCTTCTTGAGTGGCCCTATCGTTGGTATCTGATAAAGTGGCTGACTCATCTTGAATGTAAGTCTTAGTGCTTTCAGCATCACCTGCCAACTGTTGCTTCCATGCCTTAAGAATGTTCTCAAAATGGGTAAGCTGAGCATCAGACATATACTCTTCATCTGCGCCAACTTCGTACGGCTTAAAATTAGTTAGGTCGTCAATAGCATTTTGACTCATGACAATTTCCTATATCCATGTAGTAGGGGGTGCCAAATTAAAATAATGGAGACTTATATCACATTTTTTTTGTTATTGCGAGAAGTATTATCTAAGGTCTTCTTACTGATTTATCAATAGCCTGCAGATAATTTAAACGGCTTTAAGGCTTTTTGTTTTCTAGCCTCGTTATCCAGCTTTGTATAACGCCTTGTTTATTTAAGCTTAACCAACGATAGCCGGGAGCTGCTTGGTCATCAAAAGCAAAGTTATCAGATTTTGGCTTAAATTGGTAGCAAGTAGATGGAGTAGCATATACTTTCACTCCCGCTCTTTGGGCCTCAAAGTTTTGATGTATGTGACCGGTCACTACTGCTTTTACCGCAGGCTGGTCCTCAATTAAATGCCAAAAATCCTCAGCATCTTGAGTAATATGGTCATCCATCCAAGCTGAGTCTATTGGCAGCACGTGATGATGCATGCCAATTATGACAGGATGATGACTATTTGCTACGTTTTGCGATAGCCAGTTTAGGTTTTTGTTACCCACAGTCCCATAAACCTTGCCAGGGACACTACTGTCTATTAGCAGTAAGCGCCAGTCATTTAAAGTAAGGCGGTGACGAGAGAGGAGCAGAGCGTTGGGTTTATGAGCTACAAAACGGCGCTCAGAGAAGGGCAGATGAGTGTCTAGCTCATCGGTGACATCATGGTTACCGGCTATACAAACAAACGGAATGCCGGTTTTCTCAAGCAACTGATAAATGTTTTGGTAAATCTCAGGCTTAACTTCATTCACCAAATCACCACTCAATAAAATCAAGTCACAGCGAATGTCTTCCTCTAAGGCCTGCTGCAAACAAGCAGTGAAGCTTCGATAGTTATTGATGCCTACCGTTTCAGTATCAGAGTCTAGATATAAGTGCGGGTCGGTCAGCTGCAGAATATTAATCACACCGTCCGCAGTGGTTATCTGGGTCGGGGGATAAGTTTTGGGGTCGATAAAGCCTTGAGATGTAGACATGACGGACCTCTTCTTACTATAAATATTGGGCTGTGCTTTTAAGTGGCGCGAGACACGATAAAAGCAGCAAAAAACACCACGGCTAAGCCCAGCACAATCGCCAAGCCGGTTTGAATATCTAATAGAACACTACCCCAAACCCCACCAGTTACCGCAAGCTGTGCCAAAATAACGGCAAAAATAACCATTTGTTTCGGAGAATGAGCCCAAAGTCTGGCCGTCAGCGCTGGCAAGATCAGTAGGCCGCTGATTAATAGGCTGCCGACGGCTTGAAGTGCTAAAGCACAGAATCCAGCCAAGATTCCCATAAAAAATAAACGCTGCCGAGTGGCGTTAATACCAGAGACCTCTGCCAAATCAGCGTGGGTCGCTAAAATCACTTGTTTGCGCCAAATATAAATCAAAAATGCGACACCCAGTACTACGCAGACCGATAACACAGGCAAGTCACTCCAGCCTACTTCCAAAAGGTTACCAAATAAATAACCCAAAACATTGGCCTGCATTTGGGTTAAATGGGTCAACGTTAATAAACCCAGACACAGCATAGACACTGAGACCACGGCCAATATGGCATCGCTAGGCAGGCGCTCATCTTCTAACCACATTAGGCCGATGACCACCATCACACTCACCAAAGCAATACCAATGGCGAAGGGCAGTTGCCATAAGGCAGCTAGGGCCACCCCGAATAACGTACCGTGTGCTAGAGCATCAGCAAAAAAGGACATTCGGCGCCACAGGACTAGGCAGCCTAGAGGAGCAGATAATAACGCCAACAAACTGCCAGCAATCCAAGCGGGGGCTATGATATCGAGCCATTCAATTAGCATACGAGCGGTATTCCACTAAAGTTTGTTATTTTAAGAGGGTTGTAGTTTTCAAAGCATAAGCTGGTTTTAAGGTACAGACAGGTTCCATAGGCCAGCTTATTGATGGGCATGCGGACCATGGTGCTGACAGTCATGCGGCTTATGAATATAAGGCTGCTCGTACTGGTGACCAAAAAGCTTTTTGAACTCTTGTGACACGCCAAGATCGCTTGGCTGGCCCTCACAGCAGATGTGCTTGTTTAAGCAAATGACGCGGCGACTGCCTCGCATCACCCAGTGTAAATCATGGGAGACAACCACCATGGCGCATTGCAAAAATTCTGGCAAATCGTCAATAAACTCATACAGCCAGCGCTCACTCTCAGGGTCTAAGCCTTGCATCGGCTCATCCAAAATCAGCAAATTAGGTTTTGATAATAATGAACGGGCCAACAAAATACGCTGGGTCTCACCGCCTGACAGATGAATGACCTGTTTTTTTAATAACTGAGTGACCGATAGGCGCTGATATAAAAACTCTTGCTCACTTGGAGTTAGTCTCTTTTCAGTTTGGGCTAGAAGATCTTGCACTCGTAGCGGCAAAATAGCCGGCACACTGAACTTTTGTGGCACATAGCCCAGCTGAAGGTTGGAATGACGGTGAATCTGACCTGAGGTGGGCTGGATTAACCCTAAGATAAGTTTCATCAATGTCGATTTCCCCGCGCCATTGGGACCGATAACGCTGATCTTTTCACGCGGTAGAATCTGCAAGCTAATGTCGCTCAATAGCACTCTAGAGTGAGAGTCTGCCAAGCTTTTGTCAGTAGTCTTTGCCGAACGAGCGCCACTAAGCCAGCCGCTAAGTTTAGAGCCTGACCGCTCGTTTTTGGCAGGCGAGATCTCATTTGCCAAGCTTGCCTGATCAGACTTGCTTAGACCACGGGCGCTCACTTCAAAGCCGACATTTTCCAGGGTCATCAGCGGTGTTGACTGGGTATCAACTTCAGTGGTCTGCGTAGAGGAGGTTTGATTGGATAAGGGCATCAGTTAAGCGTCCTCTGAGAGATTAGAAGGAACAGGTGAGCAGGTTTGGCACAGACCTTTTAGCTCCATCACGCTTTGCTCAACTTTAAATCCCACCTCGTTTTTGACATAGCCGACAATTTCTTGCACCGGCAATCCACTAAATTCCTGAACCCGCTGACAGTCATTGCACAATAAAAAAACAGCATTGTGTTCATCGCGAGGGTGACAGCAGGGTACAAACGCATTAATTGATGTTAGCTGATGGATAAAACCAAACTCTAATAAAAACTCTAAAGTACGATAGATAGTTGGGGGAGCTACCATTTTCGCCTTATCTCCGGCTTGCTTTTTGCGGTCTTGTTGCAAGCTTTGAATTAAATCATAAGCGCCTAGAGGTTTCTCTGATTCTAAGATGAGCTGATACACCGTACGTCGCAGAGGAGTAAATCTCGCTTGTTTGGCTGCACAGATTTGCTCAGCAGTCTGTAGACGCTGACTAATATCTTCAGAGCTCAAATCATGGACGTCATGTGAGTGGGCACCCTGATGCTCACAAGGCGGACTCTGGTAAGTGGTGGAGGATTTTGCAGCATCAATCATAGATAGCCTCAAACTTAGGTGTTATTTTTTTTTGACTTCCTCCCCTCGCTAAACCGAGGGGATTCCTACAGCTAGACGGTCAAGCCCGACCGCAAATCTTAGAGTTG
>ERZ808051.1277-NODE-1277-length-17743-cov-39.912997_pt1 | contig 17743 bp, 21 predicted proteins | sample MGYA00380199_ERZ808051 | MGnify/ENA primary metagenome ERZ808051 (study PRJEB31490, sample SAMN06133391) | mouse gut metagenome | isolation source: J11 | host: mice | place: China: Chengdu | collected 2015-05 ...
ACCATCTGCCCCGCCTTCACCCGCATGGAGGTCTTTTTCGATTCGTTCTGCGCGAGGGTCGCCATGATGGTCAGCCGCAGCTCCCCGTCCTCATCGTTCATGGTCCATATGCCGTCCTCGGTGAAATACACCTCAATCCCTATCCGCTTTAACAATCTCGTCTGCTGGAGGGTGTCCACCGTGTTCCTAGCGAACCTCGATACCTCCCTCGTGACGATTAAATCGAAATGGCCGTCCTTCGCATCCTCCATCATCCGCACGAAATTCTTACGCTTGGCTATGGAGGTGCCGGTGATACCTTCATCGATATACCGGCGGTAAAGCACCCAGTCCGGGTGCCTGTCTATCAGGTCATCGTAATACTGCACCTGGTTCTCCAATGCTGAAAGCTGTGCCTCATGCTCTGTTGACACCCTAGCATATATCGCAACTTTCCTTATGCGCATCTGCATCCGCTCCTTTCTTTTTGGTAGTCTATTAATCACTCTGAAAGCCCGTAAAGTCAAGCAATACGGGCGCTTTCTTCCTTATATAAATGCCGCCTTCCATTCCCAGAATCTGTATTGCAAAATCCGGTTTCCTCATGTTTATACGGAACGGAAAAACATGCCCGGAGGCTTGCTTTTCCGTTCCGCGGTATTCAGTTGCAAATTTCAGCTTTCGCCGGAAGCCTCCGCCTCCAGTGCATTGTGTACGGCATCCCTGATGATATCCAGTTCTTCTGTTTTCATTTGCATTTCCTTTCTGCCCTGTGATTTTGGGAAACGGGGCGGGTCTTCCCCGTTCCGCAGTACACATGTTCGTTCCAAAATGCAGGATTATCAAGGAATATCTGCGGAAATACCACACAAACATATGCCCTGCCTTTTGTGTATCATTTCCCCTCAAATCCGGGTGGTAAATCCACCCGTTCTGCTTTTCCTGATAGGCTTTCAGCAGCCCCCAGCCGTCCGGTAAAATCGGAAAAATCATCTACCACTCCAAACGCAATAAAAAGACCGCAAAGCAAAAGTCAACCTTCACGGTCTTCGGAACACTTATTCTGTTTGATATCTGCAATTCAACTTAGAAATTAGGATTCTCCGTAGGTAAACTTCATGATTACACTTTCTCACCAAATCCATCAATCATTAGCTTACAAAGAAACGCATACCTTGCGTTCTGTTCTTTTTCCCACTCCGATTTTGCGGACAAATTGGTGATTTCCTCCAGAACATCAACAGTTGTTTTCATGTCCGTTTTACTTGGCCTAGACGGCTTTTTGTTCTCCAATATCATTTTCATTGCACTGAAAACTGCTTTTGCCGTCTTATACGACTCGACCAACGGATTTTGGATTGCAATGATACCTAAAATGTAATCCAATGCTTCCTTTATCATAGTAACAGTAATACGTTCTTTTTCGTTACTGAACAATACTGTGTTAGGTAAGAAATACTTTATGTTCTTATTTATTTTGTCCCCCATAAAACAAAGCACATTCATAATAACTCCTTCTAACATTCTATTTTCTGCCTCATATTATTTTTCAGAAAACCTTCTCTTCTTAAATCAAAGCATATCTCGCCAAAAAACGATTGCCTTATTGTCATATGTTCCGATAGCCAACCCTCTGTCAAGAAATGCATTACGTTCTTCGCAACAGGTTTCCGGCAACAAACCACAAACATGACAAGCCGCAAGATTTAAAGAATCTCGCCCCTGTCCCTTACTCATAATACAAACCGGATCATTAGAACACGTTTGTGCATGCGCTATGGCCTTCTTCAATATTTGCAGAAAAGCATCCGGTCTTCCCTGTCTGACCAAACCACCAAGAGTTCCTTCCGAATCACCGCTGGCCGTATAAATAAAAATTCCCGCCATATTTTTACCGTCAGATTCCTCCGAACAATATAAAAGCTCGCTAAGCGAAGCAATACTATAGCCACATTCAAAACTCAGTAGTGAAATCAAAAGATGCGAAACCGTATGTAGCATAATGAATTTAGGGGTAATTGTTCTTGGATGTTTTTCCCAATAAATGAAATCGAATAATTATCCCTTATTCTCTTAGCTCTCTCTGTTACCACCGGATTATACTCTATCCACCTATCAATATCCGACTGCTCAAATTCAATAAATATACCCTCTCCTCAAACTTCATATGCCGGATACAACTGTGTGTCCGATTCTTTAACTTCAACAATCCCTTTGTCATTTCTGTTCATTGCAGGGCTGATTTTTAATAAACCAATCTAGGCGTTTACATACAACTCTTACCTTATCAATCAATGAAACGGACTTTATATGCGGTATTTTATACTCTTCAATATCCATTGACTAAAAGACATCCTGCTATAAACACATTACTGCTGTCAATCAATAGTTGAATAACTGAATGTCTATAAGCAATGTGTCCAATTTCATGTGTGAAAATTGCCATTATATCATCGTCTCCCAAAATTAATAGTCCGTCTGTCACATAAATAGTTCTACGACCAATAGCAAAAGCATTCGGAATATCATCATATATTATTTTTAATCGTATATAATCCACCATTGAGGATGTATATTGTTTTGCCTTACTATAAACAACCTCAATTAAAGGAATTATGCGTATTTTTATATCCTTACGTTTAATCTCTTGTGCACCCGCAAGTACATCAAACGCCCATTCCCCAACAGGTGATACGCTCATTAACGCAGTAATCAAATATACAGCAACAATAGGCAGAACAGATTCTACGGATAATCCATTAGGGTAGAAAAAAGCAATAGCAAACTTATATACAATACAAAGAAAATAAGTGTGCCAATATTCGATATTCTTACAAGCCTGCCAACTCTATGCCATATATCAACTGTTTCAATAAGTCCTCCCGATGGTTTCTAATATAAATACTTTTCATTGATTTCCACATTAAGAACCTCTAAAATATTATCATTTCCAGATTCAATGCATACTTTCATAGCTTTCTTAATGTCATTAACCGAAACTGACGGAGGCAACATTTCCCTCGGAACTATATGCCCGAATCTCTCCTCAAATCGCTTCTCAACATCAAAGTATTCTTTGTCAATCTCGTTAATGGGCTTATCAGCCAATGAATTCATAAAATCTTCAAGTCCCATATTCATACCTACCTTTCCAATACTCTTTCTCTGCCTTCTGGCTGAATAGATTCTAACATTTCTGAAAAAATCGCAAAAGCTGTAGGAAACATATTTGACAACAATTCCAGTTTCCAACCACCACCCATAGAGGCCTCAAAAAAATGTGCGAACGCCTCAGCTTGAAGGTTTCCCCTTCTTTGCCAATATCCTCTTGAATGTCCATAGCTTCCATGTAGCAGCCCACTAGTTGTCGCATCAATTAAATCAGAAAATGAATGTGCTGAATCCTGTCTTATTACATTAAGAAAGTTTGACCTTCTTTCCGGCGTCATATTATTAAAAGTTGATAAAACATTCTGACCATCCTCAATAAGAGCCCCTCCAAACTCGACAGTATTAGACATATTTTCCTGATAACCTGTGGAAGCATGATCAATCATATGGCCTAATTCATGAAAATACGTTGTTCCTGCTCCCCTTAGATTAATCATATCAGCCTCTGCATTATAGTATACGCCTCTTGAATGACCGGGATAACCCATAGGAGAGTAGTGTGCCGTCTGATTCTCCGGATAATCCGCATTTTGTATCATCAATTTATCTGCAAAACTATCAAATACCCTTCTTGCGTTTGGTTCAGCATTATCATAGCGAATTCCTATAACCTCCATGTAATTTGATGGTATATTCCCTTTTGTCAACACACCAAGACAATACTGGTAACGTTCATTCCCTGCCAAAGATGATACACCATTCCGTAATCTCTGAATAAAGGAATTATCTGATTCTTCTTCCCCAGCAATATTAACATTTTCATATTCCTGTAAGCTCTTTGCCAGCGCAGAAACATATTTCTCACTTTGTTGTAATGTCTTTAATACATTGTTTAGCGCTTTATTACACTCTTGAACAATATCGCCAAGTTCTTTATATTTCTTATCATTCCATCCCGCTCCAAGTTGTTGATATTTTTGCATGATAGAATTTTTTGTTGCTATAACGCTATTTACGGCTATCTTTATATTCTGAGCAAACTGTAAAAGCTCAGTTAAATCAGCATGTACTTCACTCAAACATCTCACCTCCTCGAAGAAATTAAACTACTTCATCAATAAATTTCTTCAGTTCTGAAGGTATAGGAGTAATATACGGTTTCATTTGGAATGTATTCTTAACTCCATCAGTAAAGTACACTGTATTCTCCCGCAAGCCGGCAACCGAAACATTCTCAATCAAATTATCCGCATCATTTGCACCAAGAGAGAAGATAATCCTTTCAGGGAACCTACTAAGCACATTTTCTCCGTAATACATGGTTTCACGTACCGTCTGATATTCAAGGGATGTTATCACAAAGTAAATCCCAAATCCCGATCCGTCTTCAACCATTTTTATGAGTTTCTCACCAACGCCTAAATTGTCATCATTGCCTTTGTTTGCAAACATATTATTAATTGCAGCAAATGGATCCGCGGGATTTGTTTCAATATTTTGAACCGGGTCATTATCTATAAATTCAGATTCATCAATGCTTTCTCCTTTGAGCATAGACTTGACTATATCCAAAAATTGCAAGTTCTTGATTATAACAAACACAACTTCATTGCTGTTTTGTTTCTTCCATGTTTGATACTTACTATATGCATCATTAATAAAGTGAATGATATCTGCCCTATCATACGCAACCTTAAACCTTTCGCCAAAGCAAGTGAGCGCATTATAAAATGGCATTGAGGATTCATCGCCCACAAGATAATCTCCATCTATACAATAAACCATAGAGTTTTTATTCATCAATACAGATATCATATAATTTCCTGAAATTGTGCTTGCCATCCTCTCATTTGAACCACATATGAGAAGGTTATGTTTTTTCTTTTTATCAATGCAAATTGCAAATGGTGGAGCAACTTTTATCAGGCTACCCATGTGAACATTTACAGGACTTTCAGTTGTAAATCCAACACGACTATCCCGATAATAATCAAGCAGCTGAACAGTTCTGCTTCCTTCAAATGTCTGAAGAGTATATGCTCTATCAGAGAAGGCCGCCGCTATTTTCTCAAGGTACTCCTTTTGAGTCTCATCATCGCAATAAGCAGCCCGAAAACCAATGTTTGCCTGCTCGGTATAATCAAGATTCATTACGGCGGTCCCTATCGGTCCCTTCATCATGGAAAGGGCCTTTGTGTCATTCTGATCAGAGAACAAGTACCTTGCATCGTCTTCACCACACTTCAAACCGATTCGAATACGCATTTGTTCAATAGTTCCCCTGGATAGTGTCAAATCAGAAACGACCTTAGTAGACTGAGTTGCCATCAGAAGATGAATGCCAAAAGAACGTCCTTCGGTCACAATCCTCTTTGCTAATTCTGCACAGTTCATGGCAACTTTCCTATTTAAAGAATCATTAAACAACACTTGAAACTCGTCCATTATGACCAAAATGCGTGGTAAAGGTTTTCCCGTAGCTTGTATATAACCAGACAAACTTGTTTGGCCAACTGACTTAAATAATTCTCCTCTTTTATCTATCTCACTTTTTTCATCACCATCAGAACGACCAGCCAATTTCTCCAAAATACTTTCTCCAAACTCCTGCATAGCATCCAAAGCCAGTAATTTAATGTGAGGAAGCTTAACAGACTCATAAACTTTAAATTCCGTCCCACTCTTAAAATCCATCAAATATAGGTTCAACTGTTCAGGACTATAATGAAGCATGCTGCTCATAATAAGTGTATGCAAAAGAGTGGATTTACCTGATCCAGTTGCACCTGCTATCAGCCCGTGATGCGAAGAGCCTTCCCCTATGATAATGTCAACAATGGAGTCTCCATCACCAATACCCACAGGAATATGCATGGATTTTGAGGAATCCATTGAGAAAAAATCCTTCGAAACGATATCCTTGAATGATAATCCCTGTTTCTTTATTTGTTCACTTTTTTCCACATACTCCTTAATAAAATCGTCAGCGGCATCACCTTTCAAAACATTGGGAAGATTTATCTGCAAGTTATATGGCAGCAATCGATAATGACGATCCTTAAATTCTACCATAGCGCAAAACCTCTGAAGATTTTCGAGCCTCTCATCAATGCTCTCATAGCGAGAAAAGGTTATATTAGGATTAAAGCACATTATCGTAAATACGCCGCATTTATTTCCGTTTTTAAGTATATTTGATAGTATATCAAGAATACGACCGTCCATGCCGCTCGGAAAATCGTACAGAATCAGTAATGTCACTGACTCTGCCCTATTAGGCGTATTAAGGTTATAATCCAAGATGTCTTTATATTTGTTTCCAAGTTTTTCCTGAATGAATTCGTCAATCTGAGCATTAATCTTCTGGAGACGCTCAAGCATAGCTTCTGCACTTGTATAGATTTTCTGATCAAATATTTCTGGAGAGCGCTTGCGAAAATCCAAAAATGGAATGATACTATTCCCACGCTGTTCTGCATCAAATACACATATATTTACCTTTGTCACAGGCATGAAGGACAGAAAACTCCAAATTACATGATGAGTAAAAGAAACCATTTCATCACTGCTGGCTTCAGGGGAATTCAGGAACAAATTGAAACTATTCTTTAAGTCAAAGGTTAATGGCAATTCAACATATCCTGGAACATAGTCACCACTGTCCCCAGTTCCAAATTTATCTAATATTTTCTGATACCCAATACTATCTGAAAAAATATCAGCTGGATATAAAACATTTCCTAAAGTTACAATTGAAGGAAATTCCGCTTTCATATTCGGAACATGAGCGTAATCCCTTTCATAGTTCTTCATCATATCACAAATAAAGGTGATATGAGCATCCAAATCAACAGAATCCTTAATCTCAACAAGCTTCTTGATAAGAGGAGAGAAAGCAATTCCTCTATTTTTAATCCCTTCAAAAATGAGCATATATTTGCTGAAGTACTTTGCAAACTCAACTTTATCCGGCATCGAAAAATATGATAACGGCAATCCCCTTAGTAGGAAATTTTTATCATTTTGAACGATGACAGATGATATTTCCTGAATGGCACTGATATTCTGCTCATACTCATTTGAACGCACACCCTCAATATTTGAAGAACACGAGATAAGTGAGAATATACCACAACGACTTCCATTTCTTAAGATGTTTCGCAAATCAGCAAGCGTTCTTTCATCAAATCCTTTCGGAAAGTCATAAAACAGAAGCATTTCTGATTCTACTGAGTAATCAGTGTTTTCTTTTGCATATTCATAAATAGTATTATACTGATTCCCGAGGCGACCTTGAAGAATACTCTCAATCTTATCATTAAGCCTTGAAATCTTAGCAGAAACATCCTCCCTGGAAATGTATATCTTTTCTCCAAACAGCTCAGGTAGTTTTTTCTTCGCATCAAAGAACGGAAAAACACTATTTCCTCTGTTTTCAGGATCGATAACAGAATATATAAGCTTTGAAACTGGCAAAGATGACAGCACTCCAAACATCACTGAGTGCGTAAATTCCTGAACAGCAGTCACATTACTCCCATCATTTTTTATCAGCCATACAGGAGCATTAACCGTTGACATAGCAATAGGAAGCCTTATGGCATTTCCGTTAGTCAATAATTTTGCACATTTTTCCTTTATGACAGATGCGACAATTTTTGATTCTATAAAGAAATCAACCGGATAGTCAATAAAACACATATTTAAGACATCATCCTGAATGAAAGAACTACCATTTACCTTAAATATAGCATTCACGTAACTTGCAATTAAATCATGGAGATACAGTACAAATTCATCCGGCAGAATTGCGTCCAAATCGGCATATATTTTCCCTGCGACACCATCCAATGCATTATTATAACGTGCCTTCAGACCTGCTTCTTCAGTTTTATGTTGTGCCACCAAAGAATTTCGTCTGGTAAAATAGTTCTCCTTCATTGTCAAAAGACTCTCCTCTGTTATAGGTGGCAATTCCTTTTCAATTTCAGCAACAAAAGAAGCAACCGTGTTTCTCAACACAATCAATTCTTCATAATCTTTCTTCCTCTGGCTAGAAAAAAGATAGTTCAAGCCATTAATCAGACCCGGAAGAATATCTTCTGAATATTTTTTAAATAGAACATTATAACTATTCTGAATCTTAGCAAGCGTGTTGAAATAATCAGTCGCATCAGAATATGCCTCACTTGTTTTATCTGCAAGCAAGGCCTCTTTTTTCTTCTTAGTCTTCACATAGTATTTATCAACCTTTGACAGCTGTGCGTCTAACTGCTCAGTACTTGCAAGGATTTTCTTTGCATCCCGAATAGTTCCTTGAGATTTTCTTCGCACGGCATCACAATTAGCCTTGTAGCTACTGTCAAGGTTAGAAATTTCTGCACTATGACTATGTATCATTCTTTCTTTTTCAGACTGGTATGAATTTTGCGTAGACTTAATCAGGTTCTCCGCCCTATCGGCAAATGAGTTGATGTCTGTTACCAGTGCTATAACTTCGTTTTGTGATATTGCCTGCATACAATCCCTTCCTCGCTTCTATTTTTCTTCCAGTTCGTACTTACAAGAACAAGATTCCTTGCACTGCTTCTTTCCAAAACCTACAACAAGTGAAGTGGTTATCTGCAAAGGATAACTGAAAATCTCGACCATTTCTCCACCTATTTCAGTATTACTTGTATTGCAGATTACTGTATACTGTTTTAAGTCATTAGTGACTCGCGGAATATAACCATCACTATTGCTGTTAAGCATATCAATAATAATTTTAATACCGATAGTAGTAATAAAGTTAATATCCACTGATATACCAGGCTCAAATTTCAATCCTTCTGTATCTTCCTGATTAGAATAGACATGATGATTTGCCTGTGCTCTAGCCGAAATATTTCCTCCATCTCCTAATGCACACTCATAGCAGGGCATTCCTTTTCCTGGAATATGGTAGAAGATTTCTCCAGCATAGGCTCTTTCCCAGAATCCTATTGAAATAAAATAGGCTCCGTAGTAGATGCTTATTCTGTTTGCATACACATCAGCTGCTCGATTGTCAGCACAACCAACAAATACAGTATCTCCCGCCGTACAAAACTCATCTAATTGCGCTTTGGGAAGATTTTGAACAATTCCTTCAAACTTGGAAATCTCAACATGTGGATTTATATTTTTTAATTTCCGCTCAAGTGCATTGATTTTTAAATCGCCAACATCTTCAATTCCGCATTGATGTCTGCAGATATTATGGTATTCTACAATGTCAGGGTCAGCGAGAAGAAAATGTCCAACACCGGCTCTGGCAAGTTCCATTGCAACCAAACTTCCAACAGATCCGCACCCCAAAATAACAGCTTTTTTCCTTGTCATCTTGTCCGTCTCAAGAATCCCTTTATTTCGCGAAAAAATACTCTGATACAACCCATACGACTCTATTTTCAATTTTTTCCCATCAAAGTAGAATGACAGCTTGCCATCCGTTCTTATCGCACAAAATCCCTCCTTTGATGGTTCGCTCCCTTCTTTAAGAACATCGCAAAGAAGATCTCCTTTGTCACACAGAGAAGCAGGAAATATATTATATATAAAGGTATCCTCCCAATATCTCCCATATAACTTTTTAACCGATAGATTGCAAAGTTGTTCCTCAGAGATAAAAACAACTTTTTCAATTTCATCGTTAAAGAAATTTTCCATAATCAGTCACCATTCCTGTCAGATTTTATTAAACGAAACACACCATTAATTATTTTTCGTCTTTCATGTTCAAACTGTCCCTGAAAACTCGTATACAGTGGTTGGTTTCCGATACCGCTTTTCTCTTCTGTCATATGATAAAGTTCTTCCAGAAGCCCTTCTTCATATATGTAGTTTTCACCTTCGTATTGGAAAAAGAACTTATTATCTGCCTCAGAATACGCAAAGAACACCTTCATTACACCGTCCACAGTATCTTGGACAAACGCAACATAGCTGTTCTGTTGGATAACGGCCATCTTTATTCCAATCTCATCTGACATAAACATGATATCTGAAAGTACAGCATCAACGACCTTTTCCCGTATTTCCTCATCGGTATGACTTGGCTTCTCTATCTTTTTTATATACAGTCGATCTTCAAATAATGGCTTTAATGTCTTCATAAATGAGTTAAGACTAACTGATGGTTGCAATTCATTCCTATGTGGACGCAACATCTCCTGCATCATGTCTTCATACCGTTGGGGAGTCTTCAATTTAAGGTATTGCAGAGGGATTAAGTCATTACCAACATCATACTGGATTTTTTTGTATCGACATGATTGCCCAACATGGTAAACAGTCAATCTAAATTTGGGGTCAATATTAACCAGTGCTGAGATAGCTCCTTCAGGTCTCATCTTTGCATACTTTGTATTTGTTCCATCATCAGTCCCAGAAAATACATCAAAAGATCCTGGATGCCTGTGCCACAAACCGATAAGATTTAGTTTTTCATCATACAAATTGGCCACTTTGTTTATCAAATGTTGCGTATATTGCTGGTCATACTCAAAATATGCCACCTCAAAAATAGATTTCGGTCCTGGATCAATCGTTTCAACGATATACCATGTATCTCTTTCAACCGCACCCAGAAACAATCCTCCTGTTTCTGTTTTTATTTTTTCTGTTGTTTCAGCCAATACAGCAGCATAAGCCCTATCAGAGAAAACAACTTTCATAGACACACCTCCAGTTCCTTCAAAAAAGATGCCCAGCCCAAAATATAAGGCTGGGCATCAAGAAGAATCAATAATTTCCCTCTAAAGCGACATCATCACTGATCTCTCCATTCATCCACATCTCACAAAGCATAATCCATTTGCATGCCCAACTAAGAGCCGATGCTGCTGATGTTGATCTGTTTTGACCCGCCTTAAAATACTTGGGATCCGCAGTACAAATAAAATACTCTTCATTTCTACCGAAGTTTTGACGGTATATATGCGGCAAGCCCAATCCAAATCCACGTCTCGCAGCATTATCATATCCACCATAAGTCTCCTCCAAAAGAGGCATCATCCTTGTGGCGATATCTTTTAATCTTGGCTTAATGGGCAATATCTGTATTGACCCACCATATTCCCCCTCCGTGGCATGAGGATGATCATTCTTATAAATCAACATAAGATCCCAAACCATTCCACCTTCACCCGTTGGCTGTACACAACCTCTCCAGTAAAGTCGCCCTGATCCATCCTGCAGCTGATTAATCTGAAAAGAAGGAAAGAACTTTCTCATAGCCGCCACTTCAGCCTGATACAAATCAGGATCACTTTGATACCAATAAAAAGCCATATATTCAGTCCTCCCTTGCCAATTTGCCATCAGGAACCTGAATTCCAGACATTCCGTTTTCCTGGGCGTCTTGCTTCATCTCCACCTCTCCGGTAGGAGTAACCACAACAGGTTCGCCTGTTCTAAGTGCTTCAGCCAGTGCTCTACGACGTGCTGCAATTGCATCATTATTGTTATTATCCATATCCAATGACCTCCTAATTTACCATAATAAAACCAGCTTAAGCCGCTGCTGCATTCGGGAAATCTCTGATGATTTCGCCATTTTCAGCAATTCTTGTAGTAGCCTGTCTAAGAGCCGCATCTGCAGCCGCCTCACCATTGTTTCTAACTGCTTGAGCATATGAATTGTTATAAAGCTCACTTCCTTCATTCATTAGTGTTTCAAGATCAACACCTTTGTTTTGATTCCGCACAAGTGTGTATTCCATATAATCGCGCATTTGTTGTAAACACGCACTGTCTTCCTCAATAAATCCAGATGTCTTTTTCAGATAAATAATATATTGGATAGTGTTTGAAACAGTAATCCAAATACATTTAAACACAATTATAATAATATTCCATATTATTGAAAGAACCGTAAGCCACCCGAAATTACCCGAAAAGGCGATTTTAATGACATCCCAAGTGAGAGAGAAGAACGCTTTCATAGCACTTAAGAACACGCCGCCAATACAAGCACAAATTAAGCCTGCGACAAACCCAGAGCCAATATCGCCTGACTCCACTCCCATGGACATACCAAAAATAAAACCTATAACCATACCAATAATTTGCAGAATAAACTGGCCTTTAATCTTATTTTTATTCCGTGTAAGTTCCTCAACATTCTGTGCCACAATTTCCTGGCAACAATCATAGCAGAGACATTTTCCCGCATATTCCCCTGCCGAAACACCATATGCCTCAGCACAATCCTTACATATGTACTTTCCACACCTTGCACATCTTGCCGCAGCCGATTCTGTTGGATGGTGATAGCACACGGAACCACTATGTTGACCACCACCTCTTGGGGGCTGAAAAGTTGGTGCCGCATTCTTTGGAGGTGTAAAGATTGGTGCACCTTGATTGGGCGGGGTAAATGTAGGGATTTCACCACCTTTTCCTCCATTCGCATTGTTTGCTATCGGACTTCCGCAGACACCGCAAAAAGCTGCATCATCCGGTAACTGATTTCCACACTTGGGACATTTTGCCATTATTTTATCCTCCTAGAATTTCACTCTGTTATATTGATCCAAAGACTGGGCAAGTTTCTCCAGCTTTGGCAATGATGCATTCAATGTATCAATTGGTGTTGCCGTCAACCTCGCTATTTGTTGCATAAGCATATTAAATTGTGCTGCCTGCGCATCATCCCAGTTAGAAGTAGCTGACATTCCTTGCCTGATTCCACTACTAATGCGTTCAATATCCTTAATTGTATTAGATATATCCTTTTTCATTTCCCGTATAGTTTCAGGGGAAGCTTTCACTGCCATATACGCACCTCCTATCACAAGCTAGTAGATTCATACTCGTTAACTGCCTTAAGCAATTCTTCAAGTTTTTTCATGCATTCTTGAAGTTCTCCAATCGGTTTTGTTAAGGCACTACAACATTCCTCAACTATCCCACCTAATGCCGCATACTTCTGGTCTTTCCATCCACCAGATCCGGCTTGTTGATAACTGCGCTGTAAACTTTTTGACGCATCTTCCAGTTCATGGATAGATGTCTTGCAGCATCCAATGCCTCCTTGAATTGCAGCACTTTCTACAGATACACCACTTGCCATCCTTTAATCCTCCTATCTCTTTATTTGTTAAGATTTTCCTACAACATACTAAATATTTACTGACATATAACTATCAATACTTGCAATACACGCATCAATAGCAGATGCATTTTGTTGTGTTACGCCGTTTGAGGTTGATTCAAATTTTTTTACGGCATCCATATATGCTTTTAAATCTGACTCAATCCTTTTATATGCACTTTTCTGCCTTTCAAATTTATTTTTAAACTTATTACACCTATTCTTCTGTATAGAAAGGTCTGATTCAGCCTGTCCCTTCTGCGCCTTATTCTCGCTTATTCTTCCTTGCAAATTTGCCCTTCTGCTTTCAGCATTCCGAATCTCTCCCTCCAAGTCAGCCTTATTACTTTCAGTCCGATACACTTGATTTTCCAGAGAGTCAATTTGCGATTGTATCTGTTGTCGCACATCATCATCGTCACAATCTGCTAATTGAACTCTAAGAGATGAGATTTGCGACCGCAGCCCTACTATATGTCCCTCTAATCGTTGAATGTTCCGCTGTAATTGAGGTATTTGATCAACAATTTTATTAACCTCATTTATATCTCGAACGATTTCGCTTTCTAAATACTCTATTTGATTTGTCAGTTGCTCTATTTTTCTTTCAAGTTCCGCAATAATTCCAGCTGTTTGATGCACTTGCCCTTGACATTCACTCATAATGTCTTCTGCTTTATAATTGGAACGCTGAGACATTCCAATTATATCCGCATTAAAGTTTACTAAAGCTGATTTTACCAAATTAAGGGCTTCTTGAGATACCGAAACCATTAGCCTCCCCCCCTTAATAATGTTCTTCAGATATTTTCGCAAACTTATCGATTGATGAACAGCATTTATCCCCTGTCACAATAACATCCCTTGATATGTTGGCGATTACACTTATCACAGCAGACAATTCAGAAAATTTAGCATCTGACCAAAGCGAGGATGCCTTTCCTATTTCTCCACTCAGCTTCCTCACTGCTAACTGGAAGGCATCCACATCTTGTCTTATTAGTCCTGAATTCATATACTTTCTCCAATCTGCCCCATCTTTCCCGACAGCCAACATTCGTCAAGCTGGTATGGAAAAGCATCCAACTGTCGGATTGTATCGTGCGAGCTTGGGTTATAATCAAAAAACAGAATCAATGCCATATAAAGACTCCAAGACATAGGTCTCTTCTGTAATTCAATTGAATTGTACGTTTGCCTCGAAACGCCAATAGCATTAGCAATTTCATCCTGAGAAGCACCTACAGCACCTCGTAAAGCAGGAAGCTCGACAGTCAACCTACGAATTAAGGACTCCTTCGTTTCTTTATCAAAATGCCAATAATCCATGTACGAGATTCGCTTTCCTATTTGTTCCACTACAGTCTCCTATAAACACATTTCTTTCTGGTAGTATCAAGTAGTCTATGAAACACCTTCCCAATACAATTTTTATTTTATATATTGTCAAATTATTTGTCAATATATCACAAAAATATTTTATGGTTTACATTTTTAATGATAAAAAACGATATCTATCACCTAAAGAAAGATAAAATCTATGTCAAAATAAGTAAAAAATATCCACCAAATGTAAAAATGGTAGATGAACTATCATAAATTCACAATGTGTTTTTAAATATAGATGATTTCAAAAAAGAAAAGCTCATTACATCCAAACTATGGAAGTTCTAAGCTTTTCCTTTTTTACCTTATATCATTCCATTTCTACATTAAGCCAACACTAATTATCACTCGAAAGCCCAAGCCACTGCTTTACTGTTTCTACAGCGTACCCTACACCTTGAGCAATTTTTTCAACATCAACTCCAAGATTATAAAAATTTCTAGCTGCTTCCTGAGCCTTTTTCAACTCACCTCTTCGTTCTCCATCCCGTTCAGATTCTTTCCTCATTTCCTGAATCGCCTGGCACACATTAACCACCTCGTCTTCTTCATCATATTTTATGTTTGAATTTGTAATTGCTTCGATCACATCTGCTGCCCTACGTTCCACTTCCCGGAAACGCCTTTCATTAATCGCCAATACCCTGCTTAAGTTCTCCTTATCTTTCGAATACTTAATAAAAAGCATAACCTCCCGCAGGCTAGACTGGAATTTCATGATCTCTTCATCCGCCATCTGCGCCGGTGCAATCAGCCGCACATGGTAATTGTCCATGCAGGCAAGCACATCCGGATCTGACACATCCATCATCTCAAACAGGCTTAACGGTCCATCCCACTCTTCCGAGCCAAAAAATATGGTCACCGTGATGGAAGGTATCAATCTGTCCTCCACCCAGAAACCGCTTAAGAATTCACCTGCGCTTGGTGTTTTCCCGCCTTCTTCAGCAGACGCTTCCCTCTCCTCTTTTTTCCGCTTCATTTCTTTCCGGTGCGACTTTGCCGCCTCTTCCACCTGCCCTGCGTATTCCAGTGCATCATAGAGATTGTTCTTCACAGGCATGGCATAGTGAATTTAGGCCTGGTTCTCCGCTCCATAAAGGACATATTCCATCTTTCCGTCTGTCATTGCTGCATACAGTTTCTGCACATCACGGAATTTCTGGACGGGAACCACAGCGCCGTCCGCACCATATGGTAGCGCAATTTTAGTAGAATCACGCTCCGTGAGCTGATCCGGCAGGATTACCTGCCGCCCGCCATAAATATAGTAATTAAAAATATCGGCAAATACACCCGCATCTTTTACATAATCCCTTGTAACTGTATCCGCTTTCAACGGCATCCACCGCCTTTCTTCAGGAATGTATGGCAGTAAAATTGTCACATCCTCGCCCTGCCACATTTTCATTATACTCAAAAAACTGCTTTTATTCAAGCGTATCTAAGTCAGTTCTCCAATAAACAAAGAGGCACTTTGGACAAGCGGAATGGGGTCAAAACAGCCACAGAGTGGTCAGATTCGTGATCACTGTGGCTGTTCGTAACCACTGCTCCCATGCCGCCCTAGCACAACTCCAAAATCAAACAAGGGATTCCAGCAACAACCAATGTGCCAGAATCCCTTGTTTTCAGCGGTTTTTCCAATATTCTGTTCATTCCCTTTGTATCAAATAAGCAGTTTACATATCCGTGTACTATTTCAGATAAATGCGGGTGTGGGCGTGTCCTCCGGGTTCTGCAATTCTTCCGGTATCCAGAATTACGGTAAAAGAATATATTTCTCCGTATCGTTCTGGGGAGGGAATACCAAAACAAAAGCGGTGATGTCAATAGAACTCGACAGGTCAAGCCCGCCGTAGCATTCCCGTCCCAGCACCTCCCGCTCATCCACGGGGAAGGCGCAGGCATCCCATTTCTCCATCTGCATCCACCGTGTGGACTGCTTCACCCACTGGTTTAATCTTAGCTGCCGGAAGATATTTTCCTCTGCCGGATTGTCCTTTGCGCTCAGATACGCATTCCGCACCTTCTCGATGTCAATGGTATGCCCCAGCGAGGGGTTCGCTTTCCGCCACACATCCTCCGATGACCAGTCCGCATCATCGGATGCGCCATAGATTACCGGGTAAAATGTCGGGTCTGTCTTCCTTCCCTGCAGGATGTCCTCCGCTTTCTGGTGCTGCTCGAAACAGACGGAATGTCTGTCCGTCCCGGCTGTGGTGATGAGGAAGAATAAGGGCTGCGTCCTTGCATCGCCGGAGCCTTTGGTCATGACATCGAACAGTTCCCGGTTCGGCTGGCTGTGCAGTTCATCAAAAATGACTGCGTGGACGTTCAGCCCATGCTTGGTGTAGGCTTCCGCAGAAAGCACTTGATAAAAACTGTTCGTTGGCTTATACACCAGCCGCTTTACTGACATAACGGGTTTTATCCTCTTTTTCAGTGCCGGACACTGCTCCACCATATCCACCGCCACGTCAAAAACAATAGATGCCTGCTGGCGGTCAGAGGCACAGCCGTAGACCTCCGCGCCCCACTCATTATCGCCGCAGGTCATGTACAGAGCCACGCCCGCCGCCAGCTCCGATTTCCCGTTCTTTTTGGGAATCTCCACATAGGCAGTGTTGTACTGCCGGTACCCGTTCTCCTTCACCGTGCCGAACACCTCCCGGATGATGGCCTCCTGCCACGGGAGCAGGTCAAAGGGCTGCCCCCGCCACTTTCCTTTGGTATGTTTCAGGCAGTTAATGAAATCTACCGTCCGTTTCGCCTTTTCCTCGTCAAACACTATCCGCCGCCTCCCTTAAAGAGCAAAAGCTCCATTGCATCGCTTTCCTTGTCCTCGCCGTTATCCGCAACGATCCGGCTCCGGGAGGAAGGGGTAAGGCCGAACTGCTCACAGAAACGGTTCATTATTTTCAAATAGGTCTGCGCGATGGATACCTGCGGGACCTGCTGCCAGTAGCCGGAAGGGGTCTTCACGATGGTGCCGTGCTGTGTGATGAATTCTTCGGCCTCCTTCCATCTGGCGTATGCCTGGCAGTACCCGGCGAATGCCGCCATGTCTATTTCCGTGAGGATGCCCAGCTTCTCCATCTGCCCCGCCATCCGCTTCCATTCTTTTTTCGCCTCGCCCTCCAGCCATGC